>Ga0194121_10001678_pt1 | contig 36770 bp, 36 predicted proteins | sample TA2MahCa50mmetaG_FD_148609 | JGI IMG/M metagenome (GOLD analysis project Ga0194121, IMG submission 148609) | Freshwater microbial communities from Lake Tanganyika, Tanzania - TA2015020 Mahale Deep Cast 50m | ecosystem: Environmental > Aquatic > Freshwater > Lake | place: Tanzania: Lake...
TGCGCGGGGGATTCCACATGTCCGGTTCCAGCTCGAATTCGAGCGGGCGCCGGGCGAGATGGTGATCGACGGGCCTCGTCTGTTGTGCCTGGAGACCTTTGCGCGGATCTACCGCGAGCCGATCTCGGTGCGCAGAGCGGACTGACGTCCGCCGCCGGTTCCGAACTCTCTCCACCGGTCTGGATTTCGGCGCTCTGCCAGGAAGCTGTTGCCTCGTGGCGGTGGGTGCTATAGACAGTCGCCCGCAACCGCGGGCGCGTGCCCAGTGGGTTGATCGGGCAAGTTAATCGGGCGGGTCGAGTTCGTCCCTTCCCGCATGTCCGTCGCCATGGCCGCGCCGGCTGGGGCGAGCCGGACGGCGGGCGTGGTGGAATTGGTAGACACGCCAGATTTAGGTTCTGGTGGCGCAAGCCGTGGGGGTTCAAGTCCCTTCGCCCGCACCAGCGTCCGCCCTCGCTGCCCGATGCCAGTTGCACGCGACCGACGATGACAGTGGCGATGCGCGAGCAGCCGCGCGCGCGCGCCGGATCCGATTGGCCGAGAGTGTGTGGACATGCAAGTCACCGAGACCCTGACTGACGGTTTGAAGCGCGAGTTCAAGGTCGTCATCACCGCCAAGGACATCGGCGAGAAGATCGGCCACCGGCTCGACGAGCTGACCCACCAGGTGCGCCTGCCGGGCTTCCGCCCGGGCAAGGTGCCGCGTCGCGTCGTCGAGCAGCGCTACCGCAAGGCCGTGCTCGGCGAGGTGCTCGAGATGGCGGTCGGCGACAGCTCGCGCCAGGCGCTGGCCGAACGCGGCCTCAGGCCCGCGCTGCAGCCGCGCATCGAGGTGACCAAGTTCGATGACGGCAGCGATCTCGAATACACGATGAAGATCGAGCTGCTGCCCGAGATCCAGCCGATGGATTTCGCCAAGCTCGAACTCGAGCGGCTCAAGGCCGAGGTGACCGACGAGGCGATCGACAAGGCGCTGACCACGGTCGCCAAGCGCTTCGGCAAGACGGAGAAGCTCGCCGAGGCGCGTCCGGCGGAGAAGGGCGACGTGCTGGTCATCGACTTCCTCGGCAAGATCGACGGCGAGGCGTTCGCCGGCGGCGAAGCCAAGGACCACTACCTCGAGCTCGGCTCGGGACGCTTCATCGAGGGCTTCGAGGATCAGCTGATCGGCAAGAGCGCCGGCGACAAACTGACGGTCAACGTGACCTTTCCCGAGCAATACGGCAACGAGAAGCTGGCCGGCAAGCCCGCGACCTTCGACGTCGAGGTCAAGGAGATCCACCAGCGCGTCCAGCAGAACATCGACGACGAGCTCGCCAAGATGGTCGGCGCGCCCGATCTCGCCGGCCTCAAGCAGTCGGTCCGCCAGCAGCTCGAACAGGAGCACCAGCAGCAATCGCGCTTGCGCCTCAAGCGCCAGCTGCTCGACAAGCTGGCCGATGCGCATCCCTTCACCGTGCCGCCGGGCATGGTCGAATCCGAATTCGAGGCGATCTGGCGCCAGCTCGCGCAGGACCAGGGCCAGAGCGAGCCCAAGGCGCCGGAAGGGCCCGAGGCCGAAGACTATCGCAAGATCGCCGAGCGCCGCGTGCGGCTCGGCCTGCTGCTCGCCGAGGTCGGCCGTCTGAACAACATCCAGGTCAACGACCAGGAAGTGCAGCGCGCCATGATGCAGCGGGTCCAGGAATTCCCCGGCCAGGAACGCCAGGTCCTCGACTTCTACAACAAGAACCCGCAGGCGCTCGCTCATTTGCGCGCGCCGATCTACGAGGAGAAGGTGGTCGACTTCATCGTGGAGATGGCCAAGGTCGCCGAGCGCCAGGTGACGACCGAGGAGCTGTTCAAGGCCGACGAGGACGAGGCGGCCAAGGCCTGACGGCTGTGCCACCGCCCTGCCGGCGGCAGGATGGCGGTGTTGACAGCAGTGCTAGACTAGATCAATAGGCCGGCCGGGACCGGCCGGAGAGGGGCGGCCTCGCGACGGCGCGGCCGCCAGGAGCAGACGGGCGGGAGCAGGAGCAGCCATGCGCGATCCCCACGAGATCTATATGAACACGCTGGTGCCCATGGTGGTCGAGCAGACCAACCGTGGCGAGCGCGCTTACGACATCTATTCGCGCCTGCTCAAGGAGCGAATCATCTTCCTGATCGGCCCGGTCAACGACTACGTCTCCTCGCTGGTCTGCGCGCAGCTTCTGTTCCTGGAATCGGAGAACCCGAGCAAGGACATATCGGTCTATATCAACTCGCCGGGCGGCGTGGTGAGTTCGGGTCTCGCCATGTATGACACAATGCAATACATCCGCCCCGAGGTGTCGACCGTATGCATCGGGCAGGCGGCGTCGATGGGCTCTTTGCTGCTGGCTGGTGGCACCAAAGGCAAGCGTTTTGCGTTACCTCATGCGCGCGTCATGATTCACCAGCCCTCGGGCGGCGCCCAGGGGCAGGCGACCGACATCGAGATCCACGCGCGCGAGATCCTGGCGATCCGCGAGCGGCTCAACCGCATTTATGCCAAGCACACGGGCCAGAAGCTGGAGACGATCGAAACGGCAATGGAACGCGACAAGTTCATGTCGCCCGAAGAGGCGAAGGCGTTCGGACTGATCGACCAGGTGTTCGTCAACCGGCCGCCGCGCGAGGACGAAAAGGGCAAACCGGCGGCATAATCCGGGGCGCAATTGTGGCGGGCGTGGCGCGGCGGCAACACATGGAGTCGACCGCACGCGTAATACCCCGTAGAGCTATGGAATTCCGCTAAGTAGCGGCTTCTGATATTGTTTTTTTAACCATTGTGCGCGTAGAATCTGGGCAGTTAACATAGCTGCGGCGCTGGGTGCAGGTATGGTCCTCGGACCCGGCGTGGCACGGAGTGGGCATGAGCAAGTCCGGCGGCGACTCCAAGAACACGCTTTACTGTTCCTTCTGCGGTAAGAGCCAGCACGAGGTTCGCAAGCTCATCGCGGGCCCGACGGTGTTCATCTGCGATGAATGCGTCGAACTGTGCATGGACATCATCCGCGAGGAGCACAAGACGACGCTGGTCAAGTCGCGCGACGGCGTGCCGACGCCCCGCGATATCCGCGCCGTGCTGGACGACTACGTGATCGGCCAGATCCACGCCAAGAAGGTTCTCTCGGTCGCCGTCCACAACCACTACAAGCGGCTCGCGCACGGCGCCAAGAACAACGACGTCGAGCTGGCCAAGTCGAACATCCTGCTGGTCGGGCCGACCGGCTGCGGCAAGACTCTGCTCGCCCAGACGCTGGCGCGCATCATCGACGTGCCATTCACCATGGCCGACGCGACGACCCTGACCGAAGCGGGATATGTCGGCGAGGACGTCGAGAACATCATCCTCAAGCTGCTGCAGGCCGCCGACTACAATGTCGAGCGCGCGCAGCGGGGCATCGTCTACATCGACGAGGTCGACAAGATCAGCCGCAAGTCCGACAACCCGTCGATCACGCGCGACGTGTCGGGCGAGGGCGTGCAGCAGGCGCTGCTCAAGATCATGGAAGGCACGATCGCGTCGGTTCCGCCCCAGGGCGGTCGCAAGCATCCGCAGCAGGAGTTCCTGCAGGTCGACACGACCAACATCCTGTTCATCTGCGGCGGCGCTTTCTCGGGCCTGGAGAAGATCATCTCGGCGCGCGGCCGGGGCACCTCGATCGGTTTCGGCGCCGATGTGCGCTCGCCCGACGAGCGGCGCACCGGCCAGGTGCTGCGCGAAGTCGAGCCCGAGGACTTGCTCAAGTTCGGCCTGATCCCCGAGTTCGTCGGCCGCCTGCCGGTGGTGGCGACGCTGGAGGATCTCGACGAGGACGCTCTGGTCGACATTCTGACCAAACCGAAGAACGCGCTGGTCAAGCAGTATCAGCGGCTGTTCGAGATGGAGGACGTCAAGCTCAAGTTCGCCGAGGACGCGTTGCGCGGCATCGCCCAGAAGGCGATCCTGCGCAAGACCGGCGCGCGCGGCCTGCGTTCCATCATGGAAGGCATCCTGCTCGACCCGATGTTCGAACTGCCGGGCTTGGCCGGCGTCGAGGAGATCGTGGTCAACCGCGAAGTGGTCGAGAAGGGCTTGAAACCGCTCTATGTCCACGGCGAGCGGGCTGAAGAAATGACGTCGACGGCGCGCGGTTCGGCCGGCTGATCTGATGCCCGGCCGGGGGCCCGCTGCCCTCCCCGTTGGTCCGCCTCCCGCGGCCCATTGTCGCCTGCCCGGCGTCCCCTTGAACGGAGGGGGAAGCAGGCCAATTATAAACGAAGATTAACAACATGGTTCGACCGGCTCCGTGAGGATGACCGGCGGCCCGACTGGAAGAGCCCGCATGCAAGAGTCCACCCGCAGCAACATCTACCCCGTCCTGCCGCTGCGCGACATTGTCGTGTTCCCGCACATGATCGTGCCGCTGTTCGTCGGCCGCGAGAAGTCGGTGCGCGCGCTCGAGGATGTCATGAAGGATGACAAGCAGATTCTGCTGGTCACCCAGAAGAACGCAGCCCAGGACGATCCGACGCCGAGCGACATCTACGCGGTCGGCACGATCGGCACGGTGTTGCAGCTCCTCAAGCTGCCCGACGGCACGGTCAAGGTGCTGGTCGAGGGCGGCCAGCGCGCACGCATCATGCGCTACACTGACAATGACACTTTCTTCCAGGCGGTTGCCGAACTGATCCCGGAATCCGACGGCGAGAAGCAGGAGCTCGACGCGCTCGCCCGCGCCGTCGTGTCGCAGTTCGAGCAGTACATCAAGCTCAACAAGAAGATCCCGCCCGAGGTGCTGGTCTCGATCAACCAGATCGAGGACGCCGGCAAGCTCGCCGACACGGTCGCTTCGCACCTGGCGCTCAAGATCGCGGACAAACAGGAGTTGCTCGAGGCCGCCTCGGTCAGCGAGCGCCTGGAACGCATCTACGCCTTCATGGAAGGCGAGATCGGCGTGCTGCAGGTCGAGAAGCGCATCCGCAACCGCGTCAAGCGGCAGATGGAGAAGACCCAGCGCGAGTACTACCTCAACGAACAGCTCAAGGCGATCCAGAAGGAGTTGGGCGAGAACGAGGACGGCCGCGACGAGATCGCCGAGATCGAGGAGCGCATCAACAAGACCAAGCTGTCCAAGGAAGCGCGCGAGAAGGCGCAGGCCGAGGTCAAGAAGCTGCGCACGATGAGCCCGATGTCGGCCGAGGCGACGGTGGTGCGCAACTACCTCGACTGGCTGCTGTCGATTCCATGGAAGCAGCGCAGCAAGATCAAGCGCGACATCAAGCTCGCCCACAAGGTCCTCGATGCCGATCACTACGGCCTCGACAAGGTCAAGGAGCGCATCCTCGAGTACCTCGCCGTGCAGCAGCGCGTCGGCAAGGTGAAGGGGCCGATCCTGTGCCTGGTCGGACCGCCCGGCGTCGGCAAGACCTCGCTCGGCAAGTCGATCGCGCGCGCCACGGGGCGCAACTTCGTGCGCATGTCGCTGGGCGGCGTGCGTGACGAGGCCGAGATCCGCGGCCACCGCCGCACCTATATCGGCTCCATGCCCGGCAAGGTCATCCAGGGCATGAAGAAGGCGAAGTCGTCCAACCCACTCTTCCTGCTCGACGAGGTCGACAAGATGGGCGCGGACTGGCGCGGCGATCCCGCCTCGGCGCTCCTGGAGGTGCTCGATCCGGAGCAGAACAGCACGTTCAACGATCACTATCTCGAGGTCGACTACGACCTGTCGGACGTAATGTTCGTCACCACGGCGAACACGCTGCGCATGGCGCAGCCGCTGCTCGACCGCATGGAGATCATCAGGCTGCCCGGTTACACCGAGGACGAGAAGGTCGAGATCGCCAAGCGGCACCTCATCCAGAAGCAAATCAAGCAGAACGGCCTCAAGAAGAACGAGTGGTCGATCTCCGACGAGGCGCTGCGCGACCTGATCCGCTACTACACGCGCGAGGCAGGCGTGCGCAATCTCGAGCGCGAGATCGCCAACCTGACGCGCAAGGCGACCAAAGAAATCCTCATGAAGGGGCTGAAGCGGGTCCACGTGACCAGCCGCAACCTCGCCAAGTTCGCAGGCGTGCGTCGTTTCCGCTACGGCGAGACGGAGGCGAACGACCTGGTCGGCGTCACCACCGGTCTGGCCTGGACGGAGGTCGGCGGCGAGCTGCTTTCGATCGAGGCCGTGCTGGTGCCAGGCAAGGGCAAGGTCACGTCGACCGGCAAGCTCGGCGACGTCATGCGGGAATCGATTCAGGCGGCCGAGAGCTACGTCAAGTCGCGCGCGACTGCGTTTGGCATCAAGCCGACGATCTTCCAGAAGCGCGACATCCACGTCCACGTTCCCGAGGGCGCCACGCCCAAGGACGGGCCGTCGGCCGGCGTCGCGATGGTCACCTCGATCGTGTCGGTACTGACCGGCATCGCGGTCAAGCGCGACGTCGCGATGACCGGCGAGGTGACGCTGCGCGGCCGCGTCCTGCCGATCGGCGGACTCAAGGAGAAGCTGCTGGCCGCGCTCGGCGGCGGCCTGAAGACGGTGCTGATCCCGCAGGAGAACGAGAAGGACCTGGCCGAGATTCCCGACAACGTGAAGAAGGGGCTCAAGATCATTCCGGTCTCCACCGTCGACGACGTGCTGGCCAACGCGCTCGTGCGCAAGCCGGAGGCGATCGAGTGGGAAGAGCCGGTCGAGCCGGTGCCGCCGCCCAAGGCGGAAGATCGCAGCGGCGTTCTCGCTCATTAAAAAGTCACAGAGCGCCGCGGAAAATTTCTGCGGCGTTCGAAGAGAAAAACCCCGCTCGCATATGCGAGCGGGGTTTTCGTTTTGCGCCAGCATGTTCGCCGCGCACGATGCAAGAAACGCTGAAGTGGCGTGGTGCGACTCGGCGCGAGAAGTGCAGAAAACCTGGGGATAACTGGACATCTCTGATTGACGCCAGCGCAGGCCGGGGGTTACATAGCTGGATCTTTGGACACGGTCCGAACGGATCCAACCTCAAAACCTCAATGTCTCTCGAAGGGGGGCCCCATCGTGAATAAGAACGATCTCGTGGCAGCCGTTGCCGATGCGAGCAAGCTGACGAAAGCCGACGCAGCGAACGCGATCGACGCGATGACCAGCGTCATCACCAAGTCGCTGCGCAAGGGCACGGAAGTTCGCCTCGTCGGTTTCGGCACCTTCCTTGTGACCAGGCGCGCGGCGTCCGACGGACGCAATCCGCGCACGGGTGAGAAAATAAAAATTCCAGCGTCCAAGCAGCCGAAGTTCAAAGCCGGTAAGGCACTGAAGGACGCGGTCAACAAATAAGCTTCGAAGCGAACCGGGTTTCCGGACACCGGCCGCCCCGCAAGGGACGGCCGGTTTCCATTGGGGGGCCGCTCATTGCGCCCCGTCGTTGCAGGATGGACGTACGCGGCATTACTCTGCTCGGCGCATTGCAGCGTTCGGGCGGGCGATTAGCTCAGCGGCAGAGCATCTCGTTTACACCGAGAGGGTCGGCGGTTCGATCCCGTCATCGCCCACCAGTTCGCGCGCAGTGCGGCCCGCCGCAACCGCGGCAAGATGCCCCGAAAGCGGTCCCGCTGCTGCTTGACAGTGTGGGGGCAGGGGCTTACATGGTGCGCTTCTTCCGCCTGGAGGCGATGGGGGCGTAGCTCAGTTGGTTAGAGCGCCGGCCTGTCACGCCGGAGGCCGCGGGTTCAAGTCCCGTCGCTCCCGCCACCATCCCCTCCCATCGATCTCAAGCTCGCTCTCATAGCGTCGCAGCCGTGCCCCCAACGGATAGGGGCTGGTCGCCGGCATGCGCGCTTTCTTTTGTCAGTTCATGTCTTTATACTCTTTGGCCGTTGCTGACGATGGCGCGGAGGGGGCCTGCCGCCGAGCGCGCATCGTGTCTGCGGATCGACCGGCGGTATCGGGGACCCCATCGATGGACGATTTGCTCAGGGGCTACCTGCCCATCCTGATTTTCCTGGGCTTGGCTGTGGCAATCGCCGGCATCGCCGTGCTGGCCTCTTACGTCATCGCCCAGCAGCGTCCGGACTCCGAAAAGCTATCCGCCTACGAGTGCGGCTTCGAGGCATTCGACGACGCGCGCCGGCAGTTCGACGTGCGCTTCTACCTCGTGTCCATCCTGTTCATCATCTTCGATCTCGAGGTGGCGTTTCTGTTTCCGTGGGCGATCTCGCTGGGCGACGTCGGCGTCTACGGCTTCTGGTCGATGTTCATCTTCCTGACCGTGCTGACCATCGGCTTCATCTACGAGTGGAGGAAGGGAGCGTTGGAATGGGAGTGATCTCGCCGCAGCAGGCAGGCGGCGTGCTTCCGCCGGGCCAGGTCCAGGACGCGCTGCTCAAATCAGTCACCGATGAGCTGCACGACAAGGGTTTCATCGTGGCCCAGCTCGACAAGCTGGTCGGCTGGGCACGCACGGGCTCGCTGTGGCCGATGACGTTCGGCTTGGCCTGCTGCGCGGTGGAGATGATCCATTCGGCCTGCAGCCGCTATGATCTCGACCGCTTCGGCATCGTGTTCCGGCCGAGCCCGCGACAATCCGACGTCATGATCGTGGCCGGAACGCTGACCAACAAGATGGCGCCGCCGCTCCGCAAGGTCTACGACCAGATGGCCGAGCCGCGTTGGGTGATCTCGATGGGATCGTGCGCCAATGGCGGCGGCTACTATCACTATTCCTATTCGGTGGTGCGCGGCTGCGACCGCATCGTGCCGGTCGACATCTATGTTCCGGGCTGTCCGCCGACGGCCGAAGCGCTGCTCTACGGCATCTTGCAGCTGCAGAAGAAGATCAGGCGCACCACGACCATCATGCGATAGCCGGCCTCGGCGGCTTCGAGGCCCTCCACGAGGGACGAAGATCGGAATGAACCAAGCCCTGAAGGAACTCGGCGATTACGTCGCGGGCGCGCTGCCGCGCGACGTGTCCGGCGTGAGCGTTGCGCATGACGAGCTGACGCTCGACGTGCCGCGGGAGGCGCTGCTGCGCGTGCTGACCTTCCTGCGCGACGACAGCAATTGCCAGTTCAAGGCGCTGATGGACGTGTGCGGCGCCGACTATCCCGAGCGCGAGCAGCGCTTCGACGTCGTCTACAACCTCTTGAGCGTCAAGCACAACCAGCGCGTCCGCGTCAAAGTGCGGACCGACGAGGACACGCCGGTGCCGTCGGCCACCGCCGTGTTCAGCTCGGCCGGCTGGTACGAACGTGAGACCTGGGACCTTTACGGCGTGTTTTTCTCCGACCATCCGGATCTGCGCCGGCTCCTGACCGATTACGGTTTCGAGGGGCATCCGATGCGCAAGGATTTCCCGCTCACCGGCTATGTCGAGGTGCGCTATGACGACGAGCAGAAGCGCGTCGTCTATGAGCCGGTCAAGCTCAGCCAGGATTTCCGCACCTTCGACTTCCTGTCGCCCTGGGAGGGCATGATGCGGCCGGGCGGCCGGGCGGTTCTGCCGGGCGACGAGAAGGCCAATGTCCAGAAGCCGGAGGGCAAGGCCTGATGGCTGAGACCCAGATCAAGCCGCTCACGCTCAACTTCGGGCCGCAGCATCCGGCGGCGCATGGCGTCCTACGCCTCGTGCTCGAGATGGACGGCGAGGTGGTCGAGCGTGCCGATCCGCACATCGGCCTGCTCCATCGCGGCACCGAGAAGCTGATCGAGTACAAGACCTACCTGCAGGCGATTCCCTATTTCGATCGCCTCGACTACGTCTCGCCGATGTGCCAGGAGCACGCCTTCGCGCTGGCGGTCGAAAAGCTGCTCGGCCTGCAGGTGCCGCCGCGCGGCCAGTATATCCGCGTGCTGTTCAGCGAGATCACGCGCATTCTGAACCATATTCTCAATCTGACGACCTTCGCGCTCGACGTCGGCGCGATGACGCCGGTGCTGTGGGGCTTCGAGGAGCGCGAGAAGCTCATGGAGTTCTACGAGCGCGTCTCGGGCGCCCGGCTCCATGCCGCCTATTTCCGTCCGGGCGGCGTCCATCAGGACATGCCGGCCGGCATGAAGGCCGACATCCTTGCCTGGGCCGACAAGTTTCCCAAGATCGTCGATGACATGGAAGGGCTGCTGACCGAGAACCGGATCTTCAAGCAGCGCACCGTCGACATCGGCATCGTCACCGCCGAGCAGGCGCTCGACTGGGGCTTCAGCGGTCCGATGCTGCGCGGCTCAGGCGTGCCGTGGGACCTGCGCAAGGCGCAGCCCTACGACGTCTACGAAAAGATGGATTTCGACGTGCCGATCGGGCGCAACGGCGACTGCTACAGCCGCTTCCTCTGTCGCATCGAGGAGATGCGCCAGAGCCTCCGGATCATCCGCCAGTGCCTGGCCGAGATGCCGGAGGGACCGGCGACCGCGCCCGACCAGAAGGTGACGCCGCCGGCACGCAGCGAGATGAAGCGCTCGATGGAGGCGCTCATCCATCACTTCAAGCTCTACACCGAAGGATACCACGTGCCGCATGGCGAGACCTACACGGCGGTCGAGGCCCCCAAGGGCGAGTTCGCCGTGTACCTGGTCGCCGACGGCACCAACCGGCCGTACCGCTGCAAGATCCGGGCGCCGGGCTTCGCCTTTCTCCAGGCGATGGATTTCATGTCCAAGGGCCACATGCTCGCCGACACGGTGGCGATCATCGGTTCCATGGACATCGTCTTTGGCGAGATCGACCGATGAGCGCTGCATCCCACGGGCCGGCGCCGGAGCAGCCGGCCAGCTTCGACTTCACTGCCGAGAACATGGAGCGGGCGAAGCGGATCATCGCGAAATACCCGCAAGGACGCCAACAGAGCGCGGTCATTCCGCTGCTCGACCTGGCGCAGCGCCAGCATGGCTGGGTGACCAACGCGATCATCGAAAAGGTCGCTCAAATCCTCGAGCTCGCGCCGATCCGCGTGCGCGAGGTCGCGACCTTCTACACCATGTTCAACATGAGGCCGGTCGGCCGGCATCACGTGCAGATTTGCACGACGACGCCCTGCTGGCTGCGCGGTTCCGACGACATCGTCGCGGCGTGCAGCAAGGCGCTCGGCATCGGCCTCGGCGAGACCACGGCTGACGGACAGTTCACGCTGGGCGAGGTCGAGTGCCTCGGCGCCTGTGTCAACGCGCCGATGATGCAGATCGGCGACGCGTATTACGAGGATCTCGACGCCGCCTCGACCGTGCGCATCCTGGACGACCTCAAAGCAGGGCGAAAGCCCAAGCCCGGTCCCCAGGTTGCGCGCCAGACCTCGGCTCCGATCTCGGGGCTCACAACGCTCAAGGGGAACGGGAGCTCCTGATGCTGCGCGACGCCGACCGCATCTTCACCAACCTCTACGGCCAGCAGGACTGGGGGCTCGAGGGCGCGCGCAAGCGCGGCGACTGGGACGGCACCAAGGAACTGATCGCTAAGGGTCGCGACTGGATCGTCGAGCAGGTCAAGGCCTCCGATCTGCGCGGCCGCGGCGGCGCCGGGTTCTCGACCGGCATGAAGTGGTCCTTCATGCCGAAGAAATCCGACGGGCGGCCACATTACCTCGTGGTCAATGCCGACGAGGGCGAGCCCGGCACGTGCAAGGACCGCGATATCCTCAGGCATGATCCGCACAAGCTGATCGAGGGCTGCTTGCTGACCTGCGTCGGCATCGGCGCCCATGCCGCCTACATCTACATTCGCGGCGAGTTCTACGGTGAATGGTCGAACATGCAGCGCGCGATCGACCAGGCCTATGATGCCGGGCTGGTCGGCAAGAACGCCTGCGGCACCGGCTACGATTTCGACATCTATCTGCACCGCGGCGCCGGCGCCTATATTTGCGGCGAGGAGACCGCGCTGATCGAGAGCCTGGAGGGCAAGAAGGGGCAGCCGCGCCTCAAGCCGCCGTTCCCGGCCTTCTGCGGCCTCTATGGCTGCCCGACCACCGTCAACAATGTCGAGACCATCGCGGTCGTGCCGGCCATCCTGCGCCGCGGCGGCGCGTGGTTCGCCGCCCTCGGACGGCCGAAGAACACGGGCACCAAGATCTTCTGCATCTCCGGCCACGTGAACAATCCATGCAACGTGGAAGAGGAGATGGGCATCCCGCTCAAGGAGCTCATCGAGCGTCACGCCGGCGGCGTGCGCGGCGGCTGGGACAATCTGCTGGCGGTGATCCCCGGCGGCTCGTCCATGCCGGTGCTGCCCAAATCGATCTGCGACACGGTGTTGATGGATTTCGACAGCCTGCGCGACGTCAAGTCGGCGCTCGGCACGGCCGCCGTCATCGTCATGGACAAGTCGACTGACATCATCAGGGCGTTCGCGCGGCTTGCCGCCTTCTACAAGCACGAGAGCTGCGGCCAGTGCACGCCATGCCGCGAGGGCACAGGCTGGATGTACCGCATGCTGACGCGCATGCAGAAGGGTGAGGCGACACAGGCCGACATCGACATGCTCGACGACGTCACCAAGCAGATCGAGGGCCACACGATCTGTGCCTTCGGCGACGGAGCTGCGTGGCCGGTGATGGGCTTCCTCCGGCATTTCCGGCCGGAAATCGAGAAGCGCATTGCCGCACGCACCCAGCGTGCGGCGGCAGAGTAAGCGAGCGGGAGAGGGGAATGCCCAAGCTCAAAGTCGACGGCATCGAGGTCGAGGTCCCTCCCGGGGCGACCGTGCTGCAGGCCTGCGAGGCGGTCGGCGTCGAGGTTCCGCGCTTCTGCTACCACGAGAAGCTGTCGATCGCCGGCAACTGCCGCATGTGCCTGGTCGAGATGGAGAAGTCACCGAAGCCGATCGCGTCGTGCGCGATGCCGGCGGCCGACAACATGGTGATCAAGACCGATACGCCGATGGTCAAGAAGGCGCGCAACGGCGTGATGGAGTTCCTGCTGATCAACCATCCGCTCGATTGCCCGATCTGCGACCAGGGCGGCGAGTGCGACCTGCAGGATCAGGCCATGGCCTATGGCCGCGACCACAGCCGCTACGGCGAGGGCAAGCGCGCGGTCAAGGACAAGAACATGGGGCCGCTGGTCAAGACCATCATGACCCGCTGCATCCACTGCACGCGCTGCATCCGCTTCGCCAACGAGATCGCCGGCGTCGAGGAGCTCGGCGCGACTGGGCGCGGCGAGGACATGGAGATCACGACCTACCTCGAGAAGGCACTCGATTCCGAGCTCTCGGCCAACATCATCGATCTCTGCCCGGTCGGTGCCTTGACCTCGAAGCCTTATGCCTTCAACGCGCGACCCTGGGAGCTGCGCAAGACCGAATCGATCGACGTCATGGACGCGCTCGGCAGCAACATTCGTATCGACACGCGCGGCGCCGAGGTGATGCGCGTGTTGCCCCGCCTCAACGAGGCGGTCAATGAGGAGTGGATCTCCGACAAGACGCGGTTCGCGTGCGACGGGCTCAAGCGCCAGCGCCTGGACCGTCCTTATGTGAGGCGCCAGGGCAAGCTGGTCGAAGCCACGTGGGATGAGGCCTTTCTCGCGATCCGTCAGCGGTTGGCCGGCGTGGCCGGCGGCCGCGTCGCCGCGATCGCGGGCGATCTCGCCTGCGCCGAGAGCATGGTGGCGCTCAAGGACCTGATGGCGGCCCTCGAATCGCCCCACATCGATTGCCGCCAGGACGGCGCCAAGCTCGGCGCCGGCGTGCGGGCCGGCTACGTGTTCAACACCACGATCGCAGGCATCGAACAGGCCGACGCCATCCTGCTCATCGGCACCAACCCGCGCTGGGAAGCGCCGCTCGTCAATGCACGCATCCGCAAACGCTACCTCGCGGGCGGTCTCAAGGTCGGCGTGATCGGCGAAAGCCTCGATCTGACCTACAAGCACCAGCACCTGGGCGCAGGCCCCGACACGCTGACCGAACTCGCCGCAGGACGCCACGGCTTCGCCGAGGTGCTGCGATCCGCCCGGCATCCGATGCTGATCGTGGGGCAAGGGGCGCTCGCGCGACCGGACGGTGCCGCCGTGCTCTCTGCGGCGCGCGCGCTCGCCGAAACCTTCGGCATGATCAAGGAGGGCTGGAACGGCTTCAACGTGCTGCACACCGCGGCAGCGCGCGTCGGCGGTCTCGATCTCGGCCTCGTGCCGGCCGAGGGCGGTCGCGACGTCGCGGGCATCCTCGAGGGGGCGTCCACCGGCGCCATCGAGGTCGTCTTCCTGCTCGGCGCGGACGAGATCGACATGTCGCGCCTGGGCGGCACCTTCGTCATCTATCAGGGACACCATGGTGACGCGGGCGCGCACCGTGCCGACGTCATCCTTCCCGGAGCGGCCTACACCGAGAAGAACGCGACCTACGTCAACACCGAGGGGCGCGTGCAGATCGCCCGGATCGCCACCTTCCCGCCGGGCGAGGCGCGCGAGGACTGGAAGATCCTGCGCGCGCTGTCCGACGTCATCGGCCGCAAGCTGCCCTACGACACGCTCGCCGACGTGCGCAAGCGGCTGGCGCAGGTCAATCCCGTCTTCGCACGCGCCGAAGCGCTGGCGCCGGCGGTGTGGACCGGCTTCGGCACCGCCGGCAGCATGACGAGCCAGCCCTTCGCGTCACCGGTGCGGAATTTCTACATGACCGACCCGATCAGCCGGGCATCGAAGACCATGGCGGAGTGCACCGAAGTGTTCGTCAAGGCCAAGCAGTCGGCAGGGAAGACCGGCACCCATGGCTGAGTTCTGGACCGGATACGCGTGGCCGACGGCGATCATCGTCGCGCAGATCGTCGCCATCGTCATTCCGCTGCTGCTGGCCGTGGCGTATCTGACGCTGGCGGAACGCAAGGTGATTGCCGCCATGCAGCTGCGCAAGGGACCGAACGTGGTCGGCCCCTTCGGCCTGCTGCAGCCGATCGCCGACGGCCTCAAGCTGCTGGTCAAGGAGACGGTGCTGCCGTCGGGTGCAAACCGCATCGTGTTCGTCGCGGCGCCGATGCTGACCTTCGTCCTGAGCCTGGTCGCCTGGGCGGTGATCCCGTTCGACGCGGGCGTCGTGCTCGCCGACATCAATGTCGGCGTGCTCTACCTGTTCGCCATCTCCTCGCTCGGCGTTTACGGCGTGATCATGGCCGGCTGGGCGAGCAATTCGAAATACGCCTTCCTCGGCGCGCTGCGTTCGGCCGCGCAGATGGTGTCCTACGAGGTCTCGATCGGCTTCGTCATCATCACGGTCCTGCTGTGCGTCGGCTCGCTCAACATCAGCAAGGTGGTCGAAGCGCAGAGAACTGTGTGGTTCGCCCTGCCGCTGCTGCCCATGTTCGTCATTTTCTTCGTTTCGGCGCTGGCGGAAACGAATCGATCGCCCTTCGACCTGCCGGAAGGCGAATCGGAGCTGGTCGCCGGTTACTTCGTCGAATACTCGGCGATGACCTTCGCGCTCTTCTTCCTCGGCGAATACGCCAACATGATCCTGATGAGCGCGATGACGTCGATCCTGTTCCTCGGCGGCTGGCTGCCGCCCTTCAACTTCGCGCCGTTCACCTGGATCCCCGGGCCGATCTGGTTCTTCCTCAAGATCGCGCTCGTGCTGTTCTTCTTCCTGTGGGTGCGGGCGACCTTCCCGCGCTACCGCTACGACCAGCTCATGCGCCTCGGCTGGAAGGTATTCCTGCCGTTCTCGCTGCTGTGGGTCGTGATCACGGCCGGCGTGCTCGTCGCCATGGGATGGGTATGAGAATGACGGGATACGAACCATTCGCGCCGGGACCCTGTTCCGGCCTTTCGGAGTGACGCTGCCATGGCCTTCCTCGATCGTACGGCACGCAGCCTACTGCTCTCCGAGCTGCTTTCGGGCCTGTGGCTGACGCTGCGCTACATGTTCAAGCCGCCGGTGACGCTCAACTATCCCTTCGAAAAGGGTCCGCTCAGCCCGCGCTTCCGGGGCGAACACGCGCTGCGCCGCTACGCGACCGGCGAGGAACGCTGCATTGCGTGCAAGCTGTGCGAGGCGATCTGCCCGGCCCAGGCGATCACCATCGAGGCCGAGCCGCGCGACGACGGCAGCCGGCGCACGACGCGCTACGACATCGACATGACCAAGTGCATCTATTGCGGCTTCTGCCAGGAGGCCTGCCCGGTCGATGCCATCGTCGAGGGGCCGAACTTCGAGTTCGCCACCGAGACGCGCGAGGAGCTGTTCTACAACAAGGACAAGCTGCTTGCGAACGGCGACCGGTGGGAGGCCGAGATCGCGGCCAACCTGGCGGCCGACGCGCCCTACCGCTGAGTCCCGACCCATGATCATCCAGGCCATCGCCTTCTACGTCTTCGCCGCCGTCGCCATCGCCTCCGGCGTGATGGTGATCTCGCAGCGCAATCCCGTGCATTCCGTCCTGTTCCTGATCCTCGCATTCTTCAATGCGGCGGCCCTCTTCGTGCTGATGGGGGCGGAGTTCCTGGCGATGATCCTGATCATCGTCTATGTCGGCGCGGTCGCGGTGCTGTTCCTGTTCGTGGTGATGATGCTCGACATCAACTTCGCCGAGCTGCGTCAAGGCTTCCTGCAGTACCTGCCGGTCGGCGGCATCATCGGGCTCATCCTGCTGGTCGAGCTGATCATGATCTTCGGCACCTGGGTGGTGGCGCCGGAGGCCGGTCAGGCGCGCCTCGTTCCCGCGCCGACGCCGGGCGAATTGACCAACACGCACGCGCTGGGGCGCGTGCTCTACACGCACTACATCTACCTGTTCCAGGCCGCGGGCCTGATCCTGCTGGTTGCCATGATCGGCGCCATCGTGCTCACGCTGCGCAAGCGCGAAGGCGTCAAGCGCCAGTCGATCGCGACCCAGAACGCGCGCCGGCGCGACGAGGCGGTCGCCGTCGTCAAGGTGACCACGCGGGGAGGGGTCTGAGCCATGCTGCAGATCGGTCTCGCGCACTACCTGACTGTTTCGGCGATCCTGTTCACGCTGGGCATCCTCGGCATTTTCCTCAATCGCAAGAACGTCATCATCATCCTGATGTCGATCGAGCTGATGCTGCTCGCGGTCAACATCAACTTCGTCGCCTTCTCAGTTCACTTGCGCGACCTCGTCGGTCAGGTGTTCGCCATGTTCGTGCTGACCGTGGCCGCCGCCGAGGCGGCGATCGGCCTGGCGATCCTGGTCGTCTATTTCCGCAACCGCGGCACGATCGCGGTGGAAGACATCAACCTGATGAAGGGCTGAACCGAAGATGTATCAGGCCATCGTCTTCCTGCCGCTGATCGGCGCCTTCATCGCCGGCTTCTTCGGCCGCGTCATCGGCGACCGCGGCGCCCAGATCGTCACCTGCGGCTGTATGGTGCTGTCGGCCCTGCTCGGAATCGTGGCGCTGCACCAGGTGGCGATCCTCGGCCAGGTCAAGACTGTCGACATTTTCACCTGGATCCAGTCCGGCACGCTGGAGCTGTCCTGGGCTGTCCGGTTCGACACGCTGACAGCCGTCATGGTGTTCGTGGTCTCGTTCTGCTCGACCTGGATCCACATCTACTCGATCGGGTACATGAGCCACGACACGTCGATCCCGCGCTTCATGTCGTATCTCAGCCTGTTCACCTTCTTCATGCTGGCGCTGGTGACGGCGGACAACTTCGTCCAGCTCTTCTTCGGCTGGGAGGGCGTCGGGCTCTGTTCCTACCTGCTGATCGGCTTCTGGTACGACCGGCCGTCGGCCAACGCGGCGGCGATCAAGGCTTTCATCGTCAACCGCGTCGGCGACTTCGGGTTTGCGCTCGGCATCTTCGCGACCTATCTCGTCTTCGACAGCGTCAATTTCGACGCGGTCTTCCAGGCAGTGCCGGCCAAGGCCGGGTCGAAGATCGAGTTCCTCGGCCAGAGTTACGACGCCATGACCGTGCTGTGCCTGCTGCTCTTCGTCGGCGCCATGGGCAAGTCGGCGCAGCTTGGCTTGCATACCTGGCTGCCGGACGCCATGGAGGGGCCGACCCCGGTGTCGGCGCTGATCCACGCCGCGACCATGGTCACGGCCGGCGTGTTCATGGTGTGCCGCCTGTCGCCGATGTTCGAATACGCGCCGATGGCGCTCGCCGTGGTCGCCGTGGTCGGTGCATCGACGGCGTTCTTCGCCGCGACCATCGGCCTGGTCCAGAACGACATCAAACGAGTCATCGCCTATTCGACCTGCAGCCAGCTCGGCTACATGTTCTTCGCGGCCGGTGTGTCGGCCTATTCGGCGGCGATCTTCCACCTGATGACGCACGCCTTCTTCAAGGCGCTGCTGTTCCTCGGCGCCGGCTCGGTCATCCACGCCATGTCCGACGAACAGGACATGCGCAAGATGGGCGGCATCTGGCGCCAGGTGCCCTATACCTACGCCGTCATGTGGATCGGCAGCCTGGCGCTTGCCGGCATTCCGTTCTTCGCCGGCTTCTACTCGAAGGACCTGATCCTGGAGGCGGCCTATGCGGCGAATAGCGGCGTCGGCGCCTACGCGTTCTGGCTTGGCATAGGGGCCGCTTTCCTGACCGCCTTCTACTCCTGGCGCCTGCTGTTCATGACCTTCCATGGCACGCCGCGCGCCGACGAGCACGTCATGGCGCACGTCCATGAATCGCCGATGATCATGATCGTGCCGCTTCTGGTGCTGGCGGTTGGCGCGGTTGTGTCGGGCTTCATCGGCTACGAATACTTCGCGGGCGGCAAGATGACCGCGTTCTGGAAGGATGCGCTCCTCGTCCTGCCGCAGCACAATACGATCGAGGCGGCGCACCATGTGCCGTTCTGGGTCAAGGCGCTGCCGATCGTGGTGGCGCCGGCCGGCATCGCGCTTGCCTACTACTTCTACATCGCACGGCCGGAGCTGCCGGGCATGCTCGTGCGCACCCACGAGCCGCTCTACAAGTTCCTGCTCAACAAGTGGTACTTCGACGAGCTCTACGACATGCTCTTCGTTCGCCCCGCCGTCTGGCTCGGCCGCGGGCTGTGGAAAGGCGGCGACGGCTACGTGATCGACGGCTTCGGGCCGGACGGCATATCGGCGGCCACCATCCGGCTCGCGCGACGCGCCGGCCGGCTGCAGACCGGCTACGTCTATCACTACGCCTTCGCCATGCTGATCGGCGTCGTCGCCCTGGTCAGCTGGTACCTCTGGCGGCTGCACTGAGGGGAGGCCGCTGACATGACCGACTGGCCGATCCTTTCCGTCACCACCTTCCTGCCGCTGGTGGGCGCGGTCTTCATCCTGCTGACCCGCGGCGAACCCGACATGGTGGCGCGCAACGCGCGCAATGTCGCGCTGTGGACGTCGCTCATCACCTTCGTCGTGTCGCTGCTGATCTGGGCCGGGTTCGACTCCTCGAGCGCCGAGTTCCAGTTCGTCGAAAAGGCGGAATGGCTGCCCAGCTTCAACATCTCCTATCACATGGGCGTCGATGGCATTTCGCTGTTCTTCGTCCTGTTGTCGACGCTGCTGACGCCGATTTGTGTGCTGGCGAGCTGGGAGGTCATCGAGACGCGCGTCAAGGAGTACATGATCGCGTTCCTCGTGCTCGAGACGCTCATGGTCGGCATGTTCTGCGCGCTCGATCTCGTCGTGTTCTACATGTTCTTCGAGGGCGTGCTGCTGCCGATGTTCCTGATCATCGGCGTGTGGGGCGGGCCGCGGCGCGTCTATGCCGCGTTCAAGTTCTTCCTCTACACGCTGCTGGGCTCGGTCCTGATGCTCATTGCCATCCTGGCGATGTACTTCGACTCCGGCACGACCGACATCCCGACCCTGATGAAGCACGGCTTCCATCCGTCCTGGCAGATCTGGCTGTGGCTCGCCTTCTTCGCGTCCTTCGCGGTCAAGGTGCCGATGTGGCCGGTGCATACCTGGCTGCCCGACGCGCATGTCGAAGCGCCGACCGCGGGGTCGGTGATCCTGGCCGGTGTTCTGCTGAAGATGGGCGGCTATGGTTTTCTCAGGTTCTCGCTGCCGATCTTCCCGGAAGCGTCGGCCTTTTTCGCGCCGATGGTCTACACGCTCTCCATTGTGGCGATCATCTACACGTCGCTCGTGGCCCTTGCCCAGGAGGACATGAAGAAGCTGATTGCCTATTCCTCGGTCGCCCACATGGGCTTCGTGACCATCGGCATCTTCACGGTCAATCGGCAGGGCCTGGAAGGTGCGATGATCCAGATGCTGAGCCACGGTGTGGTCTCGGCCGCGCTGTTCCTGTGCGTCGGCGTCGTCTACGACCGCATGCATTCGCGCCTGATCGACAGCTATGGCGGTCTGGTGCACCGTATGCCGATCTATGCCGTGGTGTTCATGCTGTTCACGCTGGCCTCGGTCGGCCTGCCCGGGACCAGCGGCTTCATCGGCGAATTCCTCGCCCTGGTCGGCGCCTATCAGGCCAACACGTGGGTCGCCTTCTTCGCCGCGACCGGGGTCGTGCTCGGCGCCGCCTACATGCTCTGGCTCTATCGCCGGGTCATGTTCGGCAAGTTGGAGAAGGAATCGCTCAAGGACATCCTCGACATGAGCTGGCGCGAGGTCGCGGTGTTCGCGCCGCTGATACTGGTGACGTTGTGGATGGGTATCTATCCCGTGTCGTTCCTCACCCCGATGCATGCTTCGATCGACAAGCTGATCAAGGACTATGAGGCCGCCCGCAGCACGGCCAGCCTCACGATCGAGCCGCCGACCATCATGTTGGCAAGACTCGTCGGAATGGGAGAGACGCGATGACGCCGACGGCCGTGCCCGCCCTGCTGCCGGCTCTGCCGGAGATTGCTCTCGCCGTCATTGCGATGGCGTTGCTGATGTACGGCGTGTTCGGCGGCGAGCGCAGTCCGCGCGGCTGCGCCTGGCTCGCCGTGGCGGGACTGGCCATCACGGCCGTCCTGGTACTCGTGGCCAACGGCGACCGCGCTGAAACCTTCAATGGTCAGTTCGTCGTCGACGGGTTCGCGCGCTTCATGAAGGTGCTGGTGCTGCTTGGCTCGGGCCTCGCCACCATCATGTCCATGAGCTACATGGAGCGCGAGCGCATGGAGCGCTTCGAATACTCCGTGCTCCTGCTGTTCGCCACACTAGGCATGCTCATGATGATCTCGGCGAACGACCTGATCGCGCTCTATGTCGGCCTGGAGCTGCAGAGCCTGTCGCTCTACGTCGTCGCCGCGATCCGGCGCGACACGGTCAAGTCCTCCGAGGCGGGCCTCAAGTATTTCGTCCTCGGCGCGCTGTCGTCGGGCATGCTGCTTTACGGCGCGTCCCTGATCTATGGCTTTGCCGGCACCACCTCGTTCGTCGGCCTGGCGCGCCTGTTCGCGGAGAGCAGCGGAGCGGCGCCGGTCGGCGTCATCATCGGCATCGTGTTCCTGTGCGCCGGACTGTGCTTCAAGGTTTCGGCCGTGCCGTTCCACATGTGGACGCCCGACGTCTACGAGGGCGCGCCCACGCCGGTGACCGCCTTCTTCGCGGTGGCGCCGAAGATCGCGGCCATCGCGCTGTTCACGCGCACCCTGCTGGGTCCCTTCGGCGACCTGGTCGACCAGTGGCAGCAGATCATCGTCGCGGTCTCGATCGGCTCCATGGTGCTGGGCGCCTTTGCCGCGATCAACCAGTCCAATATCAAGCGGCTGATGGCCTATAGCTCGATCGGGCACATGGGCTATGCGCTGGTCGGGCTCGCCGCCGGCAGCCAGGCCGGCGTGCGCGGCGTCGTGATCTACGTCGCGCTCTATCTGTTCATGGCGGTCGGCACCTTCGCCTGCATTCTCTCGATGCGCCATCAGGGACGCCTGGTCGAGGGCATTGCCGATCTGACCGGCCTGTCCAAGACCCATCCCATGATGGCCTTCATGCTGGCCGTGTTCATGTTTTCCATGGCCGGCATCCCGCCCATGGCCGGCTTCTTCGGCAAGTTCTTCGTGTTCCAGGCGGCTGTCCAGGCCGAGCTCTACTCTTTGGCCGTGATCGGCGTGCTGGCGAGCGTGGTGGCGGCCTATTACTACATCCGCATCGTGAAGCTGATGTATTTCGACGAGCCGATCGAGGCGCTCGACCAGCGCATCGGCGGCGAGATGACGACGATCATGTTCGCCACGGGGATCATCACTCTGCTGTTCTTCGTCTATCCCCTGCCGCTGATGAACGGGGCGGCCTCGGCGGCGGCGGCATTGTTCGGCGGATGACGTCGCAAGCGGGCCGGCCGCAGCTGCCGCCCGCCTACCGCCTGGTCAGTCTCGATCGTGTCGACAGCACCAACGACGAAGCCCATCGCCTGGCCGAAGCGGGCGCCGCCGACGGCACGTTGGTCTGGGCGCAGGAGCAGATGTCGGGGCGCGGCCGCCGCGGGCGGGCTTGGCATTCGCCGCGCGGCAACCTCTACTGCTCGCTGGTCCTCAGACCCGATGCCGGCCCTGCCCAGGCGGCGCAACTGTCCTTTGTGGCGTGCCTGGGGGTCGGCGAGGCTGTAGGATCGCTGCTGCCGCCCCCGGCGCTCCTGCGCTACAAATGGCCGAATGACGTGCTGCTCGATGACCGCAAGATCTCCGGCATCCTGCTCGAGGCGAAATCCGCCCCGGGCGCCGCGCGCGTCGACTACGTCGTTCTCGGCGTGGGCGTCAACGTGACGAGCCATCCCGAGGACGCCGAGACGCCGGCGACCGATCTTGCCGCGCGCGGCGCGACAGCGGCGGTTGCGCAGGTTCTATCGGCCTTTGCCGGGCATTTCGCGGCCTGGGCGGCGCGCTGGACGCGTGAGGGGTTCGCACCGGTTCGGCAAGCCTGGCTGGCGCGCGCCAGGGGCGTGGGCGAACCGATCCGGGTCCGCCTGGAGGGCTCGACACTCGAGGGGCGGTTCGCCACCCTCGACGACAGCGGTGCGCTGGTCCTCGATCTGGCCGGCGGCGGCCGGCGGCGGATCGCCGCCGGCGACGTGTTCTTCGCGAGCTGACGCCCATGCTCCTTGCCATCAACGCCAACAACACGAACGTCAAGTTCTCGGTCTACGACGGCGATACCGAGCGCGGCGCTTGGCGTTCGGCCACCAACATCAAGCGGACCGGCGACGAATACGCGGTCTGGATCATCCAGCTCATGGCGCTCAAGGGTCTGGCACCCAGGGACATCGACGCAGCGATCATCGCGACCGTGGTGCCCGAAGCCCTGTTCAATCTCAAAGTCCTGTGCCGCACCTACTTCGCCTGCGAACCGCAGGTCTTCGGGGAACCCAACGTCATCAAGGGCGTTGAGGCCAAAGTCCAATTTCCCAACGAGGTCGGCGCCGACCGCCTGATCAACACGCTGGCGGCCCATCACCGCTATGGCGGCCCGGCGATCGTGGTCGACCTGGGGACCGCCACGACCTTCGACGTCGTCGACGACGACGGCAACTACCGCGGCGGTGTGATCTCGCCGGGCATCAATCTGTCGATGGAGGCGCTGCACATGGCGGCCGCGATGCTGCCCCGCGTTGCGGTCGCCCGGCCGTCCCGCATCATCGGTACCTCGACCGTCGAGTGCATGAAGTCCGGCGTGTTCTGGGGCTATGTCGGCCTGATCGAGGGACTGATCGAACGCATCAAGGAGGAATTCGGCAAGCCGATGAAGGTGATTGTGACAGGCGGTTTGGCGCCGCTGTTCGAAGGCGCCACGAAGAAGTTCGATCATGTCGATAGTGAGCTGACCATGCACGGCCTCGTGCTCGTTCATCGGCTGAATTCGCGCACATGAATGCCGTCACCGAGGTTCGGCCGACGGAGCCGCTGCGCCTGAGCATGCACGGGGGCGAGCTCTATTTCGTGCCGTTGGGCGGCGCCGGCGAGATTGGCATGAATCTCAACCTGTTCGGCCATCGAGGCAAATGGCTGATGGTTGACCTCGGCGTGACGTTTGGCAACGACACCACGCCGGGCATCGAGGTCATCATGCCCGACCCGGCCTTCATCGAGGAGCGTAAGGCCGACCTGGTCGGGTTGGTGCTGACCCACGCGCACGAAGATCACCTGGGTGCGATCCAGTACCTGTGGCCGCGCCTGCGTTGTCCGGTCTATGCCACGCCGTTCACTGCGGCCGTGCTGCGCGCCAAGCTGCGTGATGACAATCTGGTCGAGCCCGTCGAGATTCGCGAGGTGCCGATGGGCGGGCGCTTCGAGATCGGCCCCTTCGCGATCGAGCTGATCACGCTCACCCATTCCATTCCCGAGCCGAATGCGCTCGTCCTGCGCACCTCCGCCGGCACCGTCCTGCACACCGGCGACTGGAAGTTCGACCCGGAGCCGCTGACCGGCCCGGCGGCGGACTATGACGCGTTGCGCCGCGTCGGGGACGAGGGAGTGCTGGCCCTGGTCGGCGACTCGACCAATGTCTTCGTGCCGGGGCAGGCGGGCTCCGAGGCCGATGTGCGCAAGAGTCTGATGGGGCTCATCGGCCGCTTCCGGCATCGCGTGGCAGTCGCCTGCTTCGCCACGAACGTGGCCCGCCTGGAGAGCGTGGCGCGGGTGGCCGAACGGCACGGCCGCCATGTCGCCCTGGTGGGGCGATCGCTGTGGCGCATTCACGACGCAGCCAAGGCGACCGGGTATCTCCGGGGGTTGCCCAAGTTCCTCACCGACGAGGAGGCCGGCTTCCTGCCCCGCGACAGCGTTCTCCTGCTGTGCACCGGCAGCCAGGGCGAGCCGCGTTCCGCGCTGGCGCGCATCGCGTCGGGCAGCCATCCCGAGATCGTGCTCGAAGAGGGGGACGCCGCCGTGTTCTCGTCGCGGGTCATCCCTGGAAACGAGCGCTCGATCGCGCTCTTGCAGAACCAGCTCCACGCGCTCGGCGTCGAGGTCGTCACGGCGATCGAAGAGCCGATCCATGTCTCGGGCCATCCCGCACGCGACGAGCTGGCTCGCATGTATCAACTCGTACGTCCGCGCGTGGCCGTACCCGTGCATGGCGAGCGGCGCCATCTGGTCGAGCACGCAAGGCTGGCTGAGCGTTGTCAGGTTCCGCAATCCGTCGTCGTCGGCAATGGTTCGGTCCTCCGGCTGGCGCCCGGTCGCGCGGCACTCATGGGCGAGGTTCAGGCCGGCCGCCTGGCGGTCGACGGGTCGCGCATCATTCCGATCGATCACGCCGTGGTCAGGACGCGCGCGCGCATCATGCACAACGGCGCCGCCGTCGCGACCCTGGTTGTCGACAAGGATGGTCGCTTCAAGGCCGATCCGCAGGTGACGGTCCACGGCCTGGTCGACGCGGCAGGCGAGCCCGAGCTCGCTGCGGAGATCGTCGCCGCCGTTCGCGCGGCGGTCGAGAAGCTGCCGACCCTGACGCGGCGCGATGACGATCAGATCAAGGAAGCCGCAAGGCTCGCCGTGCGCCGGCTCATGAGCGCCGTGCGCGGCAAGAAGCCGGTCACGGACGTGCACCTGATCAGGGTCTAGGAGTGGAGCTATGATCGGCAGGCTCAATCACGTGGCGATCGTCGTCCCCGACCTGGCGAAGGCCGCCGCCGTCTACCGCGAGACGCTGGGTGCCAAGGTTTCCGCACCCCAGGCCTTGCCGGCGCACGGCGTCACGGTCGTGTTCGTCGAGTTGCCCAACACCAAGATCGAGCTGCTCGAGCCGCTGGGCGCGAGCTCGCCGGTGAAGAGCTTTCTCGAGCGCAATCCGGCCGGCGGCATGCACCACGTCTGCTACGAGGTCGACGACATCATCGCGGCGCGCGACCGCATGAAGGCGCAGGGCGCGCGCGTGATCGGCGATGGCGAGCCCAAGATCGGCGCCCACGACAAGCCGGTGCTGTTCCTTCATCCCAAGGATTTCTGCGGCACGCTGGTCGAGCTGGAGCAGGCCTGAGTCCGGATTCGGTGACGGGAAGAGGCGGGGACGCGGCGTGACGTGGGTGACCGGCACAGTTCTCTACATCGTCATCTGGTGGCTCGTGCTGTTCACGGTGCTCCCGTGGGGCGTCAAGGTGCCCGACAAGGTCGAGCCGGGCATGGCGACGAGCGCGCCGGAGCAGCCACGCATGTGGCTCAAGCTCGGTATCACGTCGGGGATCTCGGCCTTGATCTGGTCGATCTGCTACCTGATCATCACCTCCGACCTGATCACTCTGAGGCCGCCGCCGTGAGCCAAGCTGTCAAATTCGTCGCGCCGAAGGCCAATGGCTATTGCGAGGCGGCTCCGGGGCATCCGGTTCACGGCCCCTACCACGATACCGAGTACGGGTTCCACAATCGCGACGACGCGGTCCTGTTCGAGCGCCTCGCACTCGAGATCAACCAGGCCGGTCTGTCGTGGCTCACGATTCTCAACAAGCGTGCAGCATTCATGGCTGCCTTCGAAGGCTTCGATCCAGATCGCGTCGCACGCTATGGGGCGCGGCAAAAGGCCCGGCTGTTGAAGGACGCGGGCATCATCCGCAACCGGCTCAAGATCGAGGCCGTCATCGACAATGCCAGGGTGGTGTGCGAGCTCCGCGATCGTCACGGCTCGTTTGCCGGATGGCTCGATCTGCATCATCCCCGGCCGAAGGACCAATGGGTCAAGCTGTTCAAGCAGACCTTCCGCTTCACCGGCGGCGAGATCGTGGGCGAGTTCCTGATGAGCCTGGGCTATCTGCCGGGCGCTCATCACGCGGGGTGCCCGGTCTTCAAGAAAATCGCACAGCAGAAGCCGCCGTGGATGGCATTGGCAAAATAAAAAATGGCAAAGACCGTGAGGTCTTTGCCATTTTACTTGAACCGGCCGCAAAACGATCCGGCTTTGATTTGCCGTTCGCTTGCGCCGCTCTAGACGCCGCATCTCCCTAAACTTGGACCGTGGCGCATCGTTACTTGATGCTGCCTCTCTTGTGGGCTGACCGTACAAAATTTTGCCGGCGGCGTCACGCGGAATCTCGTCGCGCCGCCGGTTCGAGGTTCTAGAGCAACGCGAACTTGATGACGAAGACGACCGCCAGCACGCCGACGGCCGGGCTGATGTCGCTGATGCGGCCGGACAGCAGCTTGATGGCAGCATAGGAGATGAAGCCGAAGCCGATGCCGTGTGCGATCGAGAACGTCAGCGGCATGGCGAGCGCGGTCACGACCGCGGGCGCATATTCCGTGACATCGTCCCAATCGATCTCGGTCAGGCCGCGCGCCATCAGGCATGCGACGAAGAGCAGGGCGGGCGCGGTGGCATAGGCGGGCACCGAGGTGGCGAGCGGCGCCAGGAACAACGACAAGAGGAACAGGGCGGCGACCACCACGGCGGTCAGGCCCGTGCGGCCGCCGGCGCGCACGCCGGCCGCGCTCTCGATGTAGCTGACGGTGGTCGACGTTCCGAGCACGCCCGAGGCCATGGCCGCCGCGCTGTCGGTGATCAGCACCTTGTTCATGCGCGGCACCTTGCCCTCGGCATCGATGATGCCGATGCGATGGGCCAAGCCGATCAAGGTGCCGGCGTTGTCGAACATGTCCACCAGCAGGAAGGTGAAGACGATGGCGACGAGACCGAGGCTGAGCGCGCCGGCAAGGTCCATCTTCATGAAGGTGGGGGCGAGGCTGGGCGGCGCCGACACGATGCCGTTGAAGGGCGACAGGCCGAGCACGATGCCGACCGCCGTCGTGCCCAGAATGGCAATCATGATGGCGCCGGGCACGCGGCGCGCGTCGAGCGCGATCATGACGAAGAAGCCGAGCACCGCCAGCACGACACTCGCTTCGGTCAGCTTGCCGACCGTGACAAAGGTCGCGGGGTGGGCCGCAACGATGCCGGCGTTCTTGAGCGCGATGATGCCGAGGAACAGCCCGATGCCGGCGGAGATCGCCAGCTTGAGCGAACGCGGGATGCTGTTGATGATCCATTCGCGGACCGGCGTGACGCTGAGCGCCAGGAAGATGACACCGGAGATGAAGACCGCGCCGAGCGCCACCTCCCAGGGATGTCCCATGCCCTTGACGACGCCATAGGCGAAGAAGGCGTTGAGACCCATGCCCGGCGCGAGCGCAATCGGATAATTGGCGTAGATGCCCATGAGCAGGCTGCCGAATGCGGCCGCAAGGCAGGTCGCCACGAAGACGGCGCCGTGATCCATGCCGGCGTCCTTCAGGATCGCCGGGTTGACGAAGATGATGTAGGCCATGGTCAGGAAGGTGGTGAGTCCCGCCACCACCTCGGTGCGCATGTCAGTCTTGTTCTCAGCGAGCTGGAAATATTGAGCGATCATGGCGACCTTCCCCCTCTTGGAAGCCGAAGCGCTGGGCAGTAGATATCTGATTCGGGGGACTTGGCTATCGCTAAATTGGCGACTCGGGATTAGAATAAACCGATGCGATTCGCCCCGACAGCCGCGGCTATCTTGACTGCGTTTCCCTTGGGCTTTGCCGCGCCGACAGAGGCCCAGGAGCGCACCACGGTCACGGTCAGCGATGCCGATTGCCGCAAGCTGGTCGAGCATCAGCCCTCGGCTGACGTCGCCTACAAGCCGGGCGTCGATGTACGCGGTCGTCCGGTGGCGCCCGCCGACCTGCCGAGCAACGCCTCGCCGATCAAAATGCCTGACGTCATCGAGATCCCGATCTCCATCGATCTCAGCAATCGCCTGGCGCCGTCGCTCCAGGGCACGCTCTACCGGCCGGAGGCGCGCATCGGCACCGTCTCCGTGCGCGGCAACCAGGTTTTTTTCAACAACGAGCCGCTGAGCGGGGCTGATCAGGCGGCCTTCGCGCAGGCCTGCGCCCAGCGCCAGCGCAAGCCCTGAACGCCGGATTCGGTCGGTCTATTTGCCGGTGAACGCCTCGAGGCCGGTCTGCGCGCGGCCGAGGATGAGGGCATGAATGTCGTGCGTGCCCTCATAGGTGTTGACGGCCTCCAGGTTCATGACGTGGCGGATCACGTGGAACTCGTCGGCCACGCCATTGCCGCCGTGCATGTCGCGCGCCTGGCGCACGATGTCGAGCGCCTTGCCGCAATTGTTGCGCTTGATCAGTGAGATCATCTCCGGTGCCCAGCGGCCGTCATCCTTGAGGCGGCCGACGCGGAGCGCCGCCTGGAGGCCTAGGGTGATCTCGGTCTGCATGTCCGCCAGCTTCTTCTGGATGAGCTGAGTGGCAGCGAGCGGCCGGCCGAACTGCTGGCGGGCGAGCGTGTACTCGCGCGCGGCGTGCCAGCAGAACTCGGCAGCTCCCATCGCGCCCCAGGCGATGCCGTAGCGCGCCTTGTTGAGGCAGCCGAAAGGTCCCGCCAGGCCTTTGGCGTTGGGCAGCAGGTTCTCCTCGGGCACCGGCACATCGTCCATGACGATCTCGCCGGTGACCGAGGCGCGCAGCGAGAACTTGCCCTCGATCTTCGGCGCCGACAGGCCCTTCATGCCCTTTTCCAGGATGAAGCCGCGGATCACGCCATCCTCAGTCTTGGCCCAGACGACGAACACGTCAGCGATCGGCGAATTGGTGATCCACATCTTGGCGCCCTTCAGCACGTAGCCGTTGGACGACTTGGTCGCCCGCGTCTTCATGCTGCCGGGATCCGAGCCGTGGTCGGGCTCGGTCAGGCCAAAGCAGCCGACCCATTCGCCGGTAGCGAGCTTGGGCAGGTATTTCTGGCGCTGGGCCTCGCTGCCATAGGCGTTGATCGGATGCATGACCAGGGAGGACTGCACGCTCATCGCCGAGCGGTAGCTCGAATCGACGCGCTCGACCTCGCGCGCGATCAGGCCGTAGGACACGTAGTTGATGCCGGCGCAGCCATAGCCTTGGATGGTCGAGCCGAGAAAGCCGAGCGCGCCCATCTCGTTCATGATCTCCCGGTGGAAGATCTCGTGGCGATTGGCCTCGAGGATGCGCGGCATCAGCTTTTCCTGGCAGTAGGCGCGCGCGGCATCCCGGATCATGCGCTCGTCTTCGGTCAACTGATCGTCGAGCAGCAGCGGGTCGTCCCACTGGAAACTGGCCTTTGCGCTCTTGGGCGCGGGTTTGGCGGCGACGGACATGATTTGAACTCCGATCAAAGCGGCAGCGCCGCTGACATTGACCAACAGAGAATCACGCGGCCGCCGGTTATGCAAGATTGCCGGGTTTGAACGCATGCGTACGGTTCGGCTCGCCAGAATGCGGGTGTTGCGAGATAATGGTGCACCCTGTTGGAGCCCACCGGTGGGCGGCGTCGGATCATGCGTGACGACGACATCATCATCGAATTCAGCCGCGTCGGCGCCTATGTCAAGGTGACCGCGGTCGATCCTGTCTCGCTGATGGAGGCGTCGATCGTCGGCCCGGCCTCGTCCTCGCCCGAGACGCTGAAGCGGACGGCCCTGCAGAAACTGCGCTTTGTCCTGTCCAAGCGAAGCCCCGGCACGTCCGGCGGCGGCTCAGGAGGCGGCTCGGTCGTCGTCTAGGGCGCGGAACCAGCAAGACTATTGTCTTTGCTGCGCTGCACGAAATAGGTTACAGGGATGGGACAGGAGCCGGGCCAGACGGGAACAACCCGCCGGCCGAGGGGAGTGGCAGGGGCGGCAGGCTAGATGGAGTACTTTCTCCAGCAACTCATCAATGGCGTCACCTTGGGCGCCATCTTCGGTCTCATCGCCATCGGCTACACCATGGTCTACGGGATCCTGGGCATGGTGAATTTTGCCCATGGCGACGTCTTCATGATCGGCGGGTTCGTCGCCGTGATCACATTTCTGATCCTGGGCGTCCTCGGGCTTACCTGGGTCCCATTTGCGCTGCTGTGCATGCTGCTGATCGCCATGGTGTTCACCGGCGTGCACGGCTGGGCGGTCGAGCGGATCGGCTACCGCGCGTTGCGCAATTCAAACCGGCTGGCTCCGCTGATCTCGGCGATCGGCATGTCGATCTTCCTGCAGAACTATGTCCAGCTCCTCCAGGGCGCCCGCAACAAGGCGATCCCGCCGATGATCTCGGGCGGCGTCGAGCTGATGACCAGCCCGACCGGCTTCACGGTCAAGTTCGGCTATATGCAGATGGTCATTATCGCCGTCACCACCGTCCTGATGGTCGGTTTCTCTCTGCTGATCGCGCGCACCTCGATGGGGCGCCAGCAGCGGGCGTGCGAGCAGGACATGAGGATGGCGCGGCTGCTCGGCGTCGATGTCGACCGCACGATTTCGCTCACCTTCATCATGGGCGCGGCACTCGCGGCGGTCGCCGGCATGATCTGGCTGCTCTACTACGGCATCATCGACTTCTACGTGGGCTTTCTAGCGGGAATCAAGGCATTCACTGCGGCGGTGCTCGGCGGTATCGGTTCCTTGCCCGGCGCCATGCTCGGCGGGCTGCTGATCGGACTGATCGAGGTCTTCTGGTCCGCCTATTTCAGCGTCGAGTACAAGGACGTGGCGGCATTCGCGATTCTCGTTCTCGTGCTGATCTTCCGGCCGACCGGCTTGCTCGGACAACCAGACATCGAGAAAGTGTAGACGGTGTCGACCGCTATGACCGGGCATGCCGGTCCAAGCCTCAAGGAGAATCTCAAGGATGCAGGCGCCATGGCGCTTGCATCGGCTGCCCTCGCCCTGCCGCTGGTCGGATTTCTAACCGTCGACCGGGCACAGACGATCGTGCTGGAGTATCGATTCGGCGAGCTGCTCTACGCGGTCGCCGTGATCTTCGTCGGGCGTCTGCTCCTACTTCTGGCCAACCAGGGGCATAGCCCGGCCGTTCTGGTGGCGACGGGCGCGTTCAGCGTGTTGTGGGCCGCCAATGCATTCCTCGGGATCGTGGCGATCACGTGGCCCGCCCTCGGCTGGCTGACCTGGATCGTCTTCAGCGTGATTGCGCTGCGCGCCTGGTTTTTCATGTACCAGGCGGGGCGGCGCGTGAAGCAGGATGCAAGCGACGTCGCCGAGCGGGCCGGAACGGTGATCTACCGGCTCGGCAAGTATCTCGGCCCCGCTCTGGCGGCCTTCGCGCTGGTCATGCCGCTCATGCCTTTCGCCGATCAGCGCATGGTCGATCTGGGCATTCTGGTCCTGACCTACATTATGCTGGGCTGGGGTCTCAACGTCGTGGTCGGTCTCGCCGGGCTGCTCGACCTTGGCTACGTCGCATTCTACGCGGTCGGTGCGTACTCCTACGCGATCATCTCGCTCAATTGGGGCCTCAACTTCTGGGAGACACTGCCGCTCGCAGGCGCCATGGCGGCGACCTTCGGCATACTCCTGGGCTTTCCCGTGCTGCGCCTGCGCGGTGACTATCTCGCCATCGTCACGCTGGGCTTCGGCGAGATGATCCGCCTCATCCTGCTCAACTGGGACGAGTTGACCAACGGACCCAAGGGCATGGGTGGCATCGCCAGGCCGAGTTTCTTTGGAATGCCGTTCACCGCCGCGCCGCCTGAGGGCGTCACTGCCGTGCACCAGTTCTTCGGGCTGAACTTTGCGCCGATCCATCGCGTGATCTGGCTCTACTACATCATCTTGGCGATGGCCCTGCTGACCAATTGGTTCACTCTGCGCATCCGCCAGCTGCCGATCGGGCGCGCCTGGGAGGCGTTGCGCGAGGACGAGATCGCCTGCCGCGCGCTCGGCATCAATCCGACCAACACCAAGCTGACCGCGTTTGCCATTGGAGCCATGTTTGGCGGCTTCGCCGGATCGTTCTTTGCGACGCGGCAGGGTTTCATCAGCCCCGAGAGTTTCAACTTCCTCGAGTCCGCCATCATCCTGGCGGTCGTCGTGCTCGGTGGCATGGGCAGCCAGATCGGCGTCGTCGTAGCTTCCGTCGTCCTGATCGGCGGGCCCGAATGGTTCCGAGATCTCGAGGCGTATCGCATGGTTGCCTTCGGCGCCCTGATGGTGGCGATCATGGTCTGGCGGCCGCAGGGCCTGCTGGCCCATCGCGAACCGACAATTCACCTCAGAGGGCGGCAGCCTGCACCCGCCGTAGCGGCGCGGGCGCCCGCTCGATGAATCAGGCGCCGCTGCTCCGCGTCGAGCACTTGACCATGCGCTTCGGCGGTCTCGTCGCGATCGACGACGTCTCCTTCGATGCGGGCGACCGCGAGATCACGGCGATCATCGGCCCAAACGGAGCCGGCAAGACCACAGTCTTCAATTGCCTGACCGGCTTCTACAAGCCCACGATCGGTCGGCTCGCCTTGCATAAGGCGGGCGGGCGCGAGTTCCTGCTCGAGCGGATGGAAGGCTATCGCATCGGCCAGACCGCGCGCGTGGCGCGGACCTTCCAGAACATCCGATTGTTTCCACGCATGTCCGTGCTGGAGAACTTGTTGGTCGCTCAGCACAACCGCCTCATGCGCGCCTCCGGCTATACGCTGTTTGGCCTGTTCGGCCTGCCGGTCTATCGCCAGGCCGAAGCGCACGCGGTCGACGTGGCCAGGTATTGGCTGGATCGAATTGGGTTGACTCCGCGCGCCGACGAGGATGCCGGCAACATGCCCTATGGCGACCAGCGCCGGCTCGAGATCGCGCGCGCCATGTGCACGGAGCCGATTCTGCTCTGCCTCGACGAGCCCGCGGCCGGACTCAATGCACGCGAGTCGGCCGAACTCAACGAGATGCTCCGCTTCATCCGCGACGAGCACAAAATCGGCGTTCTGCTGATCGAGCACGACATGAGCGTGGTGATGAAGATCTCGGACCATGTCGTGGTGCTCGACTACGGCCGCAAGATATCCGACGGCACACCGGAGTTCGTGCGCAAAGACCCGGCGGTGATCCGCGCCTATCTCGGTGAGGACGAGGACGAAGCACTGCCGCCCGAGGTCGCGGCCGACCTGGGGTCGAGGGGCTGACCATGCTGCGCGTCGAGCGGGTCCATACGCTCTATGGCCACATCGAGGCGCTCAGGGGCGTCGACATCGAGGTCAAGGAGCGTGAGATCGTCGCGCTGATCGGGTCGAACGGCGCGGGCAAATCGACGTTGCTGATGACGATCTGCGGCACACCGCAGGCTGCCGCGGGGCGCATCCTGTTCGAGGGGCGCGATATCACGCGCGTGCCGACGCACCTCATCATGCGCAGCGGCATCGCGCAAGCTCCGGAAGGAAGGCGCATCTTTCCGCGCATGACCGTGCTCGAGAACCTTCAAATGGGCGCGTTGGTCGGCGATCCCGCGAAGTTTTCCGAGGATCTCGAGAATGTCTTCAGCATCTTTCCGATCCTGAAGCAGCGCGAAACGCAGCGTGGCGGAACGCTGTCAGGCGGCGAGCAGCAGATGCTCGCCATCGCGCGGGCGCTCATGAGCAGGCCGCGCCTGCTCTTGCTCGACGAGCCGTCGCTTGGTCTCGCGCCGATGATCGTGCGCCAGATCTTCCAGATCATCCAGGATATCAACCAGAAGACCGGGACGACGATCCTGCTGGTCGAGCAGGATGCGTTCCATGCGCTGCGCCTGGCGCATCGCGGCTATGTCCTGGTCAACGGCAGCATAGCGCTGACCGGCACGGGCCGGGAGCTCCTCGCCAATCGCGAGGTGCGCGCGGCTTACCTGGAAGGCGGCGCAACGGAGGACCAATGAGCGCGGAGATCGTCGGCAGCGTGTCCTGGCCGGTGTTCTTCTTCGGCACGGTCGTGCTGTTCGGCTGGTTCGCATTGATGACTGCCCAGGCGTTGGCGCACACATGGCGACCGTGGACGCATTGTCTGCTCTATGGCGTCCTGCTCGCGGTGGGGCACCGCACCTACGAGCACATGTTGTTTGCTGGCGACCTGATCTCGATACGCGGACTGGTCGTCGATGTGGTCTTTCTCGTCGCCGTCATGCTGCTCGCCTACCGCGTCACGTTGGTGCGCAAGATGGTGCGTCAATACCCCTGGCTCTACGAGCCGGACGGGATCCTGTCTTGGCGCGAAAAGCGCCCTTGAATCAATGATTTCGATTGCGCTTGCCGCCCCTACCTGAACTGTGGAATCAATGGCGGAGTCGGATGGCAATACCGTCCGAACGCCACACCGGGGTTTCGTCCCACCAACGCCACTCAAACAGGGAGAGCTGAATGCGTAAGATTTCCGGATTCCTGATGGCCGCTGCGGCCGCGGTAGCGCTGAGCGCCGCACCTGCCAGCGCCCAGGACCTCGTGGTCGCGACCGCGGGCCCGATGACTGGCAGCGATGCCGTCTTCGGCGAGCAGATGAAGCGCGGCGCCGAAATGGCGATCAAGCACATCAACGACAAGGGCGGCGTGCTTGGCAAGAAGCTGAAGCTCGAGCTCGGCGACGACCAGTGCGAGCCGAAGCAGGCCCTGCCGGTCGCCAATTCCTTCGTGCAGAAGAAGGTCATTTTCGTCGCCGGCCACTACTGCTCGGGCGTGTCGATCCCAGCCTCCGCCGTGTACGCGGAGAACAACATCCTGCAGATCACGCCGGCGTCGACCAATCCGCGCCTGACCGATGAGGCCAAGACCAAGGGTTGGAAGACCGTGTTCCGCACCTGCGGCCGCGACGACATCCAGGGCGTGGTCGCAGGCAAGTACCTCGCCGAGAAGTACAAGGGCAAGAAGATTGCCATCTTGCACGACAAGTCGCCCTACGGCCAGGGTATCGCCGAAGAAGTCCGCAAGAACATGAACGCGGCGGGCCAAAAGGAAGCAATCTGGGATTCCTTCTCGCGCGGCGACAAGGACTACACTGCCCTGGTCAGCAAGATGAAGCAGCAGGCCATCGAGGTGGTCTATGTCGGCAGCTACCACACCGAGACCGGGCTGCTCGTCAAGCAGTCGCGCGAGCAGGGCTTCGGTGCCCAGTTCGTTTCCGAGGACGCGCTCGTTACTGACGAGTTCTGGAAGATTTCGGGGCCAGCCGGCGAAGGCCTGCTCATGACCTTCGCGCCCGATCCCGTGAGCAATCCGGCGGCCAAGGCCGTCGTCGATGAGTTCAAGAAGGGTGGCTACAATCCGGAAGGCTACACGCTCTACACCTACGCGGCCTTTCAGGTCTTTGCCGAGGCGGCGAAGAAGGCAAACTCGACCGACGCGCAAAAAGTCGCCGCCCAGATTCGCGGCAAGACCTTCGAGACCGTGCTGGGCACGCTGATCTATGACGACAAGGGCGACGTGTCGAATTCCGTGTACGTCTGGTACATCTGGAAGAACGGCAAGTACCAGCAGATGTAAGCCAGTCGTCGGTTTGACAAATAGCACGGCCCGGCGGGGTGACCTGCCGGGCCGTTTCCTTTTGCGGCTGCCTGTGATCTCAGCGCCGGCGGCGGCCCGATTTCCCGGTCAGGCGGCCGAGACCGATCTTCTTGGCGAAAGCAGAGCGCTGCTCGGCGTAATTGGGTGCGACCATCGGATAGTCGGGCGGCAGTCCCCATTTGGCGCGATACTGTTCGGGGGTGAGATTGTACGTCGTGCGCAGATGCCGTTTGAGCATCTTCAACTTCTTGCCGTCCTCCAGGCAGATGATGTAGTCGGCCGTGACCGATCGCTTGATCGGCACCGCCGGACGCAGATCCGCCGCCGCGCCACCGCCATCGCCACCGGAATTGAGCGCCTTGAGCGCGCCATAGACCGAGCCGATCAGGTCGCTGATCTGGCTGGTCGGTACCGAATTGTTGCCCAGGTAGGCTGCAACCACCGACGTGGTCATGCGCAGCAGGTCGGCTGCGGGATCACTCTTCACATCGCCCATTTTTGGTTCCTTCCCGCGCGCAATTTACTGACGTCGCACCCTGTACAGCACTGATCGGCATCAAATACCTTTTGCCGCGTAAAATGCTCAATCACAGTCTCAAAGTCAAGATTGCGGCCTCGTCTGAGAAACATCAAAACAATTACCTACCCATTAAGGCTCCTCGACGTTCCAAGTGGAAATGAGGATGTGTTGAAAGGCGCATTCGCGCCTTGCATGCTGACATGGGTTCAGCATGGGAGGATGGCGTGGAAGCGCGGGAC
>Ga0194121_10001683_pt1 | contig 36679 bp, 32 predicted proteins | sample TA2MahCa50mmetaG_FD_148609 | JGI IMG/M metagenome (GOLD analysis project Ga0194121, IMG submission 148609) | Freshwater microbial communities from Lake Tanganyika, Tanzania - TA2015020 Mahale Deep Cast 50m | ecosystem: Environmental > Aquatic > Freshwater > Lake | place: Tanzania: Lake...
CGCGCAGCCGTCCGAGCGGAGTGGGGCGCAGGCCGCGGCACTCCAACGAGCCAGCGCAGCCCTCGAGCGGAGCGCGCTGGGCGGGGCGGGGGAGGGCGAACCGGCGCAGCTCGCCGCGCTCGACCTCGCGCGCGCTTGCGAGCACGAGCTCCTCGCCGCTGGGGGCGCCACCGAGGGCGCCACCGAGGGCGCCACCGGGGGCGCCACCGGGGGATCGGGGAGCACTTCCCGTGCAAGCTTGGGGGCGGGAGGAATGCAAAACGCTCCGCCGCTGCGCACAATGAGCGGCTCCCCGCAGGGCTCGAGCGCCAGCGGGACCCCGACGAGCCCCGTGCCCTCTCACGCTGGTTCCGCCGAGCGCGCCCCCGAGCGGGGCACGACGGCGGGGCGTTGGTGGCGGCCGGAAGAAGACGCCGTGGTCTCGGCCTGGCGTGCCCGCGCGGGGCAGGTTCCCCGATGACGAAGAACGACAAGCAAGTGGCGAGCGGCCGCGTCGGCGTGTGGCTGATCGGAGCGCGTGGTGCCGTGGCGACCTGCGTGGCCTACGGCCTCGCGGGCCTGCGACGAGGGCTGGTCGGGCCGACGGGGCTCATCACGGAGAGCCCTGAGTTCGCGCGCGTGGCGCTCGCGCCGCTCGACGGGCTGGTGCTCGGCGGCCACGACGTGTGCTCGCGCGGGCTGACCGAGTCCGCGGGCGAGCTCATCTTGCACCACATCCTGCCCTCGGAAGTCGTCGCGGCTTGCGCTCAGGAAGCGAGCGCGTACGAGTCCCGGATCCGGCCGGGTGTGCTCGACGGCGCGGATGTCGGACTCGCGAGCCTGATCTCCGCTTCGGCCGCGCTAGGCGGCCTGCCGCCGCGCGAGCAGGTGGCCGCGCTGCGGCGCGACTTCGAGGCCTTCCGCGCCGACCACGGGCTCTCGACCGTGGTGGTCGTGAACCTCGCGAGCACCGAGGCCTACCGCGACCCGCGTCCCGAGTGGCGCACGCTCGCGGCCTTCGACGCCGCGCTCGACGCGGGCACGCAGCAGCCGGCATCGATGCTCTACGCCTACGCGGCGCTCTCCGCGGGCTTCCCGTATGTCAACTTCACGCCCAGCCTCGGCTCGGCTCCCGCCGCGCTGCGCGAGCTCGCGCGCACGAAGGGCGTGCCGCACTGCGGCGCCGACGGCAAGACCGGCGAGACGCTCGTCAAGACCGTGCTCGCGCCGCTGTTCGTCGCGCGCCGCCTCAAGGTACTCGCGTGGCAGGGCTACAACATGCTCGGCAACCGCGACGGCGAGAACCTCGCGGATCCGCTGCACAAGGAAGCCAAGCTGCGCAGCAAGGACGATGCGCTGCGCGCGCTGCTCGGCGATCCAGAGGTGCACACCAAGGTCGGCATCGACTATGTGCCGAGCTTGCGCGACTGGAAGACGGCCTTCGACTACATCCACTTCGAGGGCTTCCTTGGAGCGCAGATGTCGCTGCAGTTCACCTGGCACGGGAGCGACTCGGCGCTCGCCGCGCCGCTGGTGATCGATCTCGTGCGCCTTGCGGAGTTTGCGCTGCGCAACGGCGAGTCGGGCGAGCTCCAGCACACCGCGGCGTTCTTCAAGAGCCCGACCGGCGGCGGCACTCACGACTTCCATGTGCAGTTCGAGCGCCTGCTCGACTACGCACGCCAGCACGCTCGCTGAGCGTTCGCGCGCGCGCCTCGGGCTCATGAAGGCGCTCTTGAACGCGCCCTGCCGCCCCGCGCATGTGCTAGCTTTCGGCCGCGCACGACTTCCCACCTCGCGCGGGCCCAACAGCCGCCCGACGCCTTCACCCCAAACCACATGCTCCCCGCCGATCTCGACGCTCCGAGCTTTCTCGCCACCGCCCGCACCGCCCTCGCGCAGTCCCGCGCCGCGCTCGAGCGCTTGGTCGCCTTGCCGCGGGATGCTTCGCTCTCCGAAGTCGTCGGCGCTTTCGACGCGATTGGTCGCCCTCTCGACCGCGTGCGCGGCGCGGTCGGACTCGCCAGCCAAGTGCACCCGCTCGAGGCCGTGCGCAATGTCTCGAACGAGTTCACGGTCGAACTCTCGACATTCTACTCGGAGCTGTCGCTCAACCGCGCCGTGTACGAGCGCCTCGCGCGCTTCGATCCCGCCTCGGCGAGCGGTCCGCTCGAGGAGCGCCTCTTGCGCAACACCTTGCGCGACTTTCGTCGCAGCGGTGTCGATCGCGACGATGCGACGCGCGAGCGCATCTCCAAGCTCAACGACGAGCTCACGCTGCTCGGCATCGAGTTCGACCGCAACATCGCCGAGGACACGCGCTCGATCACCATCCCCGAGGGCCGCAGCGGTCTAGCGGGGCTGCCCGCGGACTACATCGCGGCCCATCCCGAGAACGAGCGCGGCGAGGTCGTGATCACGACCGACATGCCGGACTACCAGCCATTCATGTCCTATGCCGAGCGCGGCGACCTGCGGCGCGCGCTGTATCGCGCGAGCGTGACGCGTGCGACGCCGAAGAATCTGGCTGTGCTGCAGGCGCTGCTCGAGAAGCGCCATGAGCTCGCGACGCTGCTCGGCTACGAGTCGTGGGCGGCCTACGCCACCGAGGACAAGATGATCGTGAGCGCAGGCAACGCGCGCGAGTTCGTCGCTCGCACCGCCGCGGCCTCGCGCTCGCGCTTGGAGCGCGAGGTGGCCGACCTGCTCGCGCTGTGCCGTCGCTCCGAGCCGCAGGCGAGTGTCGTGCACGACTGGGAGAAGGGCTTCCTGCTCGAGCGCCACCGGGCCGAGACGCTGCAGTTCGACTCGACCACCGTGCGTCCGTATTTCCCCTATGCCTCCGTGCGCGACGGAGTCCTCGCCACGACCGCTGCGCTGTACTCGCTCGAGTTCCGGCGCAACGACGCACAGCCGCGCTGGCATGAGAGTGTCGAGTGCTTCGACGTCGTCGACGGCGGCAAGCCCGTCGCGCGCTTCTTCCTCGACATGCATCCGCGCCCGCAGAAGTACAAGCACGCGGCGATGTTCGACCTGTGCGTCGGCGTCGACGACGGGCTCCCCAAGGCCGCGCTGGTGTGCAACTTCCCGCGTCCGGGTCCCGGCGAGCCCGCGCTGCTGCAGCACGGCGATGTCGAGACCTTCTTCCACGAGTTCGGCCACCTGTTGCACCACCTCTTCGGAGGTCGGCAGCGCTACCTCGCCTTCAGCGGCATCGCGACCGAGTGGGACTTCGTCGAGGCGCCCAGCCAGATGTACGAGGAGTGGGCCTGGGACACCGGCGTGCTGCAGCGCTTCGCGCGCCACCATGAGACGGGCGACCCGATCCCGGCCGAGCTCGTGGCCCGCATGCGCTCGGCCAAGGAGTACGGCAAGGGGCTGCAGGTCGCGACGCAGATGTTCTACGCGGCGCTCGCGCTCGAGCTGCACGCGCGCGATCCCAAGGGGCTCGACACGACCGAGCGCATGGTCGCGCTGAAGCAGTCGCTCCTGCCCTTCCCGCACGAGGAGGGCACGGCGTTCCAAGCCTCGTTCGGCCACCTCAACGGCTACTCGGCGATCTACTACACCTACATGTGGTCGCTCGTGATCGCGAAGGACCTCTTCAGCCGCTTCGACGGCAACCTGATGGACCCGCGGGTCGCCGCGAGCTACCGGCAGGCGATCCTGTCCGCCGGGGGCAGCAAGCCGGCCTCCGACCTGTGCCGGGACTTCCTCGGGCGTGAGTACAGCACCGGCCCCTTCGAGGAGTGGCTCAACAAGGGCTAGGCCCGCCGACGGAGAGCTTTGTTTTGCTGGTAAAATTCACCAGCGCCCCAACATGGGGGTTCGAAGCGCGTAACTTACGCCTGCCGGTCGGGTTAGTAGCCTCCAGACCGGCGCTCTCGCGCCCCCGGAGCCCCAAGCCATGTCCCAACGCCAGCTGCTCGCCCTCGCCGCCGCTTTTGCGCTCGCGGTTTCCGGCGTCGCGGCGTGGTATGTAGCGGGCGAGCTGGAGGCCGCGGAGGAGCGCCTGCGCCCGCGCCCGACTCCGCCGCCGACCTCGATGTCGGTGCCGCTCGTGCGCATCGAGCGCGCCTGAGCGCGCCAGCGCCGGCCGGAAGCCCGTTGGTCCCAACTCGCAGGGCCGCAGTCTCAGGGCCAAAGTCTCAGGGTCAAAGTCTCAGGGCCACGCGTCTCGCTCCCAGCGGTCCACCTCCGCGGCCGCGCGCTGCAGTACGGCTTCGAGCGTCTCGCCGCTCGCCTTCGGGCGCTCGAGCGAGTGGTCGCCGCCCTCGATCGCGTGCAGCGTCGCTCGCCCCGCGTAACGCCGCAGCGCGAGGCGCAGCTCGTCGCTCGTGCCGAACTCGTCGCGCGTGCCTTGCACGAACAGCGCGGGCTGCACGCACATCGCGAAGTGCTCGCTGCGCGCGGCCTGCGGCTTGCCCGGGGGATGCAGCGGATAGCCGTAGAGCGCGAGACCGTGCGCCGGAGCACCCTTCGCGGCGAGGTGCGTCGCCATGCGCGCGCCCATGGACTTGCCGGCGAGCAGCACGCGGCGCGGCTCGAGCCTGCGCCGGAGCTCCGCGAGCGCCAGCTCGTGAACGGCCTCGAGCAGCGGTGCGCGGTCGGGCGGCCGCACCCGCCCGAGCTCGACCGCGCGCTGCATGTACGCATAGCGAAAGCGCAGCACCGCGAAGCCGCGCTCGACGAGCGCGCGCGCGGCGAGCTCCATCCACGGGTGCTCCATGTCGACGCCCGAGCCGTGGGCCAACAGGATCGCGGCCTCGCGGCTCGCACCCGCCGGCCGGTCGATCCGCGCACCGATCGCGCCGACGCGCGGATCTTCGATCGCGATCTCGAAGCGCTCGGTGGAACTCGACGCAAGGCTCACGCTCGCAGCGTAACCTCTGCGCCATGTACAAGCCGCCGCTCAAGCTCCAGACCACCACGCTCTGGTATTACCCGTCGCAGCAGCACGGGCACGAGCCGCTCGGCGACCCGCGCTACAAGGGCGCGACGCCCACCTATGTGATCTGGAATGTGCTCGAGCGCTACACGCGCGAGGACGACCTCGTGATCGATCCGTTCTGCGGCGGAGGCACGACGCTCGATGTGGCGCGCGAGCTGCGCCGCCGCGCGCTCGGCTACGATGTGCGCCCGACGCGGCCCGACATCTTCCGCGCCGACGCGCGCAAGCTGCCGCTCGAGGACGGCAAGGCGGACTTCGTGTTCATGGATCCGCCCTACGGCACGCACCTCGACTACTCCGACGAGCCCGACTGCATCGGCAAGCTCGACGCCTTCGACGGCAGCTACTTCGCCGCCATGGAGCGCGCCTTCGCGGAGGCCGATCGCGTGCTCAAGGACCGGCGCTACCTCGCCGTCTATGTCTCCGACACCTTCGAGAAGAAGCGCGGCTTCGTCGGGCTCGGGGTGCAGCTCTTCAACTTGCTCGCGCAGCGCTTCAAGCCCGTCGACCATGTCGCGGTCGTGCGCGGCAATCGCACGCTCGAGAAGCCCGCGTACCACAAGGCCGCGGCCGAGGGGAACTTCTACCTGCGCGGCTTCAACCACCTGCTGCTCTTCAAGAAAGAGCGCGGTCCGCGCGCGAAGTGAAGCGGGCCGGGGGACGCTCGACATCCGACGGCCCGCGAGGGCTGCGTGCAGCTGCGGCGAGCTCTACTCGCCGCCGCCCGAGGGCTGCGACGCCTCGTGGTCGTGACCCGTGTGATCCTCTGCCGGCTCGGTCGCGGGCTCGGTCGGGAGCACATGCGGAATGTCGAGCGCGGCGTCCTCGAGAGCGCTTTCCTCCGGTGCGTCCTGCTTGAGCAGGTCGGCCAGCTTCTTGCGCAGGTTCGCGCCGTTGTAGCCGGGCACTTGGAACACCCACGGGCTCCAGCGCGCGTTCAGCTCGTCGACTTCCTTCTGCACGAGGTCGAGCGCCTTCAGGTCGAGCTTCACCGGTGCGCTCTCGCCTTCGGCCGGGGGAGCCTCGGGCCCCGCCGTCGCCGCGCGCAGCGACTCGTCGAGGCGCGCCGCGAGCGTGATCCATGTCTTGCCGTCCTTGTCGATCGAGCGCGCGGTGACGACGAGTCCATCGAAGCAGGAGTACTCGGTGACGACCGGGTCCGTCATCTCGACGCTGCCCGCCGACTGCACATCGTCGAGGCTCATGTATTGCAGCGCGCTGGCGATGCCGTTGGCGACGCCGTCCCACTGCAGCTCCTTGCCCGCGGGGAGGTTCTCGACCGCGAGATTCGTCTGGGACTGGTCCCCGCGCGCCGCGGCCAGCGTCTCGCCGGAGGGATGCGTGATCGTCGCGCGCCGCACGCGCTTCTCCTCGACCTTGCTGATGTTGCGGTCGAACCAGCCGGTGCTCGAGGTGTCGACGGTGAGCGAGCCGGTCGCTTCCCACGCTTGGGCGTCGCCCTGCGCGCGCACATAGAGCGTCGAGCGCGAGGACATGCCCTGCGAGGCCTTCGCGCGGCCGACGATCACATCCGCGAGCACCGCGCCGCCCGCGCCCTTGATCGTGACGCGCTTGCTCGTCGCGCCCTCGGCCGTCGGGTCCTCGACGCCGAGCTTCGCGTGCAGCGCCGCGTTGCTCGTCATCGCCTCGACTCTTTCCATCTCCGCGATGCCGAGCACGAGCGCCTTCACCTTGCCGAAGTCGACCGGGAAGCCGCCCTTGTCCGCGGCGCCCCAGCTCGCGCCTTCCTTGCGCAGCGTGCAGCTCGCGCCGCCGCCCGCGATCGTCACCTCGGTGACATCGTTGACGCGCGTCTTCAGATCCGCGAACAGCGGGCCGGTGGCGGTGGTCTCCGCGGCGTGCGGGCTCGCGCCCTTGTCGGCGAGGTACACGGCTCCGGCGAGCAGGGCCGCGGTGGCGAGGCCCGTGACGAGCAGGGTCTTCGAGTTCATGGCGTCCTCTCTCAGGCCGTCTTGCGGCGGTTCTGGCGGTAGAAGGCGACGAGCAGCGCGATGGCGATCACCAAGAGCGGCACCAGCGCGATATTGAGCACCTTGAGGCGCGTGCCGAGGCTCTCGACATCCTTGTTGAGGTTGAAGCGCACCTCGCGCAGGCGCTTGTTGGTGTCGACCAGGGCCTTGCGCAGGTCCTCGATCTTGCCCTGCACCTCGGCGCTCATCAGCACTTGCTCGGCGTTTTCGCCGGACTTCGACAGGAGGTCGTTGAGCTCGCGCTCGGTCTTCTGGCGCTCGTCGGAGAGGCGCTGCTCTTCTGCGCGGAAGCTCTGCTCGGCGACGCGCTTGAGCTCCTCGACCCGCTGGAACGGGTACGACGAGACGCCGCGCGCGCGCAGGCTGACCAGATCCGTCGAACCGCGCATGAAGTCGAGCGTGTTGACGACGAAGTCGCCGTTGTCCGCCATCTTGTAGGGGATGCGCTGACCGAGGAAGTTCTGGATCTGCACCCACGAGCGGTCCTCGAGGAAGTCGACGTCCGCGACCACCACGACTGCGATCTCGCCCTTCGATTCCGCGAGGTGCTCCGCGTTCGTGCTCGCGTCGACGGTCGACGCCGGTCGGCCATCGGGGAAGGCCGTCTTGCACTTGCCGCCGAGGCGCGCCGCGAGCGTGAGCTTCTTGCCCGAGGGGAAGAACTCCGCGAGCAGCTTGGGCGGGTCGGGCGAGAAGCGCACCGTGTCCGCGCCGAGCTCCATCGACTCCTCGGAGGTCTGCACGAGCGGCGTGAAGGTCGTCGTCGCGCCCTCCTTGACCTCGAGGAAGCCGGGGTACTTGAACATGAGCATCTTGAGCTCGCTCGTCGACACCTCGCCTTCAGCCACGCCTTCCGCGGGGATCGCCGGCCAGGCCGTGAACGGCACTTGCTCCACCGTGCCGCGGCGCTGCCATGTCACGGCGGTGGCGAACTTGCGGTCGGTGGCGAGCTTGTCCGCGGGGCTCGAGATGCCCCAGGCGTCGAACAGGGTCGGCAACTCCGAGTTGCGCACGGCGGTGTAGGCCGCCATCGGGTTCTGCGGGTCCTGCGGCGGGATGTCGGCGTCGCAGAACGGGTCGACGAAGCACAGCAGCTTGCCGCCGCGCAGCACGAACTGGTCGAGCGCGTAGAGCTGCTCCTGCGAGACACCCTTGGGGTGCACGAGGAACACCATGTCGACGTCCGCGGGCACATCGAGCGATGTCGGTTGCAACGGACGCAGCTCGTAGAAGTCGCGCATCTGGTCGACGATGGCCCACGGCTGAGGCGCCTCGCGGCGCATGTTCATCGGGTCCATCTGGCCCTCGATCGGCAGCGACGAGATCACGCCGACCACGGTCTTCTTCGGACTCGAGAGGTCGTAGACCAGCTTGGCGAGGTCGTACTCGAGGAAGCGCTCGCGCGACGGGCTCAGGAACGCGATCGACTTCTCGTCGCCGACCGTGTTCGCGCCGACGAGGCCGAAGTAGAGCTGCTCCTCGGGGCCGAGCGGCGAGCCCGCGTAGGCCTTGAGCCCGGCGGCGATGGCGCGCTCTTCGGTCTCCGAGTACGGCTCGGGATCGAGCAGCTCGACCGAGAGGCGGCCGCCCGCGGCGGTCTCGAACTCGCGCAGGAACTCCTCGACGCGGCGCGCGTAGGGGCCGAGGTACTTGTCGGCCTCCTTGCGCGAGCAGAAAAAGCGCAGCTTCACGGGCTCGGTGAGGCCCGCGAGGATCGAGCGCGAGCCGTCGGAAAGCGTGAACAGCTGGTTCTCGGTCAGATCGAGGCGCGCGCCGTTGACGAAGGCGCGCGAGACGAGGTTGACGGCGACGAGCAGCCCGAGCGCGATGCCGAGGCCGCCGAGGGAGAAGAGGAAGCGGTTCTTCATGGTGCTAGTCCGCCTTCTTGAGCTCGATCACGATCGCGTTCATGAACAGGAAGACGCCGATCACCGACGCGAAGAACACGAGGTCGCGCAGGTCGATCACCCCGCGCGCGATGGCGCCGAAGTGCGTCATGAAGCTGAAGCTGCGCACGGCTTCGACCAGCACCTCGCTCGGCAGCACGCCGGCGAGCGCCTCGGAGACCTGCGGCAGGCCGGGGATCAGGAACAGCATGCAGGTGATCACCGCGAGCACGAAGGCGATCACTTGGTTCTTCGTCACGGCCGAGATGCACGCGCCCATGGCGAGGTAGCCGCCCGCCATCAGCCAGCTCGCGAGGTAGCTCGCGAGGATCACGCCGTTGTCGGGGTCGCCGAGGTAGTTGACGGTGATCCACAGCGGGAAGGTCAGCGCCAGCGCGATGCCGGAGAAGGCCCACGCGGCGAGGAACTTGGAGAGCACGAGCTGCGGCAGCGTCACCGGCAGCGTCATCAGGAGCTCGATCGTGCCCTGCTTGCGCTCCTCGGCCCACAGGCGCATGGAGATCGCGGGGATCAGCACGATGTAGAGGATCGGGTGGAACTCGAAGAAGGCCGAGCCCAGCGTGGCCTGCCCGGCGTCGTAGAAGTTGCCGAGGTAGAAGGTCAGGATCCCGCACAAGAGCAGGAAGATGCAGATGAAGACATAGGCGACGGGCGTCGAGAAGTAGCCCGCCAGCTCGCGCTTGAAGAGGACCAAGGTGTTGCGCATGGCTTTGGGTGCTCCCTAGTTGCGGCTGCCGGCGCGGGTCAGGTCGTGGAACACTTCGTCGAGGCGTCCGTGCTCGACATGCAGGCCCTCGAGCTTCCATTGCTCCTTCTGGGCGCGCTGGCTGATCTCGGGCAGGATCGCGCGGCGATCCTTGGTGGTGACGAGCAGCGACGCGGGGCCGAGCTTCTCGACATGCGACGCGCCGTAGCTGTCTGCGAGCGCCGACTTGACGCGATCCGTCTCGTCCTGCTGCAGCTCGAGGCGCACGGCGTTGTGCCACCTCGACTTGGCCGCGAGCGCCGTCGGCGTGCAGTCGACCACGAGGCGCCCGTCCGCGATGATGATCACGCGCGAGCACAGGGCCTCGACCTCTTCGAGGATGTGCGTCGAGAGGATGATCACCTTGTCCTTCTGCATCGAGCGGATCAGGGCGCGCACTTCTTTCTTCTGGTTGGGGTCGAGGCCGTCGGTCGGCTCGTCGAGCACCAGCACCTGCGGATCGTGGAGGATCGCCTGCGCGAGGCCGACGCGGCGCTTGAAGCCCTTGGAGAGCGTCTCGATCGGCTGGCGCATCACCTGCTGTAGCGAGACCTTCTCGGTCACCTCGGCGACGCGCGCGCGGGCCGCGGCGCCCGACAGGCCGCGCACCTCGGCGATGAACAGCAGGAAGGCCTCCGGCGTCATGTCCGGGTAGAGCGGCGCGCCCTCGGGCAGGTAGCCGATGAGCTGCTTGGCCGCGAGGCCGTCGGTCTGGATGTCGTGACCACCGATGCGCGCCGTCCCGCCCGAGGGGGGCAGGAAGCCGGTCAGCATCTTCATGGTGGTCGACTTGCCCGCGCCGTTGGGGCCGAGGAAGCCGAGCACGGTGCCGCGCTCGACTTGGAAGCTCACGCCGTCGACGGCCGTGATGGCGCCGAACCTCTTTTGGAGGTTCTCGATTTCGATCATCGCGCCCATGGGAAGGGTCTGCTCGAGAAGGGGTTGGGGGTGGAAGGGGAAGTCGTGCGGTTCGAGGTCCGGCGGGGGACGCACGAGCGCGTTGGCGACGGAGCGCTCGGCGTCCAACGCAGGTGATCCACAGGGGGGGCGGCGGGGCTCGCTGAGCGTTCAAGGGGGCGCCACTTGTACTCGGAGGAGTGGAGCGCCTCAAGCCAGCCGCCCTCACGGCCCCCTGTTGGGGGATCGCGGGGGCGGGTGGTCTCGAGACAGGCCGGCCTACGGAGGGGACGGGTCGGTGTTGGCGCTCCTGCGCAGCGCTAAGCTCGGCGACCTGCGCCCGAGTCGGGGCGGGAGAGGATGCTGCATATGCGTCGATCGATTCATGTACTCGTTGCGCTGGCCGCGCTCGGCACGGTCCCCGGCCCTTGGGCCCGCGAGCAGACGCCCGCTGCGGCGCCCGCTGCGCCCGCGCCGGACGAAGCCGCCCTGCAAGCGGAACTCGAGGCTCTGGGCGAGGAGTTCGAGGCCGCGCAGCGGGCCTTCTACGCCAAGCTCGGCGAGCTCTACGCGCCCTACCGCGACCGGGAGCCTTCCGAGGCGGAGGCCGCGGAGCTCGAGCGCAAGGCCAAGGAACTCTACGCCCAAGATCCGTCCACATCGTTTGTGCCGCGCTTCGCGGCGCTCGCCAAGAAGGCGCCGGGGACGCTGGTGGCGGCCAAGGCGTGGCTGCGCGTGGTGAACATCGGCGGCGACGATAACGCGCAGGTCCAGGGCGCGGTCGCCGTGCTGCTCGCCGAGCACCTCGAGCGCGCGGAGCTCACCGAGCTCGCCTCCGCGCTCGCCTACACGCGGCAGCCGCCCGAATTCGTGCGCAGCACGCTCGGCACCCTGCGCTCGAAGTCGCCGCACCCGAGCGTGCAGGCGGCGGCGACGCTCTCGCTGGCGAGCGTGCTGCAGAGCGAGGACTTGGTCCAGGCGAAGGAGCTCTACCGCGAGCTCGCGGCCAAGTTCGCGGCGCTCGACGCGGGCTGGGGCGGCACCTACGGCGAGATCGCGACGCGCGCGCTGTTCGAACTCGAGCACCTGCAGATCGGCATGCTCGCGCCCGACTTCGAGGCCAGCGACGAGAACGGCGTGAAGTTCAAGGTAGGCGACTACCGCGGCAAGGTGGTGGTGCTCGACTTCTGGGGTTTCTGGTGAGGCCCGTGCCGTGCGATGTTGCCGCACGAAAAGGCGCTCGTGGAGCGCTTGAAGGACAAGCCCTTCGCCCTGATCGGAATCAACAGCGACGGTGACGCCGCCGCGGTGCGCAAGCTGCTCGCGGAGCAGGGCATCACGTGGCGCAACGCCGTCGACGTGTCGACAGAGGGCCCGTGGGCGCGCGCGTGGAACGTCAGCGGCTGGCCGACGATCTATGTGCTCGATTCCAAGGGCGTGATCCGCTTCCGCGATGTGCGCGATGCGGAGCTGGAGGCGGCCGTGAACGAGCTGCTCGCGGAGCTGGAGGCGGCGAAGTAGCCGCGACGCATGACCGAGAGCGGACGACGCGCGGACACGCCGTTCCTGACGACGCGCTGGAGCATGATTGCTGCAGCGGGGCGCGCGGGCACGCCGGAGGCGCGCGCGGCGCTCTCGGATCTGTGTGCGACATACTGGTATCCGCTCTACGCCTACGTGCGCCGGCGCGGCCACGGCCCCGACGATGCGCACGACTTGACGCAGGCGTTCTTCGCGCGCGTGCTCGAGAAGAATGTGGTCCACGCCGCTGACCCCTCGCGCGGGCGCTTTCGTGCGTTCCTGCTCGGGTCGCTCAAGAATTTCCTCGCCAACGAGTGGGACCGCGGGCATGCGCACAAACGCGGCGGCGGCACGGCGACGCTCAGTCTCGACTTCGAGCTCGCCGACGAGCGCTTTTCCCGCGAGCCCGCGACGCCGCTCACGCCCGAGATGGAGTACGAGCGCAACTGGGCGCTCGCCGTGCTCGACCGCGCGCTCGCGCGGCTGGAGTCGGAGTACGCGCGGCGCGGCAAGCAGACGCTCTTCGCCACCCTCAAGCCCGCGCTCGTCGCGGCGGAGGACGAGGGCTCGCGCGCCGTGATGGGCCACGCGCTCGGCATGACCGAAGGTGCCGTGAAGGTGGCGCTCCACCGCCTGCGCGCTGCATTTCGCGAGTCGCTGCGCCAGGAGATCGTCGACACCGTCGGTCCCGGCGGCGACCCCGAGGACGAGCTCCGCAATCTGATCACCGCCCTCGGCCATCCCTCGCAGGCGAGCTGAACTTCCGCTCCGCGAGAGTAACTCCCGCGCGCGCTTGCTTCAGGTCGGGCGGCGCGGTCGAGTAGGCACGCGGCATGACGCAAGCAGGCACACAACAACGCTGCCCCAAGTGCGGGGATGTGCTCGGAGCGGGCGGCAGCTGCGCGCGGTGCCTGCTCGGGCTGGGGCTCGGTGGCGACTCGGGGCCGGAGTTGTTTGTCACGGGCGCGAAGGAGTCGACGCCGCCTCCCGCGCCGGAGGAACTCGCGCCGTTCTTCCCGCAGTACGAGCTCGTCGAGCTCGTCGGTCGCGGCGGGATGGGCGCGGTCTACAAGGCGGTGCAGAAGGGACTGCAGCGCACGGTGGCGATCAAGGTGCTGCCCGCCGATGCCGCCAAGGACCCAGCCTTCGCGGAGCGCTTCACGCGCGAGGAGCGCGCGCTGGCGCGGCTCGACCACCCCAACATCGTCGACATCTACGACTCCGGCATTGCGGGTGGTCTGTACTACTTCGTGATGGAGTTCGTCGATGGCGCGAACCTGCGGCAGATGGTGCGCGCGGGCAAGGTCGAACCCAAGCAAGCGCTCAGCATCGTGAGCCAAGTGTGCGAGGCGCTGCAGTACGCGCACGAGGAAGGCATCGTCCATCGCGACATCAAGCCGGAGAACATCCTCGTCGATCGGCGGGGGCGCGTGAAGATCGCCGACTTCGGGCTCGCGAAGCTGCTCGGCGCGGCGCAGACCGACCTGACGCTCACGCGCACGCAGCAGGCGATGGGCACGCCGCACTACATGGCGCCGGAGCAGTGGGAGAAGCCCGCCGAGGTCGATCACCGTGCCGACATCTATGCGCTCGGGGTGGTGTTCTACGAGCTGCTCACGGGCGAGCTGCCGCTCGGGCGCTTCGCGCCGCCGTCGCACAAGCTGCAGGTCGATGTCAAGGTCGACGAGGTCGTGCTCAAGTCGCTCGCGAAGGAGCCGGCCCTGCGCTACCAGTCGGCAAGCGCCGTGCGCACGGATGTCGATCGCATCGCGGCCGCTCCGCCGACTCCGCCCGCGACGGAGCTCCGCCGCGGCTGTGTCGGCGGCTTGTTGCACCGACTCGCGTTCGCCTTCAATCCGGCACCGAACCCGCGCAAGAAGCTGTATGGCATGGAGCTCGCCTCGAACTGGATCCCGGTCGGGCTCGCGACGTTCTTGTGGTACAGCGCGTGGCTCACGGACAGCTTCTTCCTGTTCCTCGCGGCGTTCTTCGGCACGATCCTGCTCGTGCGCAATGTCAAGTGAGCGCCGGCGACGACCTCGGACGGCTGGCGCGAGCGTCGCAGGCGCGCGCGAGCGCGTGGAGCGTGGCCGGACTGGCGGCTGAGGCCGGGCCGGAGGGTCTGCGAGCACTTCCCGCGCGCACGCGCCGCGTCGCAGAGCCCGCGCAGCACGCGAGCGTGGCGAGTTTTCTCGCGCGCTGCGGCCCGCAGGCGACGGGGCCGGGGCTCGAGCCGAAGCTGCGCGTCGTTTCGTTCGCACGCGCGAGGGACGGCGCGCTCGAGGTCGAGCTCGCGCCGACATCGTGGGAGCGCGGTCGCGGCTTCCACATGGCGTTGCTCGCGTGCTCCGCCGCGCCGGGCGAAGCAGCGGAGTGGCTCGCCGCGGCCTTGGCTGGACATCCGATCACACCCGGGCTCGCCGCGGTCCACGGCGTGGTCGTGACGCGCGATCGCAAGCTGGTGCTGATGCGCCGCGCCGCCGATGTGCTCTACCGGCCGTCGCACTGGGCGGCGACATTCGAAGAGCAGATGGTCGCGGACGACCTCGTCGAGCCGGATGCGATCGCGGGTGCCACGCTGCGCGGCGTGCACGAGGAGCTCGGAGTTCCGCCGCGACTCGCGCGCTGCACATTCCTGTCCGCGCTCGTCGAGCTCGAGACGCTCAACATCGCCTTCCTCTCGCGCATCGATGTCGCCTTCGAGTCGCGGGAGCTGCTCGCGCTCGCGCGCTCGGCGCCGGATGCACGCGACACGGATCGCATCGACTGCGTGGCTGTGGAGCCGAACGCACTGCGAGCGCTCGCGGAGAGCGGCGGGGGAGCGAGCCACGCTCCGCTGCACCCGACCTCGGCGCTGCGGCTCGAACTGCTCGCGCGTCAGCTCGAGCTCGCGCGACCGTAGTCGTCCGAGCGGCGCTCGATGTCGTCTTCGCCGAAGTAGCTGCCGGTCTGGATCTCGATGAAGACCAGCGGCACATCGCTCGTGCACTGGATGCGATGCCACGCGCGCAGCGGGATATCGATCGCTTGGCCCGGGCCGAGGTCGTGGTCGACGCCGTCGAGCGTCACGCGGGCGCGGCCCTCGACCACCATCCAGTGCTCGGCGCGGCGCTCGTGGCGCTGATAGGAGAGGCGCTGGCCGGGCAGCACATCGATGCGCTTGACCTTGAAGCTCGCGGTGTCGGCGAGCACGCGGAACTCGCCCCAAGGACGCTTGTCGTGGATCGGGTTGTTCATGGCGGGCAGGGTTACTGGCGGCGCAGGGCTTCCGTCGGCTTCATGCGGCAGGCGCGCAGCGCGGGCAGGAGGCCTCCGAGCACGCCGAGCGCAAGCGAGAAGGTGACGGCGCTCGCGAGCACATTGGAGTTGACGCGGAAGGCGAAGGCGACTTCGCTGAAGGTGTTGCCGTTCATCGTGCCGGTCTCGATGCCGTTGAAGGGCAGCGCCATCAGGCAGCCGGCGAGGCCGCCGAGCAGGCACAGCACGATCGACTCGACCAAGAACGCGAGGAAGATCGGGAGCGGGCGGTAGCCGAGGCTCAGGAGGATGCCGATCTCGCTGGTGCGCGAGCTGATCGCGGAGAGCATCGTGTTGATCGCGGTGAGCACCGCGCCGATGCCCATCACGAACGCCAGCGCGAGGCCGAGGTTCTTCAGGATCCCGCCCAGCATCTTGGTCTGCGAGAGCAGGAACTGCTTCTCGGTCATCACCTTCGCCGGCACTTCCGTGTCGTTCTTGAGCCGCGCGGCGAGGCTGTTCGGCTCGGCGCCGCCTTCGGCGTCGGGATCGCCGACCAGCGTCCCGGGCACGAGCTTGGCGATCACGCGGTTGGGCCCGTAGCGATCGAGCGTGGCGAGGAAGCGGTCGAGATCGCCCCACACCTCGCTGGCGGCGCCGCCGTCGCTCTCGAACACGCCCACGACGCGGAACGGCGTCGTGTTGAGCTGCAGCACATCGCCGACGCGGCAGTTCTGGATGCGGCCGGTGATCTTGGAGCCGACGATCACCTCGTCCGTGCCTGGCGCGAAGCTGCGGCCCTCGACGATGCGGATCTCGCCCGTGCGGATTTCGAAGGTCGTCTGCTGGACGCCGCGCATCGGCACATTGACCGAGCCGCCGTCCATGCGCGGCTTGAGCGCTGCGAAGTAGCACTCCATCGAGGCGAGCGGACCGTTCGGACCCTGCGCGATCTCGGGCGTCTGCTTGATCAGCTTGAGGCCGAGGTCGCGCCGGAACTGGCTGTCGGTCTCGCCCGTGGCGCCCGGGCGCAGAAACACGGCGATGTCCTCGCGCCCGCCACCGGCGAGCATGGTGACGAAGCCCTGCTGCAGCGCGAGCACGCCCGCGAAGATCGCGACGGTGGCGCCGATGCCGAGCACCGTGAGCAGCGTCGCGCTGCGGCGCACGAACAGGCTGCGGAGCGTGTAGGAGAGCGGAATGCCCATGTTCTCAGGCTCCCTTGGCGCGCAGCGCCTCGACGCAGTTCGCACGCAGCGCGTTCCACGCGGGAATCGCGCCGGCGGCGAGGCCGACGACGAGGCTCGCCACGCCCGCGCCGATGTAGGTCGACGACTGGATGAAGAAGCCCGGGAAGGCCGAGCCGATGGCGAGCGCGATCGGCTGCTCGAGCACATACGCGAGCGCGATGCCGAAGGCGCCGCCCGTGAGGCACAGCACGAGCGACTGCGTGATCAGCACGCCGAAGGCGGTCGCGTCATCGAAGCCGAGCGCCTTGAGGATGCCGATGTCGTGGGTCTGCTCGCGACCGGCCATGAGCATGGCGTTGACCGCGCCGAGCAGGATCGCGACGAGCACGCCGGCACCGATCCAACCGAGGAACATCGGGATATCGCCGAGCATCGACACGAACTGGCGCGTGAACTCGCTCTCCGTGTCGCAGCGCACGGTCGCCGGTCCGTTCTCGAACAGGCCTTCGATCTGCGCGCGCATGCTCTCGATGTCGGCGCCGGGCTCGACGCTCATCACATACACGCCGACACCCGGATCCTGACCCGCGGCTTTGAGGGTTTCCTCGAACAGGTCCCAGCGGAAGAACATCGTGCGGTTGTCGAAGTTCGCCGCCTCGGAGCGGTACACGCCCGCGAGCTCGAAGTCCCACGCCTGCCCCGACGGGTGCGGGAAGAGCGCGCCGGTGATCGGGATCTTGCCGGTCTGCTGCCACTCGGGGAACTCCGCCGCGAGCTGCCAGCCGACGATGCAGGCGTTGCGCTGGGTGAGGAACTTGCGCTTGGTTTCCTCGTCGACCTTGACCTCGGGATAGACCTCGAACATGCGCTCGGGATCGACCGCGAACTGGCCGAAGAAGTTGTCCTGCGACTTGTAGTAGCCGCCGAACCACTGCCACTTCACGACATTGGCGATGCCTTCGACGCGCGCGATCTTCTCCTGATAGGAGAGCGGGATGTCGACGAACAGGCTGATCGAGCTCATCACGACCAGCCGCGTCGAGCTCGCGGCGGCGAGGCCCGACTGCAGCGTGGTGACGATCGATGTCAGCACGCACACGAGGAACAGCGCGACGCCGACCGACACGGCGGTGATGCCGGAGCGGATCGGGTGGCTGGAGAGGTTGCGCAGGACGAGCTTGAACACGGAGGGTGCTTCTCTCGCGGCTTCAGCCGGCCGCGACGGGCTGGTTGTGCTCGATGCGTCCGAGCTGGCCCTTGTCCAAGTGCACGATCGACTGCGCGCGCTCGGCGGCGTGCGGGTCGTGCGTCACCATCAGGATGGTCTTCTTGAACTCGCGGTTGAGGCGCCCGAGCAGGTCGAGCACCTGCTCCGCGCTCTTGCGGTCGAGGTCGCCCGTGGGCTCGTCGGCGAGGATCACCTTGGGGTCGGTGGCGACGGCGCGCGCGATCGCGACACGCTGCTCCTGACCGCCCGAGAGCTGGCGCGGGCGGTGGTCCATGCGATCGCCCAAGCCCACGAGCTTGAGAGCGGTCTCGCCTTGCGCGCGGCGCTGCGAGCGCGAGAGCGGCGTCAGCTTGAGCGGCAGCTCGACATTCTCGCGCGCGGTCAGCACGGGGATCAGGTTGAAGCTCTGGAACACGAAGCCGACATTCGCGCCGCGCCACGCCGCGAGCTCCGAGCCCTCGAGCTGCGCGAGATTCTCGCCCGCGATGAAGAGCTCGCCCGAATCGGGCGAGTCGAGGCCGCCGATCAGGTTGAGCAGCGTCGTCTTCCCCGAGCCCGAGGGGCCCATCAGTGCGTAGAAATGGCCCTCTGCCATCTCCAGGTTGAGTTGGTCGAGCACTGTCAGCGTCTCGCCGCCGCGCTGGTAGCTCTTGGTGAGGTTGCGGACTCGGATCATCGCCTGCGACATCGCTCTCAACCTTTCACGCGGATGCGGTCGCCGTCCGCGAGTTGCGGCGGCGGCTGGTCGACCAGTCGCTCGCCTCCCTGCAGTCCCGAGCGCACGACCGCGCGCCCGTTCTTCTCCGCGCCGAGCTCGATCGCGCGCGTGCGCGCGACATCGCGCTCGATCAGGAACACGTGCGGCTTGCCGTCGATCGGCACGACCGCGCTGAGCGGCACGAGCACCACGGCTTCGCTCTCGCTCGTGGCCGCCGCTGCCTGCTGCTGCGCCGCCGCCCCGAACACGATGCGCGCGCCCATCTCGGGCCGCAGGCGCTCGTCGGGCGCGTCGAAGCGCACGCGCACTTCGACCGTGGCTTTCTGGCGATTGGCGGTCGGCCAGATGCGCGACACGCGCCCCGCGTAGGGCCGATCCGCGTAGGCGTCGAGGTAGATCGTCGCGGCATCGCCGACGACCGCGGCCGAGAGGTTCGTCTCGGGCAGCTCGACCTGCACCTCAAGCGTCGCGAAGTCGACCATCGTCGCGACGGAGCCGCGCGCGTTGCCGCCGACGGAGTTGGGGCTGACGACCTCGCCGACCTCGGCGTCCTTGAGCACGACCACGCCGTCGAACGGCGCGCGCACTTCGGTCTTGTCGAGCGTCGCTTGCGCGGCCTCGCGGTTGGCGGCGAGCACCGGCAGGCGCGCTTGCGCTTCCGCGAGGGCGGCGCGCAGCGCGCTCGTCTCGCTGTCGAGCTGCGCACGCGCGGCCTGCGCGGCGCGCAGGGTCGCGCTCGAGCCCGCGATCCCGCCCTCGATGCGGATCAGGTCCGAGCGCGTGTCGTCTACCGACTGCTGCGTGCCGGCGCCGTCCCCTAGGAGCGATTCGGCGCGGGCGACGCGGGCTCGCGCGAGCTCGAGCTGGCGCTCCTGCTCGCGCTGCGTCTCGCGCACGCGCTCGATCTCTGCGTCGAGCCGCGGCGCCTGCGCGTAGGTCGCGTCGAGCTGGGCCTGTACGCGCGCGATCGTCGATTGCTGTGCAGCGATCTCGGCCTCGACGGCACGCAGCGAAGCGCGGTATTCGTCGGAGAAGAGCCGCGCCACGACATCGCCCTTCTTCACCACGGAGCCTTCGGTGACATTGAGCTCGACGATCCGGCCGGGGGTGTCCGCGGAGAGGGCCGCGCGGCGGCTGGCGACGATGTAGCCGTTGGCAGCGGCGCCGGTGACGGCGCTCGCCGCGCCGGCGCTCTGCATGAGGGCGGCGGTGGCGCGCACCTCGGGCAGGTTCAGGCGCTCGAACAGCGCCACGAGCGGTCCGCGGAAGAGCAGCAGTGCGCCCGCGAGCACGGCGAGAGCGAGCAACTTCCCGAACCAGCCGGCGGAGCCGCGGCGGCGCGTGCGGAGCTTCGAGCGGTCGATCGTGAGCGATTGGAGGTCGGGTTCGGGCACGGCTGGGATGGCGGCGGGCTTCGGCCGGGAGTTCCGCGGGCCCAACAGGTTAGCGTTGCGCGTCGCGCGGCGCTGCGCAGGGCGCTCGGACTCACTCCGCGCGGGCTCGCGCGCCAGATGCGCGGCTCTCGACGCCAAGATCCGCCATGGAACGCTTTGTGCGCCGGTCCCATGCTCTCCGACATGGAGAACTCGCACCGAGGGGTCGAGTCGAAGCAGGTCGCCTCGAGTGCCGAGCGCCCGTGGCCTGCGCCGAGCGCCGTGCCCGCGCTGCACATGACATGGAGCAAGCTGCTCTTCGCGCACTGGCCGGTGGAGCCGGACATCGTTGCACGCACGCTGCCCGCCGGGCTCGAGCTCGACACCTCTGGAGGCTCCGCTTGGCTCGGCGTCGTGCCCTTTTGCATGGACAATGTGCGTCTGGCGGGGCTGCCGTCGCTCGGAGTGGGGGAGCGCTTCCCCGAGCTCAACTTGCGCACCTATGTCACGCTCGGGGGCAAGCCGGGCGTGTGGTTCTACAGTCTGGACGCCGCCAGTCCGCTCGCCGTGGCCGGTGCGCGCGCGTGGTTCAACCTGCCGTACTTCACCTCGCGCATGAGCTGCACGCAGCGCGACGGCTGGGTGAGCTACGCGAGCCGTCGCACGCATGCGAGTGCGCCGGACGCCGAGGTGCGCGCGCGCTATCGGCCCTGTTCAGCGCCGCGCCGCGCGCCCAAGGGCTCGCTCGAGGCGTGGCTCACCGACCGCTACTGCCTGTACACGCGCGATCACGGCGGCGCGCTCCTGCGCGGCGAGATCGACCACGAGCCGTGGCCCCTGCAGGACGCCGAGGCGCACTTCGAACGCAACACGCTCGATCGCGCCAGCGGCTTCACGCTCCCCGAGCGCGCCCCGCTCCTGCACTATGTCGAGCGCATCGATGTCGTGGCCTGGCCGCCCGCGCGCTGAAGTCTCCCGCGACTACAGGTCGCGGATGTAGTGGCAGGTGTAGCCGCGCGGATTCTTGACGAGGTAGTCCTGGTGGTAGTCCTCGGCCGGCCACCACTTCGCCGCGGGCTCGAGGGTCGTGACGACCCTCTTCTTCCACTTCAATTCCGCGGCGGCGATGGCCTTCAGGGCAGCGGCCTTCTGGGCGTCGCTCGCGTAGAAAATCGTCGAGCGATATTGCGTGCCGCGGTCGTTGCCCTGGCGATTGAGCGTCGTCGGGTCGTGGATCTTGAAGAACCAGGTGAGCAGCTCGTCGTAGCTCACCTTCGCGGGGTCGAACACGATGCGCACGGCTTCCGCGTGGCCGCTCTTCGAGTCGTGCGTGTCGTCGTACTTCGGGTTGTCGAGGTGACCGCCCGTGTAGCCGCAGTCGGTCTCGAGCACGCCCGGGATCTTGCGCAGCAGATCTTCCATGCCCCAGAAGCAGCCGCCGGCGAGCACCGCCGTCTCCGTCGTCGGAGCGGTCTTGGCGGCACTCACATTCGGGACGGCGCCGGGCTGCTGGCCGAAGAGCGGCAGGAATCGCCCGAGGCCTTCTTTCTCGAGGTTCGCGACCGGCACGAAGCGCAGGGACGCGGAGTTGATGCAGTAGCGCAGGCCCGTGGGCTTGGGGCCGTCGTCGAACACATGGCCGAGGTGCGAGTCGGCGCGCTTCGAGCGCACTTCGGTGCGCACCATGCCGTGCGTGAGATCCGATGTCTCGACGAGCGGCGACTCGGCGAGCGGCTGCGTGAAGCTCGGCCAGCCGCAGCCCGAGTCGAACTTGTCCTTGGACGAGAACAGCGGCGTGCCGTCGACGATGTCGACATAGATGCCGTCGGCGTGGTTGTTCCAGTACTCGCCGGTGTAGGCGCGTTCGGTGCCGCTCTCCTGCGTGACCTTCCACTGCATCGGCGTGAGGCGCGCCTTGAGGGCCTCGCGGTCGATGGGAGCAGGTGCCTCGCTCGCGGCGAGCGGGGCGCTGTTCGCCGCTTCGGCGTCCGTGCCGCTCGACGAGCCTTCGTCCGAGCGCGGCGTGCGAGCGCAGGCCGTGAGCGCGACGAAAAGGGCCAGCAGCAGGGCGATCCAGAGCCAGGGCTTGGTGTCGAGGAGGGACATGGCGATGGGCAGAAAAACCACTGGAGAACCGAGGCGGACATCTCGCCCCACATGGGAGTCTACGCAAGCCCCCGTGGCCTGGGATGCCGCAGATCTTGCCGCGACGGAACAGGAGCCGTCGCCCACGGGTATCCTCGTGCGCCCCATGTTGCCCCCCGCTCAGGTTCTCGAACAGGACGGAAGGCTCGTCGGCACCGCGCCGGAGCTCTCGGACAGCGAGTTGCGGGTGCTCCTGCGCCACATGCTGCGCGTGCGCGCCCTCGACGATCGCATGCTCAAGCTGCAGCGAGCCGGCCGAATCGGCTTCGTGGGCACCGCGAAGGGGCTCGAGGCCGCGATCATCGGCTCGGCCTTTGCGCTCGAGCCGCGCGACTGGCTGTGGTCGGGGCTGCGCGAGGGCTCGGCGGCCGTCATGCGCGGCCTGCCTCTGGCCGAGTACATCGCGCAGATGTACTGCAACTCGAACGACACGGCCAAGGGCCGCCAGATGTGCAACCACTTCCAGCACAAGGCGAGCCACTACCCCTCCTGGTCGAGCGTGATCGGCACGCAGGTTTCGCACGGCGTCGGCGCGGCGCTCGCGGCGAAGCAGCGCGGGCTCGACGAGGTGCACGCGATCTACTTCGGCGACGGCGCCACGAGCTCGAACGGCTTCCACTCCGGCCTGAACTTCGCGGGCGTGTGGAAGGTGCCGGCGGTGTTCGTGTGCATCGACAACGGCTGGGCGATCAGCGTGTGCTCGCGCGAGCAGACGGCGGCGGAGAGCTACGCCGACAAGGCGCTGGCCTACGGCATGCCGGGCGTCGAGGTCGATGGCAACGACGCGCTCGCCTGCGTGCGCGAGATGCGCACGGCGCTCGCTCGCGCGCGAGGCGGCGAGGGGCCGAGTCTCCTCGTGCTCAAGACCTATCGCATGCTGGGACACAGCTCGTCGGACGACCCGACCAAGTACCGCGATTCGGCCGAGGTCGACGCATGGGCCGCGCGCGATCCGCTCGATCGCCTCGAGCGCCATCTGGTCGCGCGCAAGGTGATCGAGGCGGGCGAGCGTGCGCGCGTCGAGGCCGAGCTCCTCGCGGAGATCGATCGCGAGATCCATGTGCAGGAAGCGTCGGCGCCGATGGCGCTCAAGACGCTCGTCGAGGATGTGTACGCCGATGTGCCGCGCCACCTGCGGCTGCAGTACAACCGTTTCATCGCGGTCGCCGAGCGCCTCGGCCACGCGCAGCAGGGCGACGGCGCGTTCCCGCTGTAGCGCGGCGACGAGTTCCTCCCCGCGCGAAGCCGCGTCGGGCCCGGTCTTGCGCGCGAGCGCGGCCGGGCCGCGCTCGCGCTGGAGCAGTTTTCGCGGCGGCTGAACGCCAGAGGGCGGTTGCCGCGGTGGACACGGGCGGGCATCCTGCCGTGATGCTGCAAGGTGCTCTCGTCGTCGTTTCCGCGTCGGTGCTCGCGAGCTGCGCGTCGAGTCCTGTGCCGAGTCCGCGCGCTCCGAATGTGGTGCTGATCGTCGCCGACGACCTCGGCTGGGGTGAGCTCGGCTGCTACGGCCAGCGCAAGATCCGCACGCCCCGCATCGACGCTCTCGCTGCGGAGGGCGCGCGTTTCACGCAGTTCTACTCGGGTGCGCCGGTGTGCGCGCCGAGCCGTTGTGTGCTGCTCACCGGCAAGCACAACGGCCACGGCGTCGTGCGCGACAACTTCGAGGTGCAGCCCGAGGGGCAGCTGGACCTTCCCTCGAGCGAGGTGACGATCGCGGAGGTGCTGCGCGAGCGCGGCTACGCCACGGGTTGTTTCGGCAAGTGGGGGCTGTCGGCGCCCGACACCGAGGGCCATCCCAACGCTCAGGGATTCGACGAGTTCTTCGGCTACATCTGCCAGCGCCAAGCGCACGACTTCTATCCCGATCACCTGTGGCGCAACCGCGAGCGCGTCGAGCTCGATCGCGCGCAGTACTCGCACGACCTCGTCGCGGACGCCGCGCTCGAGTTCGTGCGCGAACACCGCGAGCAGCCGTTCTTCCTCTACATTCCGTTCACGATTCCGCACCTCGCGCTGCAGGTGCCCGACGACTCGCTGGCCGAGTATGTCGGAGAGTGGGAGGATCCGCCCTACGAGGGCGGCAAGGGCTACAAGCCGCATCCGACGCCGCGCGCCGCCTACGCGGGCATGGTGACGCGCATGGATCGCGATGTGGGACGCATCGTCGACTTGCTCGCCGAGCTCGAGCTCGCGGACGACACGCTCGTGCTCTTCACGAGCGACAACGGGCCGACCTACGACCGGCTCGGCGGCTCGGACTCGGCGTTCTTCGAGAGCGCGGGTGGGCTGCGTGGCTTGAAGGGCAGCGTGTACGAGGGCGGGTTGCGCGTGCCGCTCGTCGCACGCTGGCCAGGGTGCGTGCCCGCGGGCTCGACCTGCGCGTTGCCTGCGGCATTTGTCGATCTCTATCCGACGATCGCAAGCGAGTGTGGAGCGAGCGAACCGGCGGTGCTCGACGGCGAGTCGCTGGGCCCGGCGTTGCGCGATCCGAGCCTGTCGACGCGCGCTCGGCCGCTGTACTGGGAGCTCGCCGGCTACGGCGGTCAGCAAGCCGCGCGGCTGGGGGATTGGAAAGCCGTGCGCCGCCAGATGAGGAAGGGCAACGACAGAATCGAGCTCTACGACCTCGCCACGGACGCCGGCGAGACGCGCGATCTCGCGTCACAGCGGCCGGAAGTGCTCGCACAGCTGCGCGCGGTGCTCGAGCGCGAGCATGTGGATGCGCCGTTGTTCCCGCTCACGAAGAAAGAGAAGTAGCGCGCGGCGCGCTCGGCGGAGCGAGCAGCTGCGGCAGGTACAGCGGGTCGCACGACGCGCAGGGTTCGGACTCGAGCGCGGGCTAGCGACGCAGCTTGCGCAGCGCCACCACGGCCTCGGGCAGCGCGTACTGCTCGCCCGAGGAGCGCTCGACGAAGCGGCCGCCACGCGCGGCGCTGCGGCAGCGTCGGCGTTCCCACCTCGGTGGCGAACCAGCGCTGCAGGCCGGGGAGGAAGCTCTCGAGCGCCATTGCGTCGTGATTCTACGCCCAGCGCGCTGCTACGATCTCGCGGCGATGTTGCTCCCGCTCCTCTGCGCCGTCGCGATGGGAAATCCGACCGAACTGAGCCTCGCTTCGCTCTTCACCGACTCGATGGTGCTGCAGCGCGAGAGCACGGTGCCCGTGTGGGGCCGCGCCGCCCCCGGCCGCGAGGTCCGCGTGCACGCGTCGTGGGGCGAGGCGGCGAGCGTGACGCACGCGGACGCCGCGGGGCGTTGGAGCGTTCAGCTCGCCACGCCCCGTGCGGGAGGACCGCACGAGCTCGTGGTCATGGCGGAGCGCGAGATCCGCCTGCGCGATGTGCAGGTCGGCGAGGTCTGGCTGTGCTCGGGACAGTCGAACATGGAGTGGAAAGTGAGGCCGGGCGAGCTCGGTGGCGTGCTCGATGCCGCCGAGGAGATCGCCGCGGGCGAGCACCCCAAGATCCGCCATTTCGATGTGGAAAACCGCGCTTCGCTCCGGCCCGAGGAGCGCTGCCTGGGCGCTTGGCAGGCTTGCACGCCTGCGACGGTCGGTGAGTTCAGCGCCGTCGCGTACTTCTTCGCGCGCGAGCTCGTGCGCGAGCTCGATGTGCCCGTCGGTGTGATCAACGCGAGCTGGAGCGGCACGCGCATCGAAGCGTGGCTCGACGAGGCGACGACGCGCTCTTTCGCGGAGCTGCGGTCGGATCTCGCCATTTTGGAGGGTCTGCGCTCTGCGAACAGCACCGAGCCGCTCGACCCGCAAGTTTCGAGCGTGCTCCACAATGGCATGCTCGCGCCGCTCGCGCCCTTCGCCGTGCGCGGGTTTCTCTGGTACCAAGGCGAGGCCAATCGCGCGAACCACGCGCTCTATCGACGGATGCAGCCGGCCTTCGTCGAGCACCTGCGACAACGCTTCGACGGACCGAGCGCGCAGCCGTTCTACTTCGTGCAGATCGCGCCGTTTGGCTACGAGGACGACGAGGGCGAGACGGGCGCGTTGCGCGACGCGCAACGCCGCTGCCTTGCGCAGCCCGATACCGGCATGGCCGTGACGATGGACATCGGCGATCCGGCCGACATCCATCCCGCGAACAAGCAGGAGGTGGGGCGTCGACTCGCGCTGTGGGCGCTCGCGAAGACCTACGGTCGCGAGGGCGTGGTCCACTCGGGGCCGCTGTATCGCGAGCACTGCGTCGAGGGGACGCGTGTGCGCGTGCGCTTCGATTCGCTCGGCTCCGGCCTGATCGAGGGCGGCGATCACATCACCGGCTTCGAGGTCGCCGGCGAGGATCGCCGCTTTCGCCGCGCGGCGGCGCACATCGACGGCGACAGCGTGCTCGTCTGGTCGGGAGAGGTGCCGCGACCCGTGGCCGTGCGCTACGGATTTGCCGCGGATTCTCAGCCGATTCTGTTCAACAAGTCCTGGCTTCCGGCCGCGGCCTTCCGCACCGACGACTGGCCCGTGCCGTGAGCTCCACCGACAACTGGAACGACGAGTCCGATCCCGAGGCGCTGCTGCCGACGGCAGAGGACTGGCGCCGCCTCGCGGAGCTGCGCGAGTCCTTCCTCGCCGCCGAGGGCGGCAAGTCAGCGGACTCGTACTGGCGTTCGCGCCGCGACTTCGAGCTCTACGACGCGACCTTCGCCGCGCGCATCGGCTGGAAGTGGGATGCGGTGCTGCGCGAGCTCGCGTTGCGCGGCCGCTCGCCCTGCGGCGCCACCGTGGTCGACTGGGGCTGCGGCACGGGCATCGCGGCGCGCCGCTATGTCGCGAGCGTCGCGGGCGTGAAGCATGTGCATCTGTGCGATCGCTCGAAGCAGGCGACATGGTTCGCGCGCGAGGCGCTCGCGGCGCTGGACTCGAAGCTCAAGCTCACGCTGCATGCGCCGCCAGCGGATGAGCCGATCGACATCCTGCTCGCGAGTCATGTCGTCGGCGAGCTCGCGCCGCAAGCCCTCGACGAGCTGCTCGCTCTCGCGGCGCGCGCCCGCTTCGTGATTCTCGTCGAGGCGGGGAGTCGCCCCGTCTCGCGCGCGCTCGGTGCCTTGCGCGAGCGGCTGAAGGGCGAGTTCGATGTCCTCGCGCCCTGTACGCACTCGGCGTCGTGCGGCCTGCTCGCACAGGGGCGCGAGCAGGACTGGTGCCATTTCTTCGCGCGCCCGCCCGCCGAGGCGTTCACCAGCCCGTTCTGGCGTCGCTTTTCCGACGAGCTCGGCATCGACCTGCGCGCGCTGCCTTACGCGTTCGTGGCGCTGGAGCGACGCCCGACACCCGCGCCGCCGCGGGGCGCGCGCATCCTCGGTCGGCCGCGGCTGCTGAAAGGTCGCGCCCTGCTCGAGTGCTGTGATGCGAGCGGCGTCGCGGCGCGCACGCTGTTCGAGCGCGACGCCAAGCCGCTCTTCAAGCGCCTTGATCGCTCCGGCGAGCTGCTGCTGGCCGACATGCGCTGCGAGGGCGAGCGCATCGTCGAGTTCACGCCGCTCGTCGACGGCTAGAAGCGCTTGAATTCGAGCAGCGTGTCGCCGCGCGTGTAGGCGAGGCCGGACGCGCCGATCGTGGGGGGCTCGTACATCGTGCCGCGCCCTTGCAGGCGGAATTCGCCTTCGCTGCCGTCGGCGAAGCGCAGCTGGAAGAAGTAGATCGTCGCGCCGACCTCGTCGGAGAGGTCCGTGCGGCTGCGGCGGTCGAGCACGCGCGAGGGGCGGCGCAGCATGGGCGCGTTGCGGGCGTTGCCGCGGATGGTGACGGCACCGGCGAGCAGGAAGATCGCGAACGCGCAGAGGAACACCGCCACGAGCACGGGCCAGCGGCCGATGTAGCCACCGCGGTCCATGAAGGCCGCGCCGACGCAGAAGGCGAGTGCGAGCGTGACCAACACCCAGCCCCACAGCTGCAGGCGGCCGGCCTTGGCCTCGACCGCAGGCTCGATCGGCGACCACGAGAGCGCGGTGGCATAGGCGGGATGAACCTGGATCTTGGCGAGCAGGCGCTGTGTCTCGTCGTCGGGCGGCGCGCTCGCGGCCCCCATGCGCAGGGGAGCGGCGCAATAGGCGCACAGCGACAGGTCCGTGCGGTGCAGCTTGACGCCGCAGGTCGGGCAGTGGGTGAGCGTTGCTTCCGCCATGTGCTTGGTGCGAGGGAGCGTACATCGGCCGCGGTCTCGCTGTCGCCTGCGCAGGAGACGGATTCACGCCCGCTTGCCTATAGTGTTCGCCCTTCGCGCTGCGCCGAGACGCGCCGCTCCACGCTCACAGAGAGATCTTCCGCCATGGCCAACCCCCGCACGGTCGTCGTCCTCGGTGCCGGTCCCGCCGGTTATGTCTGCGCCATCCGCCTCGCCCAGCTCGGGCAGAAGGTCACGGTCGTCGAGAAGTCCTATGTCGGCGGCACATGCCTGAATGTCGGCTGCATTCCGTCGAAGGCCCTGATCGCCGCCGGTTCGCTCAAGGAGCGCATCGCCCACGCCCCGGCCATGGGCATCACGGCCGACAATGTGCGCCTGGACATCGGCAAGCTCGTCGAGTGGAAACAGGGCATCGTCGGCAAGCTGACCGGCGGCGTCGGCAGCCTGCTTCGCAACCACAAGGTCGAGCTCGTGATGGGTAAGGGCTCGATCGTCGGCCGCAACACGGTCGCCGTCGCCACCGCGGAAGGCCAAAAGACGCTTCCGTGCGACGACATCGTCATCGCCACCGGCTCCGTGCCGATCGCGATCCCCGGCTTCGCCTTCGACGAGCAGGCTGTGTGGAGCTCGACCGGCGCGCTCGCCCCCAAGTCGATCCCCAAGCACCTCGTCGTGATCGGCGGCGGCTACATCGGGCTCGAGCTGGGCATGATGTACGCCAAGCTCGGCAGCGTGGTCACGGTGCTCGAAGCCACGAGCGGCGCGCTGCCCGGGCAGGACCGCGACTGCGTCAAGGTCATCGAGCGCTCGATGAAGAAGCTCGGCATGAAGCTCTTGGTCGAGACGCTCGCCCAAGGCTACGAACGCAAGGGCGGCGAGCTGCATGTCAAGGTCAAGACCGCGACCGGCGAGCAGGTCATCGTGTGCGATCAGATCGCCTCGACCGTCGGTCGCAAGCCCTACAGCGAAGGCCTCGGACTCGAGAAGATCGGACTGGCCCTCGACGCCAAGGGCTTCCTGCCGGTGGACCGCCAGATGCGCACCAAGGTCGCGAACATCTACGCCATCGGCGACATCGCCGGGCAGCCGATGCTCGCGCACAAGGGCAGCAAGGAAGGCCTCGTCGCAGCGGCCGTGATTGCCGGCCACAAGGAAGAGTACGACGCGCGCTGCGTGCCCGCGGTGATCTTCACCGCCCCCGAGATGGCCTCGGTGGGCGCGCAGGAGGCCGAGCTCGCGGCCAAGGGCGTCGCCTTCAAGGTCGGCACATTCCCCTTCGCCGCCTCGGGGCGCGCGATGAGCCTGATGGAGACCGAAGGCTTCGTGAAGGTGATCGCCGACGCGAAGACCGATGAAGTTCTCGGCGTTCACATGGTCGGGCCCGAAGTCACCGAGCTCATCGCCGAAGCCGCGCTCGCCATCGAGCTCGGCGCCACCGCCGAGGACATCGCGCGCACGATCCACGCGCACCCGACGCTCCCCGAAGCGCTGATGGAAGCCGCCGAGAGCGTCCACGGCATGGCCGTGCACATCTTCCAGCCCAAGCGCTGATCGATTCGCCTCCGACTCCGCCCGCGCGCGCCGAGGACTAGAAGCGCTCGGCGCTCGTCGGGGCGTTGCCCACGATGCCCTCGATGCGCTCGAGGATCTCGGAGCACAGGCGGGGGAGCACCGCGAGCGCGGCGAGGTTTTCCGCCAGCTGGGCCGAGCTGCTCGCGCCCAGAATCACCGTGCTGACGCGCGGGTTTCGCAGGCACCACGCGATCGCGAGCTGGGAGGGCGTCGCGCCGAGCTCTGCCGCGATCCGCGCCAGCGCTCCGGCCTGCCCGACCTGAGCGCGCCCGGAGGGGCTCTCCAGCCGCTCCCGCAGCCACGCGTACTCGGGCAGGGTCATGCGCGAGCCAGAGGGAACGCCGTTGGCGTACTTCCCGCTGAGGATGCCCGACGCGAGCGGCGACCAGATCGTCGTGCCGAGTCCGAGCGCGTCGTACAGACGGACGAACTCGCGCTCGACCTTGTGGCGCACGAACAGGTTGTACTGGGGCTGCTCCATGGTCGGAGGATCGATGCCGAGCGCGCGCGCGATCCCCGCCGCCTCGGCGATCTGGTCGGCCTCCCACTCGGAGGTGCCCCAGTAGAGGACTTTTCCTTGCCGCACGAGGTCGCCCATGGCGCGCACGGTTTCTTCGATCGGGGTGTCGAGGTCGGGGCGGTGGCAGAAGAAGAGATCGAGGTAGTCGACCTGCAGGCGCGCGAGCGCGGCGTCGGCCGCGTCGCGGATGTGCTTGCGCGAGAGGCCGCGCTGGGTGGGGAGCACGCCGCCCCAGAACACCTTGGACGAGACCGTGAAGGAGTCGCGTCGCAGGCCGAGCGCGCGCAGGGCCTCGCCCATGATGCGCTCGGACTCGCCACCGGCGTATTGCTCGGCGTTGTCGAAGAAGTTCACGCCGGCGTCGAAGGCCTGCTTCATCAGGTCCGAAGCGGCGCGCGTGTCGAGCTGGTTCTTGAAGGTCACCCACGAGCCCAACGAGAGGGCGCTGAGCTGGAGGCCGGAGCGGCCGAGGCGGCGGTACTGCATGGCACCCACGCTACACTCCGCCGATCGCGATGGAGCACCAAGCGAGCGACAAGCGCTATCCGGAAGGCGTGCTCGAGGTTCGGCGCCTCCAGCGCACGCCGTTTGCGGAGGTGCACGAGCTGCAGCGCGCGCTCGTGGAGCAGCGGCTGCGCGGGGAGATCGGCGATGTGCTGCTGCTCGTCGAGCACGAGCCCGTGATCACGCTCGGCCGCGGAACGGAGCGCGGGGATGTGTCGCAGGCGCGTCTGCCGATCGTCGAGGTCGAGCGCGGCGGGGAGGCGACCTACCACGGGCCGGGACAGCTCGTGGCCTACCCGATCCTGCTGCTCCCGGAGGGACGGCGCGACCTGCATCGCTACCTGCGCGACCTCGAGGAGGTGGTGCTGCGCGTGCTCTCCGAGTTCGGCGTCGTTGGCACACGGCGGCCCGGCCTCACGGGAGTCTGGATCGACGGGCGCAAGGTGTGCTCGATCGGCGTGAGCGTGCGGCGCTGGGTCACATGGCACGGTCTGGCGCTCAACCTCGATGTCGACCTCGGCCAGTACGCGCAGTTCCGCCCGTGCGGGCTCGACGCGACCGTGATGGCGAACATGCGCGACTTCGTCGAGCTGCCCCCGACACGGCTGTTGTTCGAGGTGCTGGTGGTGAAGCACCTGTGCGATGTGTTCGCTCTGGAGCTGCCGCCGATCCCGCCGCCGCCCGCGCCTGCGCCCGGCGAGCTGCCGCTCTATCCGGGCTAGCACCGGCCGCGGGCGCACCCGCTCGCCCGAATGGAATTTCCTTCCTCGTCCGAGGCCGGCGGTTTTTTGCCGATTCGTCCATCAGCCCGCGGCTTGGAAGTTCCGATTTCCTCTGCGCTTGGGATCGCGCCGTCTCGCGTGGCCCATGCGCGTCCCCGTGAGCCAACCGCAAGCTGACCCTGTGCTCGACCTGTCCGTGCTCGCCGCGCTGCGCGAGCTCGGCGGCGTCGACGAACCCGGGCTGGTGGACGAGCTGCTCGAGCTCTTCCTGCAGGACTCCACGCGCCGCCTCGCGAACCTCGAGGACGCGCTCGCGCGCGGCGATGGGCTCGGGCTCGCTCGCACGGCGCACACCCTGCGCTCCTCGAGTACGAATGTCGGGGCCTTGCGCGTCGCGCGCATCTGCATGGACCTCGAAGCGTGCGCACGCGACGGTGAAGTGCGTGACGCGGCCCTTCGCGTGCGCGAGCTCGCGCGCGCGCTCGCCGCCGTGCGCGCGGCGCACACCCAGCTGCGGAGGGCGGCATGAACGGCAAGGAGCGCGCAGGCAAGCCGATCGAGGAGCTCAAGCTCGCTGGAAACCTGCCTTCGCCGACCGGCGTCGGGCTCGCGATCCTCGAGCTCACGCGCGGCGAGGACTATTCGATGGGCGATGTGACGCGCGTGATCCAGACGGATCCTGCGCTCACAGGCCGCATCCTGCGCATCGCGAACAGTGCCGTTTCCTCGCCGTCGCAGCCGATCACGAGCGTGTCGCAGGCCGCGATGCGCCTCGGTGTGCGCTCCGTCCGCAATGTGGCGCTCGGCTTCTCGCTCGTCTCGGGCAATCGCAGTGGGGGGTGCCGCAGCTTCGACTACGAGCGCTACTGGGCGAGCTCGCTCGCTGTGGCCGTCGCGGCGCAGGCGCTCGCGGAGGAGGTGCGCGGCGTGACCCCCACGGACGCCTTCACATGCGGCCTGCTCTCGGACATCGGCTCGCTCGCCCTCGCGAGCATTCACCCCGAGCGCTACTCGGAAGTCCTGCGTCGGGCGCATGTGGGGGGTGAATCGCTCCTGCTCGCGGAGCGCGAGTTGCTCGACATCGACCATGTGCAGCTCGGCTGCGCGCTGATCTCGGAGTGGGGCCTGCCCGAGTCGTTTGCCCACGCGCTCGCCTCCTCGGACGCGCGCGAGCCCGAGGTCGCGCCCTCGCCGGAGGCGCAGCGTCTCGCGCGCTTGCTGCGTCAGGCGCTCGCGCTCGCGCCGCACATCTCAGCCGGTGGGGCAACCGGCGAGCTCCCCGAGGGGCTCGACCTCGATGCAGCGCGCCTGGGAACGGTGATCGCCCGCTGTCGCGCCGACTGGCTCGACTGGAGCCGCACGCTGCAGCTTCCTTCCGCAGCGCGCGAGCCCTCAGCGGGACTCGTGCCGACGGCCGGGCTCGAAGGCGCGCCGACATGCGCTGTCACACAAGCGCGCAGGAAGCCCGGCAGCGGACTGCGCATCCTCGCCGTCGATGACGATCCCGTCTCGCTGCGCCTGATCGCGCTGCACCTCTCGCGCGCGGGTCACGAGGTGATCCGCGCGACCACGGGACGCGAGGCGCTGCTCGCGGCGCTCGAGCACGCGCCGCAGATGGTGATCACCGACTGGATGATGCCGGACATGGACGGCCTCGAGCTGTGCCGCACGCTGCGCAGCACGGAGGAATGCCGCGGCATGTATGTGATCGTCCTCACGGGGCGCGATCGCGAGAGCCGCGCGGTCGAGGCCTTCGATGCGGGCGCGGACGAGTACTTCCTCAAGCCGTTCGAGTCGCGCCTGCTGCTCGCGCGCGTGGGCGTCGGTCAGCGCACGATCGAGCTGCGCGAGCAAGTCGAGTCGGATCGTCGCATCCAGGCGCAGCAAGTTGCCGACATGTCCGTGCTCAATCGCAAGCTCGAAGCGGCTGCGATGACCGATGTGCTCACGCGCCTGCCGAACCGGCGGTTCGCGCTGCGGCGCCTCGAGGAGGACCTCTCGATCGCGCTCGCGAGCGACACGGCGCTCTCCGTCGTGATGATCGACATCGACTACTTCAAGCTCGTGAACGACGAGCACGGACACGGCATGGGCGATCTCGTGCTGCGCGAGACGGCCAATGTTCTGCGGGGCATCGTGCGCCGCGAGGACACCGTCTGCCGACTCGGCGGCGAGGAGTTCCTCGTGGTCTGCCCGGGCGCGAACCTCGAGCATGCAACCGCCACGGCCGAGCGCATGCGGCGCGCAGTCGCGCACCATGTGATCAGCTTCGGCTACGGTCGACCGGTGACGATCTCCGCCGGAGTTGCGCAGCGCGAGGAAGGCGCCGACTCGGTCGACGACCTGCTGCGCGTCGCGGACCGCCGCGTCTATCTCGCGAAGGCGGCTGGACGCGATCAAGTGTGCTCGGAAGACCCGCCGCCCCCGCACGCGAAGTCCGCCTGAGCGGCGCGCGTCACTCGATGAAGATCGGACTCGACCAGGCCATGCCGCCGTCGAGCTGGATCACGCGCACATAGACGAACTCGCCCGACTGCAGCGGTCCGAGCGAGGCGCTCGCGCTGTACTCGAGCTCGTTGCGGCACGAGAGCGCCACGATTTCGTCGCCCGCGATCACTTCGATCGTCTCGAGCGGTGAAGCCGCGATGACCTGCAGGAAGAGCGGCGTGTCGGCTTGCGCGTCAGCGGCCGCGAGCGTCTCGCCCATGCGGGCGCGACCGAGCGCGAAGCGCAACAGAATGCGCGGGCCGCTCGTCGCATAGACGCGGCGGCGGCGAAATGCGTCGAGCACCGAGTCGGGCGTGAGCTCGTCGGACAGCACCGCGACAAGCCCGCCGGTGGGATAGTGGGGTCCCTTCCACGCGAGCCCCGCGTGGCCGTCGTGGCCGTCGCCCGAGCCGACAAAGCCGAGCTTGTAGCCGCGCAGCAGCGCGTCGCGCGCGAAGTGGCCGGGCCGCGGCGAGTGCAGCACGCGCGGGCTGTCGAGCGCCTCGCTCGAACCATGCGCCGAGCAGATCTCGATCACCGGCTCGACCTGCGGGTCGGGTGCGACGCGCCAATCCGTCGCCATCGGCCCGCCGGCGGGATGGTGGGGGATCGAGAGCGAGCCGAGCGGTCGCAGCGCCTCGCGCAGCTCTTCCTGCGTGTCGTAGCGCTCGTCCATCGACGAGCACAGCGGCGCCTCGTCACCGAAGTGCAGCACATGGCGATGTCCGACGAGCCAGCTCGTCCACTCGTAGCCCGGCAGCGCGAGGAAGCGGCCCGGCTCGTTCGCCGCGCGCGCGACCCCGACCAGGTGCTGCCAGAGCTCCGGGTGCTCATCGAGGAACAAGAGTCCCCAGTGGTCGTGATCCGTGAGAGCCGCGAGGTCGAGCGCCGCGATGTTGCGCGCGTAATCGAACCACGCTTGGGGCGTGCCGCTGCCGTCGGAGAGCGAGCTGTGGCCGTGGAGGTCGCCCCACCAGATGCGCGGACCGCTGCTCGCGTGCAGCGGATTCGAGCGCGCCTCCAGCGTGCGTTCACCGACGACGGCCCGCACGCCGAGGCGATAGGCGCCGTCGGAGAGCACGCGACCCTCGACCGTGATGCGCCCGCGATCCTCGCTGCGCAGCGCGACGCGCGAGGGCAGCTCGAGTCCAGCGGGCACATCGAGCAGCTCGAGCTCCGTCGCGCAGTCGGCGACGGCGTTGGCGCGCGCATCGAGCACGGCCACGCACAGACGCACGCTTTCGCCCGCGCGCGCCGTCGAAGTGAGAGTCGCGACGAGCATCGCGGGGGCGCCCGGCTTCACCTCGACGCTCGGCGAGTCGACGAGCAGCTTGCGCGTGCCATCGCCGTCGCCATCGACCGCGAACCAAAAACGCGACGCCGCTTCCGCATAGGGATCGCTGCGCGCGCCGGACGAGCCAGCGCCGTACACGAGCTCGATTCGCTCGCCGCTGCGCAGCTCGCGGCCCTCGATGCCGATGCCGAGCAGTTGCTGGTCGAGCGTGCGCACGGCGAGCTCGACACCCGACGCGTTCGTCGTCACGCGCGTGAAGCCGCTGGCGCTCTCGCGCTCGAGCTGCGGCGTGCTCCACTCGAAGAACGGCGAGACTTGGAAGTACAGCGCGCCGCCCTTTGCGATTCCGAGCGGCCCGGCCTCGTACACGAGCTTCCAACTGCGGCTCGCGCCCGCGACCACCGAGCCATCGTCGCCCGCGGCGAGCTCGAGCCACGCGCGCCCCCCGCCGTCACTCGCGTGATGGAACGCCGTGCGCGCGGCGACGAACGCGTCGTGCACATCGCGGCGCGCGACATCCTCGGGATCGCGTTCGGGCGCGCGCTCCGGCTCCTGCACGGGCGTTTTTTCGCAAGCCGCGAGCAGGACCACGAGTGTCCACGCGAGCCGCATCACGCGCTTCTCCGTCGATGCGTGACCCTCACCCATGCGTAGGCGAGCCCGCCGTAGAAGAAGTACAGCTGGTGGAGCCAAAAACCCGCGAGCGCGAACAGCAGACCGCGCCGCTCGAGAAACAGCGCGTAGAGCGAACGATTGATCGCGAGCACCGGCGTGAGCAGCGCGAGGGGCAGCCACAGGGGCGCCCACATGGCACGCAGCGGCGCCAGCGCGAGCGCGAGCGGGACTGCGAGCGTCGCGAGCAGCACGAGCGCGACGCACAGCTGTTGTTTCCACGCGAGGTTGAGGTCGCCTCCCGTGCCCGGTCGGTCGATCAGCAGCTTGGCCCACGGGATCGCGCGGCGCGTGATGTCGATCTGCACCATGTCGACGAGGCCCCAGCGCTTCAGGTGCTTGCAGCGCACCGCAGGGACGAGCAGCACGCGCCGCCCGGACGCCACGAGCCGCATGCCCAGCTCGATGTCCTCGATCGACGGCACGCGGTAGCCCTCGTCGAAGCCCTGCACGGCGTCGAAGTCGACCTTGCGAATCGCGCCGCAGCCGGCCCAGAATGTGCTCGCCTCGCGCGGGCCGGTGTGGTGCACATGGTGGTGCAGCAGGTTGCGGTAGTACGAGACCGTGCTGCGCTCGGCCGGATCGTCGTCGTAGGAGCCGAAGAGCGCGGCGGCGCCGGGCTCGGCCGCGAGCTCGCGGCGCATGCGCGCGAGCGTGTCGGGCTCCACGACCACATCGGCGTCGATGAAGACGAGCAGCGCGCCGCGCGCGTGACGCGCACCGGCGTTGCGCGCCGCGGCCGGGCCGCTGTTGCGCTCGAGCCGGATCACGCGATCGGCGTGAGTTCGCGCAAGCTCGCCCGCGCGCGCTCCACGGCTCGCGTCGTCGACCGCGACGAGCTCGAACGGCTCGCTCGACGCACGCAGCGCCGCGAGGCAGCGCTCGAGCTGCTCGGGCTTG
>Ga0194121_10001684_pt1 | contig 36679 bp, 39 predicted proteins | sample TA2MahCa50mmetaG_FD_148609 | JGI IMG/M metagenome (GOLD analysis project Ga0194121, IMG submission 148609) | Freshwater microbial communities from Lake Tanganyika, Tanzania - TA2015020 Mahale Deep Cast 50m | ecosystem: Environmental > Aquatic > Freshwater > Lake | place: Tanzania: Lake...
GACAGCATCCTGCCGAGCGGGTCGTTCGCGGGTGCACCCGAAGAGGCGCTCGACCGCGCTGCCGGCGCCTATCTCAACGGCCCCACGGCATGGGATCCATCACCGACGAACTGACGGACACGTGTACTAGCAGCGCAGCGCGAGCACGGGGACGCGCATCTCGTCGGGGGTCATGCCGCCGTGCGCGCCGCGGTGCTGGACCGTCTGGCCGTCGACCCGAACGAGCGACGCGGCGCGCGGACCGCGCAGCATGGCGCACAGCTCGCCCACCCTGCGGCGCGCGGCGCTCGCGTCGCCGACGCCGAAGAGGCCCGCGGCGATCGCCTCCTCGCGGTCGAAGAAGGTGAACGCGCCCGGCCAGCGCGCCTCGATGCGGGCGCGCACCGCGTCCGGGCGGTCCGTGTGCAGGAACGCGAGCCGCGGCTCGCCGGCGATCGGGTGCGTGAGCAGCGCGCGCAGCTCGGCGTCGCCCTCGAGGTCGATGAGGTGCGCCGGGTCGACCTCGGCGTGGCCGTGGTCGGCCGTGACGAGGACGAGCGTGTCGCCGCGGCCGCGGCCGGTGAGCCCGTGCTCGAGCGCGCGGTCGAAGAGCGCGGCCTCGAGCCCGTGCTCCGCGCTCCGCGGGCCGTACCAGTGCGCGGCGGTGTCGATGCCCGCCCAATACGCGTACACGTAGGCGAGCGCGTCGCCCCACGGCCGCATCTCGAGGGCCTGGCGCAGGCGGACGCCGAGCGTGCTCGGAAGGAGGTACCCCTGGAACGCCGCTTCCGCCGCGTGCATCCGCGTCATCGCCTCGTTCCGGAAGACCTCGGGCTCGATGACGTAGGTGCGCGCGCCGGCGGCGGCGAGCCGCGCGTGGATCGACCGGACGAGCCGGAAGCGCGTGGGATCGACGGCGGGATCGCCGAAGTACGAGCCGCGGCGATGCTTCGCCGGCCCCCAGCGCAGCATCTGCGTCAGCTCACCGAACTCCTCGAGCCAGCAGAAGTACGCGAGGTTGCCGTGCTCCTGTGGTGTGCGCCCCGTGTTCAGCGTCGTGATCGCCGCGGTCGTGGTGCTCGGGAAGACGGATGTCACCTCAAGGAGCTGCGCCCCGTCCCGCGCGCGGGCGCGCGAGACGAGGGATGACAGGAAGGGCGTGGTGCCGTGCGCGCACAGCCGCTCGAGCTGGCCCCAGCCGAGGCCGTCGGCGAGGACGAGCACGACCTGCCGGACGCCGTCGGCGAGCGCGGGGTCGAGGTCCGCGAGCGGCGGCAGGTCGCCCTCCTCACTCGCACCGAGCGCGGCGAGGACCGTCGCGGGGACGTTCGCCAGACCGTGGCCGCCGTGGTCGGGCGGCATCCAGCCGTCCGCGGCGAGGCGATCGCGCAGACCACCCACGCCGCGAGTGTGGCCGGAAGCGGTTCAGGCCGCTCGGCGCTGCGGGCGCTCTTCGGGGGTGAGCGCGCGGACCATGTCGCGCTGGCGCTCGAGCGCGATGCGCCGCGGCCGATGGATCCACGACACGAGCGCACCCGCGACCGCACCGATCGCGAGCGCCGCCTCGTTCGGGATCGCGGACCGCAGCACGACCGCGACGACCGACAGGACGAGTGTCGCTCCGACGACCGCGCCGCCGAGGACCTCGGGGAGCGGCCATCCCGAGTACGCGGCCTCGATGTCGTGCCCGCCGACGTGCCGTACGTCGCTCATGCCGCTTCGACCGTCCCTTCTTCGCGGACGCGCCGGGCGCCCGCTTCCTGGAGGATCCGCTGCGCCCGGGCGCGGTCGGCGTGGGGCACGCTGACGGAGGCGAGCCGGTCGCCCGCGTCCTCGGCGCGCTCATACGTCCCGGCACGGTCGCGCACGAACACGCGCGCGCGCCCGGCCAGCCGGCCGATCGCGGCTCCCGCGAGCGCGAAGAGCACGAAGCCCATCGCGAGCGCGACGCCGCTCTCCCGCATCTGCGGTCCGCCCATGGCGATGAGCGCTCCGTAGAAGACGGCCGCGGCGATCGGCCCGACGAGCGCGCCCTGCGGTGAGCGCGACCCGGGCAGCTCACGCGCGTGGCGGGGGTTGCCCGTGATGACCGCCACCTGGTCAGGGCCGTAGCCGGCGCCCTCGAGCATCCGCACCGCGACGCGTGCGGTGGGCTCGTCCGCGAGCTCGCCGATGACGTTGCTGTCGTCCACGCCGCCGGTACGCGCAGGATCCGTGCCGTCAGTGGCGGACGTGCCTGCCCTTCGCTCGAACGAGCTCCCGCTCGAGCGTCGCGGGGTCGCCGAGGGGCGCTGAACAGGCCGTGCCCACGCAGACGTACGCGCCGACGGCCGGGGGGAAGCCCAGCCGCTCGAGCCGCGCGCCGTCGGCGGGATCCACGCGGTGGAGCGACAGCGCCGGGTCGGTCGCCGCGCGGGCCACCGTCCAGAGCGCTCCCGCGCGCGCGTCCTCGCGCGGGCCGACGACGGAGATGACGAGCGGCTCGGTGAGCGCGCGCGCCACCGCGCCGGCGTACGCCGCGGCGAACTGGCCCCACCGGCGGTACTCGCCGGCGAACCCCTCGAGCGCGCGGACCGCGCTCTCGCGCCAGGTGCCGTCGCCGGTGAGCGCCGCGAGGCGGAGGAGCGCGTCGGCCGCGACGGCGCCGTCCTCGATCGCCTTCTCGCGCTTCGTCACGCGTCCGAGCTCTTCGCGCTCCGGCGGGGCGTCCCAGAACCCGCCGCGCTCCCGGTCCTCGAGGCGGTCACGGAGATGCTTCGCGAGCTCGACGGCGAAGTCGAGGCTGCTCGGATGCAGGCCGGTCTCATAGGAGTCGAGCACGGTCGTGAGGTACGCCGCGACATCCGTCAGGAGGTCGGCGACCTGCGGGCCCTTGCCCGCGTCGAAGTGGAAGACCGCGCGCGGGTCGCGACGGTGCAGGCGCGTCGCGATGGTGCGTCCGACGTCGTGGCCGCGCGCCTCGAGACGGGGGTCGCGGAGCGCTCGCGACGCGGCCTCGTACGCCGACGCGGCCAGCGCGTTCCAGCTCGTGTAGATGCGGCGGTCGACGAACGGCGTGTCGTGCTTCGCGCGCTCCGCCGCGTCGAGCGTGTAGTAGTGCTCGTCGGCGTCCTGCGAGCCGGCGAACGCCTTCGCCTCCTCCGTCCACAGCACCGCGTCCATCCAGCGGATGACGTCGCGCGCGATGCGGTCGTAGCCCGCGTCCGGGAGCAGGCGGAGCGCGTCGGCGTAGATCGCGAGCAGCTCGGCGTTGTCCTCGAGCATCTTCTCGTAGTGGGGGATCTGCCACTGCCGCGTCGTCGAGTACCGGAAGAAGCCGCCCTCGACGTGGTCGTACATCCCGCCGGCGGCCATCGAGCCGAGGGTCTTGTGGAGCATCGTCGCGACGTCGGGGTACGCGTAGCGCGCGAAGTCGTCGAGCAGGAAGCGCAGGAGCTTCGGCTGGGGGAACTTCGGCTCGCGTCCGAATCCGCCGTACTGCGGGTCGTATTGCCCGCGGATGAGCGAGCCGACCTGGTCGACGATGTCCCAGCTGAGCGCGCCACGTTCGTCCGCGGCCGCCCCTTCCTTCGATCGCGCCTCCGCGATCCGCTGCGCGAGCTCGTCCTTCTGATCCTTCCACAGGTCGGCGACCTCGCTCAGGTAGGAGCGCATGACCTGGGGTGGGACGTACGTGCCGCCGTGGAGGATCTCGCCGTCGGGGGTGAGGAAGGCCGTCGTCGGCCAGCCGCCCATGTTGTAGCGGCGGTTCACGTCCGGGCGCTGGTCGTTGTCGACGCGGACGGGGATGTAGCGCTCGTTCGTCATCCGGATGACCTCGGCGTCGCTGTACGAGGTCTCGTCCATCACATGGCACCAGTGGCACCAGACCGCGCTGATCGCCAGGAGGATCGGCCGGTCCTGCTCACGGGCCTCGCGGAACGCGTCGGGACCCCACTCGCGCCAGCGGATCTCGCGGGCCCGGTTCGGCCGCGGCGAGAAGTGGAACGGATCGTGCGTGGCCATGTCGTCAGGTAGCATCGTAGGAAGACACCCGCGCGGAGGTAGCGACTTGGCCATCGAGCAGCAGGCCCTCGTCAGCATGACGAGCAAGGCCTCGGACAAGCTGAGGGAGATCATCGAGAAGCAGGGCCGCCCCGACCTCGCCCTGCGGGTCTACGTCACCCCGGGCGGGTGCTCCGGCTTCTCGTACGGCATGACCTTCGCCGAGGGCACGGAGGAGGGCGATCAGGTCGTCGAGCAGCAGGGGGTGCGCATCGTCGTCGATCCGATGAGCGCCATGTACCTGAAGGGGTCGGAGATCGACTTCGTCGACGCCCTGATGGGCGGCGGCTTCGCGCTCCGCAACCCGAACGCGACGTCAACCTGCGGCTGCGGCCAGTCCTTCAAGACGGCCGACCAGCAGGGCACCGCGAAGGCCTGCAAGCACTAGCGCGACCGCGTCGTTCGTGCTGAAGGGCGCCGCGGAGACGCGGCGCCCTTCTTCTCCTCGAGGGTGACGTCCGCCGCGGTCGGCATCTCCACGGTGCTCGCGCTCGGCGGCGTGGCCCTCCCCGATGACGCGGCCTCGTACGCCGCCGGCACGAGGCCCGCGACGAAGCGCACGTCGTCGTCCGAGACGAGGTGGAGCCATCCGCTCTCGCGATCGAACGTGGGGCGGCCCTCGAACGAGGCGCGCTCCCGGTCACCGAGCCACGGCCGGACGCGCAGCACTCCCGCGCGCTCCTCGAACTGACCGAGCGCGCGTCCGTCGACGGGGAACGCGCGGCCGGACACGGTCCTCCGCTCCCGCACGTCGCTGCCCGCCGCGACGAACGCCTCGCGCAGCGTGTTCTCGATGGACACCAGGCCGGCTCGCTCCACCGCTGCCGAGGATAGCCTTGGCCCCGTGGCGAAAGTCATGTTGACCCTTCACGTGAACGGCGAACGCCACACCCTCGCGGCCGAGCCGCACCACACGCTCCTCGAGGTCCTGCGCGAGGAGATGGGCCTCACCGGGACGAAGCATGGCTGCGAGCTCGGCGAGTGCGGCGCGTGCACGGTGCTCGTGGACGGCGCCCCGATCCTCTCGTGCCTCACCCTCCCCATCGAGATCGGCGACCGCGAGGTCACGACGGTGGAGGGGCTCGCGAAGGGCCCCGATCTCGATCCGCTGCAGATCGCGTTCGCCGAGGAGGCCGCCGCGCAGTGCGGGTACTGCACGCCGGGGATGCTCCTGGCCGCGAAGGCGCTGCTCGAGCGGACGCCGCTGCCGTCGCGCGAGCAGATCGAGCACGCGATCAGCGGCAACCTCTGCCGCTGCACCGGCTACACGGCGATCTACGAGGCGATCGAGAAGGCCGCGAAGCGGGCGTGAGCGAACTCAGCGTCGTCGGGCGGCGGACCCCGAAGGTGAACGTGTGGGGACACCTCACCGGCACCGTGCGCTACGCGGACGACATCGCGCTCCCGCGAATGCTGTACGGGCGGCTCCTGCGGTCGACCCAGACGCATGCGCGGATCAGGCGCATCGACACGTCGCGCGCGCTCGCGCATCCCGGTGTCGTCGCCGTCTGCACCGGCGCGGACATGCCCGAGAAGATGGGGATCATGCCATCCACCCAGGACGAGACCGCGCTCGCCGTCGGCAAGGTGCGGTACGTCGGCGAGCCTGTCGCGGCGGTAGCGGCGGTCGACGAGGACACGGCCTACGAGGCCCTCGCCCTCATCGACGTCGAGTACGAGCCGCTCGAGCCGATCCTCACGATCGAGGACGCGCTCGCGCGCGAGGACGTGCGCGTCCACGAGGACTCCGGCCGCCCGGCGAACGTGTTCAAGGAGGTCCACCTCGAGTTCGGGGACGTCGACGGCGGATTCGCTCAGGCGGTCCACGTGGAGGACGGCTGGTACTTCTTCGAGGGGAACACGCACGCGCCGCTCGAGACGCACGCGAGCGTCGCCTCCTGCGACGGCGACGGGAAGCTCACGCTCTGGACGAGCACGCAGGTACCCCACTACCTGCACCGCGAGCTCGAGAAGGTCCTCGGCCTCGCGCGGTCGCGCATCCGCGTCATCGCCACTCCGAACGGGGGCGCGTTCGGCGGGAAGAGCGACCCCTTCGCACACGAGTTCGCGGCGTGCTGGCTCTCCATGCGCACGAAGCGCCCCGTGAAGTTCACGCTCGACCGCGAGGAGGTCTTCTACGCGCACCGCGGGCGGCACCCGGTCCTCATGCGGCTGCGCTGCGGCGTGCGGAAGGACGGCGAGCTCACGGCCGTGCACTTCCAGAGCTACCTCGACGGCGGCGCGTACGCGTCGTACGGCATCGCGACCACCTACTACACGGGCGCGCTCATGACCGTCACGTACCGGCTGCCCGCGTACAAGTTCGACGGCGTCCGCGTGTACACGAACAAGCCGCCGTGCGGGCCGAAGCGCGGCCACGGCACCACGCAGCCGCGCTACGCGTTCGAGTGCCACCTCGACAAGATCGCCGAGCGGCTCGGCCTCGACCCCATCGCGTACCGGCAGCGCATCCTGCAGCCGCCGAACAGCCGGACCGTCAACGGGCTGCGCATCACGTCGATGGGCCTCGGCGAGTGCCTCGAGCAGGTGAAGCGCGCGACGCGCTTCAGCGAGCGGCACGGTCGGCTGCCTCGCGGCAAGGGCGTCGGCGCCGCGGGGAGCGCGTACATCAGCGGCGCGGGCCTCCCCATCTACTGGAACGAGATGCCCCACTCCGGCGCGGCCGTGAAGATCGACCGCGGCGGCGGCGTCACCGTGTACTGCGGCACCGCGGAGATCGGCCAGGGCTCCGATCACGTCCTCGCGACCGTCACGGCCGAGCAGCTCGGCGTGCTCCCCGAGGACGTCCACGTCGTCTCGGGGGACACCTCGCTCGCGCCGGTCGACCTCGGCTCGTATTCGAGCCGCGTGACGTTCATGGCGGGCAACGCCGTGCGCGAAGCGGCCGGCCGCCTGCGCGCGCTCGTCGCGAGCGCGGCCGCGGAGAAGCTCGGCGTCCCGGCCGACCGGATCGCCCTCGCCCTCGGCCGCGTGTACGACCTCGCCGATCCGGCGAAGGCGATGTCGTTCGCGGAGGCCGCGGTCCTCGCCGAGGCGGCGAACGGGACGCTCGTCGCGGTCGGCTCGTACACGCCGCCGAAGGGGATCGGCGGCGACTTCAAGGGTGCGGGGGTCGGGCCGACACCCGCCTACTCGTACCAGGCCGCGGTCGCGGAGGTGAGCGTCGACCTCGACACGGGGGTCGTCACGGTGGACCGGATCACGAGCGCGCACGACTGCGGCCGCGCGCTCAACCCGCCGAGCGTCGAGGGGCAGATCGAAGGCTCCGCGTACATGGGATACGGCGAGGCCATCGGAGAGGAGCAGGTCTTCCGCGGAGGCCTCCACAAGAAGCCGTCGCTCCTGGACTACAAGCTCCCCACCTCGCTCGACACGCCCGAGATGCGCGCGATCGTCGTGGAGTCCATCGATGCCGAGGGGCCGTTCGGCGCGAAGGAGGCGGGCGAGGGGCCGCTCAACCCGATCATTCCGGCGATCGCGAACGCGGTCTACGACGCCATCGGTGTGCGCTTCGACGAGACGCCGATCACTCCGGCGAAGGTCCTCGACGCGCTGAGCCGGAACAGGGCGCGCGTCGGGCCCGATGGCCTCGCCTCGCTGAAGGACCCGAAGGCGGCGCTGCGCCGGCTGCAGGCGGCCCGCTGATGCTGCGCCTCCCGCGCTTCCGGATGGAGATCCCGGCGACCGCGCCCGAGGCCGCGGCCATGCTGCGCGCGCTCGGCGCGCACGAGGAGGACCCGGCCACGCTCGGGACGCCCCGGCTGCACGTCATGGCGGTGGCCGGCGGGACGGACGTCTATCCGAACATGAAGCGCCGCCAGTTCACGCCGGAGACGCTCGTGTCGCTGCGGCGCGCGCTGTCCGCGGAGATCGGCGTGAACGGCGAGGCGCGCATCGGCGGCGGCGCCACGCTCGCCGCGGTCGCGGAGCACCCCGGGCTGCGCGCGCGCTACCGCGCCCTCGCGATGGCCGCCGAGCTCGTGAGCACCCCGCAGCTCCGCAACATGGGCACGATCGGCGGGAACCTCTGCCTCGACACGCGCTGCAACTGGTACGACGAGTCGCTCTTCTGGCGCACCGCCGAGGGGTACTGCATGAAGACCCACCCGAGCGTCGTGTGCCGCGTCGCGACGTCGAGCCCGCGCTGCCTCGCGGTCGCGAGCGCGGACACCGTCCCCGCGCTCATCGCCCTCGGGGCGCAGGCGCGGGTGGTGAGCGAGGACGGCGAGCGCCTCGTACCGGTCGCCGACCTCTACCGGGACGATGGCATGCGCTATCTCGCGATCCGCGGGGACGAGATCGTCACCGCGGTGCTGCTCCCGAAGGCCGACGGCTGGCGCAGCACCTACCTGAAGCTCCGTGACCGCGGGTCGTTCGACTTCCCCATCGTCGGCCTCGCCGCCGCCGTGAAGTGGGACGGCGGCCGGGTCGCCGATGCCCGCGTGGCGCTGACGGCCGTGGCGTCGCGGCCCATCCTCGTCGAGGCCGCCGGCGCCGCGCTCGCCGGTACGGCCCTGGAGGAGGATGCTGTCGCCGCCGCCGCGGAGGCCTGCTTCAAGGCGGCGAGGCCGATGGACAACACGTCCGGGACGATCGCGCAGCGCAAGCGGACCGTCTCGGTCTTCGCGGGCAGGGCGCTCCGGGAGCTGCGGCAGGGGGATCCCTCGTAGCCGTGGATGTGTTTCCGTGTCAGATCGGCACGGAACCGTGCCAACTTGGCACGGAAACACATCGGGGGCTCGAGGGGAGATCCCGATGAAGCCCGTCGGCCTGGTGCCTGCCGCGGGGTTCGCGGAGCGGTTCGGGTCCGACAAGCTGCTCGTCAAGGTCGGTGAGCGGCCGATGATCGAGGCGACGGTCCGCTCCCTCCTCGAAGGGGGCGTGGAGAAGGTCGTCGTGGTGGTGCCTCCGCTGGCGGAGGACATCAAGAGCGCGCTCACCCCTGTCAAAGGTGTGACCCTCGTCGCGAACGACGCGCGGGAGCGCGGCATGTTCTCCTCCATCCAGGCCGGCGCGCGCGAGGCGGACGGCGACCCGATCCTCGTCCTCCCCGGCGACCAGCCGTGGGTGGAGCCCGCGACCGTCGCGGCGCTCCTCGCGCGCTACGCGGAGGCGGAGGCGATCGTCTCGCCGCGCTTCAACGGCAAGCGCGGCCATCCGGTCGTCATCCCGGGGAAGTACCGCGGCGAGATCGTGGACGCGAAGGAGGGCGCCACCCTCCACGACATCCTCAAGACGCACGCCGGCGAGAGGGTGGACATGGACGTCTACGATCGTGGCGTGGTCCGGGACGTCGACGTCCCTGGTGACCTGGGGGAGAAGGCGCCGTGAGAGAGGTCTACGGGAAGATGGCGCAGCTCGAGCGGGAAGGCCGCCGCTACGCGGTGTGCACAGTGGTCCGCACGAGCGGGTCCACGCCCCAGGTGGTCGGCGCGAAGATGGTCGTGGACGACCTCGGCCGCCTCACCGGCACGCTCGGCGGCGGGTGCGTCGAAGGAGACGCCTTCGACGAGGCGCGCCGCGTCATCGGCACGAGCGAGACCTCGCTGCGCGAGTACGAGCTCACCGAGGAGCTCGCCTGGGACACCGGCCTGGTGTGCGGCGGGACGATGTGGATCTGGATCGAGCCGGGCGAGCGCGCGCTGCGCGTGGGCGACCGCGAGCTGCTCGGTGACGTGCTGGCCGCGTCCACCGGCGGCCGGCCGGTCGCCCTCGCCACGCTCTTGCGGAAGAACGGCCGCGACTTCGAGCCCGCCGGCAAGCTGTTCGTCGAGACCGACGGGCGCGCCGGGGGATCCCTCGGCGACGGCTCCCTGGATGAGCGGGCGCGCGCCGCGGCCGCGGAGGCGCTGCGCCAGGGGACGGCGCGGACGGTGGCGCTGGACGAGGGACACGAGCTGCTCGTCGAGCCGGTCCTCGGCAAGCCACGGCTCGTCATCGTCGGCGGCGGCCACGTAGGGCTGTCGATCGCCCGGATGGCGTCGCTGCTCGACTACCAGGTGACGGTGATCGAGGACCGCGCGGATTTCGCCACGCGGGAGCGGTTCCCCGACGGCGTCGAGGTGATGCACGCGGACATGGTCCAGGCCCTCGAGACCATGTACGTCGGCTGGAACACCTTCATCGTGGTGGCCACGCGCGGCCACAAGCTCGACTCCCACGCGCTGCGCGCCGCCGCGAAGACGCAGGCGCGCTACGTCGGCCTCCTCGGCAGCAAGCGCAAGACCATCCTCATCGAGCGGATGCTGCGCGACGAGGGCATCTCCGAAGAGCGCCTGCGCCAGGTCCACGCGCCGATCGGGCTCGACCTCGGCGGCCGCACGCCCGCGGAGATCGCGCTGTCGATCCTCGCCGAGCTCTCCGCGGAGCGGTACGGCGGCAGCGGACGGCCGCTGCGTCTCTCGAGCGACCTCTACGAGCGCGCTGTCGCGAAGGAGAAGTAGATGCCGTTCAACCTCGGCGGTACGGAGCTCGTCTTCATCCTCGTCATCGTGCTCATCGTGTTCGGCGCCGGGCGGCTGCCGGACGTCCTCGGCCAGCTCGGTCGCGGCGTGCGGACCTTCCGGCGGGAGATCGCCCCGGAGAAGACCTCCGACGGAGTGACCGACAGCACCAAGCGGGCGTGATCGGACGCGCGGCCTTCCGCTGGCCGCGCCAACTCCGACCCGGCCGATCGGGATTTCCGTAGCACGGAATGGGTCGAACGGCCGACGAGCGTAGGCCCTTCCCCTGCCCAGACGGGTGGAATATCTTCCCGGCATTCCTCGCGAGAGCATCGAGCATGTGGAGGAGGAACTGCGCATGGAAGGAACACCGGTGTCTGCGACCTCGAGCGACCCGACCAGTGCCGACGGTCCGCCCAACGATGGGCTGAAGGTCACGAGACGAAGCTTCCTCATTGGTGCAGGTGCCGGCGCAGCCGGTGCGGCCGTGCTGGGCGGAGCCGCGGTCGTCGCGACGAGAGCGCAATCCCCGCAGGTGACGACCACGACGACGACCAGTCCGGCGCTCGGGCCGCTGCCGGCCACGATGCGACGCGTCTCGCTCGACGTCGATGGGGTGCAGCACACCGTCCTGGTCGACAACCGCGAGAGCCTCTGGGAGACGATGAACTTCCAGCTCGGACTGCATAACTCCAACCTCGGCTGCGACCGCGCGGAGTGCGGCGCGTGCGCCGTGCTCGTCGACGGCAAGGCCGTGAACGGCTGCACCGTCCTCAGCGCTCGGCTCGGCCGCGGACAGAAGATCACCACCGTCGCGGGCCTCGCGACCGGAACCGGCGTCGCCGGGCTGCACCCGGTCCAGCGCGCCTACTGGCTCGACGGCGGGTTCCAGTGCGGCATCTGCACGCGCGGCTTCATCATGTCCACCGTCGCGCTCCTGAGGGCCGTGCCGAAGCCGACGACCGCGCAGATCAAGGATGGCCTCGCCGGCAACATCTGCCGCTGCGGCGAGTACGCCAAGGTCTTCAAGGCCGTCAACACCGCCGGCGCGGAGATGCGCGGCGAGAAGGTCACCTACCTTGCGAAGCCCGTCACCGTCCTGGCGACGCCGCCCGCAGCGGCCCCGCCGACCATCGCCGGGACGAGCAAGACGTTCGACTTCGCGACGCCGCTCTCGACGATCGAGGAGTTCGACCCCTTCGCCGAGGAACTCCGCAAGGTGAGCGGCATCCTCGGCGTCAGTGGCAACGAGCGGAGCGTCACCATCCGGTGGGACCCGGCGCGGTTCACCGAGGCGCAGCTGCGCGACGTCCTCGCCGGCCTGCGTCGCGCGGTGAAGTAGCGGGGAAGGGAGAAAGACGATGGCACGAATAGAAGCGATCCGCGTCGCGCAGGATGCGTCCTACGCGGCCAGCCTGAGCGATGCCGACTGGCGCGAGCTGGCTCTCGACGCCGAGTGGCAGCAGCTCGTCGCCGAGCAGGCCGAGGCCGTGGCCGTGGTCATCGCGACGCATGGGCACAAGCTCCCAGGCGGTGTGACCTCGAACGGCGACGCCTCGCCGGCGGCGCAGGTCCCGGCGGGCCCGTTCAAGGTCATCGGCCAGCCCTTCGCGCGCATGCAGGGGCTCGGTGTCGTCACGGACCAGGGCAACTTCACCCAGAACATGCGCATCCCGGGGATGCTCTACATGCGCACGCTGCGCAGCAAATATCCCCACGCCAAGATCAAGAAGGTCGATACCTCGAAGGCGGAGAAGTTCCCAGGCGTCCGAGCGATCATCCACCGCGGGAACCTCCCGGCGGAGTACAAGGACGTCGTCATCGGCGCGCAGAACCCGACCCGATACCTGTTCAACGAGGAGGTCTTCGAGGTCGGCTCTCCCATCGCCGTCATCGCGGCGGACAGCGAGCACATCGCCGACGAGGCGATGCGCCTGATCGACGTCCAGTACGAGGTGCTCGCCGCGGTGTTCGACATGATGGAGGCGATGAAGCCCTCCACGCCGAAGCAGTGGGCGGGCCAGCAGCTCGACGGGACGACGATCGCGGTCGCGAGCCCGCTGGTGCGCGGGACGGGGGCCAACTCGACGGCCGACGTCGTCGTCGAGGTCCTGGCCAAGAGCTCGATCGAGCAGCACGTCGCGCTCGAGCTCACGAACTCGCTGTCCTATTGGGACCACGACAAGCTGAACATGACGCACACGACGCAGTGGGCGCACGGCCTCCGGTCGGGGCTGTCGAACGTCCTCAAGATCCCGCAGAACAAGGTGCGGGCGGTCCAGACCGGCTACATGGGCTCCGGCTACGGCTACCGGACCGGCGCCGACCTCTCGGAGTACCACGCGGCCATCCTGGCGAAGGTCACGGGGCGCCCGATCAAGAACAACTACACCCGCTACGAGGACTTCGTCACGCGCGGCCACCGGCCCGAGTTCCGGAACGAGATGAAGCTCGGGGTGAACCGCGACGGGAAGATCCAGTTCGGCCACTTCAAGGTCTTCGCCAACGTCGGCGCGCAGCGCGCCGGCGCCGCGAACGGCGCCTGGTACACCATGCAGAACCTCTACGCGATCCCGAACCTGCGCCTCGAGGCAGTGGACATCATGACCAACAGCTACAAGTCCGGCCCGAAGCGCTGCGTGAGCCACCCCAACGGGACGCTCGCCCTCGAGACGACGATGGACAAGGCGGCGTACGCCATCGGCATGGACCCGGTCGAGTTCCGCCTCCGGAACCTCAACGAGGTCGGGCATCCCGACTCGAAGCTTCCCTTCAGCAACCCCGGCATCCGCGACACCATCACCTCGGTGCGCGACAAGATCAACTGGAAGTCGAGTTGGCACGCCCCGCGGGCCAAGGAGGTCCGGCCAGGCGTGTTCCACGGGATCGGGTTCGCCGCCCACGCCTGCAGCCACGGCGGTGGCGGTAACCCGAGCACGGGCCAGGTGATCGTGAACACCGACGGGACCGTCCAGGTCGTCTCGGCGGTCAACGACCTCGGCTGCGGCCAGCGGACCCTGCTGATGATGGTCGCGGCCGAGGCGCTCGGCGTCCCGATCACCTCGGTGACCACCACGCCGTACGTCGACACCGAGAACACCACCGACACCAGCGGCACGTTCGGCAGCATCCAGACGAACCAAGGCGGCCGCGGGGCGTACGAGGCGGCCATCGCCGCTCGCGCCCAGGTGCTCGAATGGGGCGTCAGGAAGTTCGTCACAGACGCCGCCGCGAAGAAACCGCCGGAGACCCTGCGGCTGACCGTAAAAGACGTCGACCTCCAGGACGGCTTCGTGTTCCAGAAGGCCGACCCCTCCAAGCGGCTCCGGATCGACGCAGTCATGACCTTCCGCGGCCGGGCGATCGTCGGCGTGGCCGAGTACGTCCAGCCGACCACGTGGGAGCGCCCCGCCTGGGCGGCGCACGCCGCCGAGGTGGAGGTCGACACCGTCACCGGCGAGATCAAGGTCACGCGCTACGTCGCGGCCCACGACGTCGGCCGCTCGCTCAACCCGTTCGCGCTCGAGCAGCAGATCGAGGGTGGCGTGGTGATGGCCCTGGGGGCCGCTCTCCTCGAGGAGATGCTGGTGGACAAGGCGACGGGCCTCCCGCTGAACGCGAACCTGCTCGACTACAAGCCCCTGAGCATCAAGGACGCGCCGACGCCCGAAGTGATCCTCATCGAGCACCCGAAGGCCTACGGCACCTTCGGCGCGCACGGCATCGGCGAGCCACCCATCGCCCTCGGGCCGGCCGTCGTCGCCAACGCCGTCTATAGCGCCATCGGCAAGTGGGTCACCGAGATGCCAGTGAGCCGCGAGAAGATCCTCGCGGCGCTGAAGTAGGAGGACGGCCATGAGAGGTTTCGAGCTCTACGACGCCGGCACCGTCCAAGAGGCCGTCGCCCTGCTGCGCAAGTTCGCCGACCGCCCGCCGGGAGCGGTGAAGGTCGTCGGCGGCGGCAGTGACCTGGTCGGCGGGATCATGAAGGACTGGGTGGCCGGGAAGGGCATGCCCATCCCCGAGGTACTGATCGACATCACGACCATCAAGGAGCTGTCCGGCATCCGCATGGCGGCCGACGGCGCCACCATCGGAGCGGCCACCACGCTCACCGAAATCGTCGACTCCAAGGACATGAACGAGAAGCTCCCGCTCCTCGCGAAGTCCGCGGAGAGCATCGCGTCGCCGCTCATCCGCAACTTCGGCACGGTGGGCGGCAACATCAACCAGCGGCCGCGCTGCTGGTTCTTCCGCGGCGAGGACTTCAACTGCTACAAGAAGGGTGGCGACTTCTGCTACGCCGTCACCGGTGACAACCGCTACCACGCGATCATCGGCGGCGAGCTCTGCTACATCGTCCACCCCTCCGACACCGCGACCGCGCTCCTCGCGCTCAACGCGAAGGCCAAGATCGCCGGCGTCGCGGGAGACCGCGAGGTCGCGTTCGACAGCTACTTCATCGGGCCGCGCGAGGACGTCCTCCGCGAGACCGTCCTGAAGAAGGACGAGTTCATGACCCACGTCACCGTTCCCACGATGCCCGCGGGCGCGAAGTGGGGCTGGACGAAGCTCAAGGACCGCGAGGTCTACGACTTCGCCGTGGTCTCCGTCGCCACGTGGTTCACCGTCGAGAACGGGCAGTGGAAGGACGGCCGCATCGCGCTCGGCGGCGTCGCCCCGGTGCCCTACCGCGCGAAGGTCGTCGAGGACGCCCTCAAGGGCAAGGACATCAAGGCGACCGCGAAGCAGGCGTCGGCGGCGATCCGTACGGTCTCGCGGCCGATGAGCATGAACGCGTTCAAGGTCGATCTGGCGGCCGGTCTCATCGAGCGCACGATCCTGGAGGCGCTCGGGGGCAAGTAGACGCTCATCACCCGCGAGGCGTGAGGCGGCGGCCGGATGGCCGCCGCCTCACGCTGTCAGTCGAAGGGACGTTCCCGCCGCCGGAGCGCCAGGTCCGTGTTCCGAACGACGTCGATGCCGCTCTGCGCCCAGCGTACGAGCCCAGGGACGCCGGCGACGTATCCCGCCGCGGAATGCAGCCACGATCCTCCCTCGTCTTCGGTGATCAGCCCGCCGGCCGCCTGGAGGACGATCCCCGCGGCCGCGACGTCCCACGGCTTGGCGTCGAGGGTCCAGTAGACGTGCAGCCTGCCGCAGGCGACGTAGCAAATGCCCAGCGCCGGGGAGCCCATGATCGTCTGCGACATGACCTCCGATGTGTAGTGCGCGAACACGCGGAGCGCCAGGTCCCGCTGCGGCCCGCTGTGCGGGAGGTCGGTGCCGATCCAGGCCTGCTCCCAGAATTCCGGCGCTTCCGAGGTCGATCGGACGTTGATGGCGCGGCCGTTCAGCGTGGCCGGTCCTCCGCCCAGGGTGGCGGCGAACAGCTCGTCGCGCACGGGGTCGTACACGACGCCGACCCTGAGCAGGCCGCCGACGCGCAGCGCGATCGACACGGCGAAGAAGGGGATGCCCTGGACGAAGTTCAGGCTGCCGCAGATGGGGTCCACGATCCAGAGCCGCTCGGCGGCGACGTCGAGCGGTTCGTCCTCCGGCCCCTCCTCGACGAGGATCGCGTCGCCGGGGCACTCCTGCCGCAGGATCGAGACGACCGCCTCCTGTACCTCCAGGGACGATCCCGACGTGACGTCGCGGTGGCCCTTCCACGTCAGGTAACCGGGCTCGCCGAGCCGCGCCAGGGCGAGCCGTCCACCCCGGAACGCGGCGCGGGTCGCGATCTCCTGGGCCGCCGCGTCATCCAAAGGAATCGACTCCCTCCCGGTCCAATCATAGGTGGCATGCGTCGTCCGGCTGTGCCATGGCGCACACGGCGGGCAGCAGGGTCCGGCTCGATCCCGTCATGGGTGACGTGAGAACGTTTGCCGTCGGCACCGGTCGCCGCGCCGACGCGGCGCGCCGAGGACATGAACGTCGACCCGTGGGAGGACCCCGCCTACGGCACGCCACGGCCGCTGGCAAGGCCGTCACCATCGGCGCGAGGGCGACCACGGCATCGGAGTGCTCCGCGCGGATGGCCGAGCCGTCGGGACGTCTCACGCCAGCCAGCCTCCTCGCGAAGTACGCCGACGGCAGCGGTAACGCGTCGTGGCCGTGGACCGTCCCGGCGGACGCCGCGCGCGGTCCATGGACGGTCGAGGTCGGCTGCGGCACGCCGAGCGGGCTGAGGGCGTCCGCGCGCGCGGCTCACGGTCCGCTGAGCGGTCGCGCCCCTGCAGGCGGACGGAGGACCCCGAGGCACCGTGGCACTTGCCTTTCGGGCACGGCTCCCGACACTTACGTCCCGATGAGCGCTTCCATGGGGGACGGAGCCGGGGCCGCGCCGGCGGACGGGGGCGAGGGTGGCGCGCGCCTCGTACGGACGATCGTCTGCGCGTACGCGCGGGACGCGTTGCCGGTGGCCTGGGTCCAGGTCTTCCGGCGCTTCGAGCACACGTTCACGCGCGCCGGGCTCGATGTGCGCGTCCGGCTCCATCCGATCGACGACCTGCCTGAGACCTACGAGGTTCTGGTGATCCCGCCCGACCTCCGGCTGCGTTCGCTCCTCACGCCGCGGGGCGCGAAGGTGATCGTCACCACCCGCGAGAACGCCGCCGCCGCGGCGACCGATCTGCTCGCGGAGGTCCAGGAAGGCTCGAAGCTCCGCGCGGAGCCGCGCCGGGCGGACGCTCCACGCATCGTCACGCGGCGCGGCTACGAGGAGCTGTGACCGAGCGTACGCGGGAGCGGCTCCGCCGCGTCCAGACGCAGATCAAGACGTTCCGCGAGCTGCACTCGCAGGAGCTGCAGATCATCCTCGACGAGCTGGCGGACATCGCGGCCTCGGCCGGCGCGCGCGCGCCCGCGGGTGACGCGTCGGCGTCGCCGAAGCGCGCGAAGTGGCTCGCCGAGGAGCAGGGGCGCCAGCAGCTGTCGCGCCGCGAGCTCTTCCGCGGACGTGAGCGCGAGGCCCCCGAGGGGTCCTAGCGGGCGCGCCTCGCGCGGACGAAGAGCTCCACGCCGATCCCGACGAGCGCGACCGCGACGAGGCCGAGCACGTAGGGCGTCGACTCGCCGAAGGGGGAGCTGTCGCGGCGCTGCGCCTTGACCTCGATGTGGCCGCCGGCCTGGGGCGACGCGCCCGCGCGCACGACCCGCTCCGCGAGCGCCTGCTTGCCCTCGGCGTCGAGCGTGACGGCGTAGATCTCGAAGTTGCCGGTGCGCGGTGACGCGAAGAGGAGCTGCTGCGCGTCCCGGCTGATCTCGAAGGGTCCCTGGGCCCGTACGCCCTGGACGAGCGGCGTCCGCGCCGAGTTCGGCTGATCGGGCTGGAGCCAGAGGTCCGTCCAGCTCTGGTCGAGGGTGATGTATTCCGACACGTACACGATGCGGCCGTCGGCGAGGTACGTCGGGAAGTGGGCGCGCTCGTCGTCGGGCGAGATCGCCTGCGGCACCGCGCCCGCGGTCGGCGCGAGGACGAGGACCTTCGAGTGGTCCCCCGACGAGATCGCGAGCCGGTCGCCGCGCGGCGACCACGACGCGGCGTGGCACGCGAACGTGCACTGCTGGCGCTGCTCGCTCGCGAGCTCCTTCGTGATCTGCGTGACCTCGGACCCGTCGCGTTTCACCGTCCACACGTCGGTCACGCCGTTCCGGTACAGGTAGAAGGCGATGCGGGAGCCGTCGGGGCTGAAGCTCGGGAAGCTCGCGATCCCGCCGAGCCGCGTGAGCTGCGTGCGCTGCCCGTTCCCGGCGTCGATCAGCCAGATCTCACGCTTGCCCTCGGACCCGGAGTCGACCGCGATCGTGCGTGCGTCGGGGCTCCACGACGGGTGCCGGTCGTCGTTCTCACCGGAGGTGACGCGCTTCGCGTTGCTTCCGTCGGCGTCAATGACCCAGATCCGGTAGCGGCCGTCGCCCTCGTTGCGCTGGAAGGCGATGCGCTTGGCGTCGGGGCTGAGCGCGGGCCGCAGGCTCGCCTGCTGCGCCGTGGTGAGCTGGCGGATCGGCGTGGCGGCGAGGACCGTCAGACCCGCGTACAGGGTGACAGCGCTGAGGACCAGAACGAGCCTGACCAGCGCCAGCGCGGACATCACCACTCCTACCCCGCCGTACGGCTCTTGAACATGACCACGAACTGCCGAAGCACGAGGAGCGCCAGCATCAGCGTACCGAGACCGCCTAGCACCAGGGCCAGCTGCGCCAGGATGCCCTCCTTGATGGCCGTCTGGGCCATGAAGGCGCTCGTGACCATCCAGTAGGCGATCACGAGGCTCGCCAGGGCCCACAGGGCCGCCAGGACGCCCACCGCGACCTTCCGGTCGAGCTCCAGGGTGAGCCGCAGCTGGTCGAGCACCTTCAGCGCGAGGATGACCATCGCGGCCACGTGGAGCGTCGACGCCATGAAGAGGACCGGGCCGGGGATGGGGTACAGGTAGCGCAGCGCCTTGACCAGGCCGGTGACGGTGATGAGGCCCAGGCCGATCGCCCACCAGGGGTACGACACGAGGATCTCGTAGAACGTGTAGCGGCCGCGCGGCGGCGCCGGGGCCTTCATGTCGATACCGAGGGGACCCGCGAGCGGCCGGACGAGGAACGGCGGGAGCTCGCCGGCGAGGCCGCGCAGGTACCGGCGGAGCTGGCCGCGCGGCACGAGGAACGAGCGATCGGCGTCGCGCCACACGTTCACCGCGAGGGCGGTTACCGCGAAGAGGATGAGGACCGCGGCGATGTAGTGGACCCGGTAGACGACGTGCAGCGGGAACGGCGGCTTGTGGTCGAGCAGGCCCCCGAGGTACTCGTACGTGCCCGTCGGGATGCCGAGGAGCAGACCGACGCCGAGCAGCGCGAGGGCCACGGGCCGGCCGGCGCGGACCATACCGAAGGCGATGCCCGACGCGAGCGCGAAGGGCGCGACGCGCGCGAGGATCACGTTGTCGGCGAGCCCGGCGCTCCAGGGCTGCACGCCGGATGCGGCCTGTGTGAACGCGAGGAGGGCGGCCCCGCCGAGCGTGGCGAGGCCGATGGCCGCAAGGGCGTACGCGATCACGCCTTGCCCTTGGCCGGGCTGCCCTCGAACGTCTGGAAGGCGCGGAGCTTGCCCCACGTCGCGGGATCCGCCTTCGGGGCGTCGAGGCAGAGCACGTCGCTCTTGATGATCCCCTGGCGGATGCGCACGTTCACGGGGCACCGCTCCACGCACGCGGGACCGCCCTCGCGCCAGTAGCAGAGATCGCACTTCGCGAAGGTGTCCTTCTTCGGGTCGTACGTGATCCGGCTCGTCTGCTCGAAGACGATGCGGCTCGTCGCCTGCGACTCCGGGCTGATCGGGAACGGGCAGGCATCGTTGCAGCGGCCGCAGCTGACGCACGTCTCCTCGCGGATGATCCGCGCGCCCGTCTTCGGCTCGACCTGCAGCGCGTCGACCGGGCACACGTAGAGGCACTCCGCGGTCGGGCACTGCAGGCACGGCTCCTGGTGGAAGGACCCGCGGTCGGGGTACGCCTGCTGGATGACCGGCGCGACCTTCACGCTCGGGTCGTTGAAGATGCGGATCCGCGGGACGTCGGAGAGGCCCTCGGCCTTGTGCACCTGGGAGCAGATGACCTCGCAGGTGAGGCAGCCGATGCAGAGCGTCGGGTCGGGGAAGATGACGCCCTGCGCGAGCTTCGTCTCGGGCGCCTTGTGGCCGCTCGCGACGCCGAGGCCGCCGATCGCCTCCAGGGCGATGAATGCGACGACGGGAGCGGCCGTCTTGAACAGATCCCGGCGGGAGACCTCGGGCGCGGCCTCGGTCTCCTTCCCGTCGTCGCTCACGCACGGTCAGCCTGCCGCGTCGCGGCGGACGGGTCAAGCGTGTCCCGGAAGGCGGAAAGGCCGCCGCGGGCCTGCCGGAGCGGCGGACGCCCTCGAGCTCGGCTGGTCGGTCTTCCCGGAGGACCGCCGCCTGGGCTACGCGACGGAGACCGCGACCGCGCTCATGGACCGGGCCAGGCGCACGTACGGCATCACCCGCTTCATCTCGGCGACGACGCCGGACGACGCCGCGTCGCTGCGCGTCCACGAGAAGCTCGGCTTCGTCCGGACCGGCGAGGTCGTGGACGGCGAGCTCATCTTCGAGCTGCGGCGGGCCGCTCCCTAGCCGCGCTCGCCGATCTCGTTCACGTCCTGCGGGCGCGGGGGCTCGTTCTCGGTCCGGTCCGACGCGGCGGCCGGCGACCCCGGCGCTCCGCGGTGATCCCTCGGCCCGCTCTTCGTCGCGCTCGCGCTCGAGTTCCTCTGACTTCTTCATGGCGCGCACCCGCGCAGGCCCCGTGCCAGCGGCGATCAGCGCGTCGTGCGCGGGTCGAGCGCGTCGCGGAGGCCGCCGCCGACGAAGTTGATGGACATGATCGTGATGAGGAAGAAGAGGCCGGGGAAGACCGCGAGCCAGGGAGCGCTGTACATCTCGCTCTGCGCGTTCCGCAGCATGCTCCCCCACGTCGCGGTCGGCGGTTGGACGCCGTGGCCGAGGCACGAGAGCGTGGACCCGACGAGGATCGCGCCCGCGACGCCGAGCGTCGCCGCGACGATCACCGGCCGAGGGCGTTCGGGAGCAGGAACGTCGTCTTGAAGATCGCGCCGACGAGGAGGAGGACGAGGAGACGGGGCAGCGTGAACATCAGGTCGGTGAACCGCATGATCACGTCGCCCACCGCGCGGCCGTAGTGGCCGGTGAGAGCGCCGAGGAGCGTGCCGAGCGCGACCGACACGGCCGTCGCCATGAGGCCGACCTGCAGGCTGACGCGGCCGCCGCGCATGAGCCGGCTGAGCTGGTCGCGGCCGATCTGGTCCGTGCCGAGGGGGTGCTCGAGGCTCGGTCCCTGCCGGATCGAGCTCACGTCGGGCTCGTTCGGGTCGTAGGGCGCGGCGACGTCGTCGCGGAGCTTGTTGCCGGCCACGCCGCGGACCGCGAGCGTCAGCTTCTTGCCGCCCTTCTCACGGACGCCGTCGGCGCCGGCCTTCCAGCCGGCCTCCTCGAGGAGCGCCTGCGCGCGGTCGGGGCCGGAGTGCGCCCGGGGGTTGCCCTTCGGGTACTCGCCCGTCGCGACGGACGTCTTGCCGAAGAGGACCTTGTCGACGAGCTCCTGCTTGTTGATCCCGAGCTCGAGCGCCCGGCGGGCCTTCTTGTCCGATAGCGCGACGTGTTGCTTCGTGCCCGTCGGGTCGCCGGGCTCGGAGTTGTTCAGGAGGGACCGGTCCGATTTGATCCCGGCGATGGAGAACACCTTGTAGCCGCTCACCTTCTCGACCTCGGGGATGCCGCTCTCGGCGAGGCCGACGGCCACCTCCGTGAAGTCGTCCTTCACGGTGGAGGTCTCGAGGTCGCGCATCGTCGCCTTCCCGATGGTCGTGTCCGGCGAGAGGATGACGTCGTAGCTGAACTTCACGTCGTGGGCCGTGAACGGCATGCCGTCGGCCCACTTCACGTCCCGCTTCAGCTTCACGGTGACGGTCTTCCCGTCCGCCGAGACGCCGCCGTTCTGAGGCGTCGGCGCCTCCGCCGCGAGGTCGGGCTCGAGGTCGCCCTTCTCGCTCGGGACCCATGGGCCGGTAGACGGCCTGCATCACCGTATTCGCGACGCGCAGCCCGCCGCCGAACAGCGGGTTGAGCGTGTCGGGCTCCTGGTTCGTGGTGATGCGGACCGTGCCGCCCTGCTTGGCGGTCGGCGCGGCCGTGGCCGCGGCGGCGGGCGATCCCGGCGCGGGCGAGCCTCCGCGGGCGTCGAGGGTGCGCAGGCGGCGAGGACGAGAGCGAGCGCGGCGACGAGAGCGAGCGATCTCATCTCGTTCCTCCTCGGTGAGAGGCTGGATCGTGTACCTCAAGATCGGGGCCGAGCAGTCGTTTAACGTCGTGAGCGGTGAGGGAAGGCGCACGGACGTTCGGCGAGCTCCTCGAGCGGTACGAGCGCGAGATCTTCGCGTACGCGCTGCGCCTTACGGGCTCGCGCCCGGACGCTGAGGACCTCTACCAGGACACGTTCCTCGCCGCGTTCCGGGCGTGGCCGCCGCCGCGCCGCGACAACGAGCGCGCGTGGCTCTACCGGATCGCGACGAACAAGCACATGGACGGCACGCGCAGGAGCAAGCGGCTCGTCTCGATGGCGGACCTGCGGCTCGCCGCCCCCGACCGCGACGGTGTCGCGGTCATGGACCTGGCGAACGCGGCGCGGGCGCGCGTGTCGGATGCGACGAGGAAGGTGAGGACCGCGCTGCGATGAGGGATCACGCCGTCGCCGAGATGCGCGAGCGCCTGCTCGCGCGCGCGAGGCGCGAGGGCCTCGCGGCCGTCGGACACGACGTCATCGACTCCCCCGTCGGGCACCTGTGGGTCGCCGTCGGCCCGAGGGGCGTCACGACGATCCACTTCGGGGCCGAGCCCGACGCGGGGGAGCTGCGCCGGCTCGTGCGGCTCTTCGGCCCGGGCATCGTCCCCGACCGACGCCGCACGGCACCCGTGGCGCGCGAGCTCGACCAGTACTTCGCCGGCCGGCGGCGCGCGTTCGACGTCGCCGTCGACCTGCGCGGCGTCACGCCCTTCCAGGAGCGCGTGCTGCGCGCGCTGACGCGGATCCCCTACGGCGGCCTCACCACGTACGCCGCGGTCGCGCACCGGGTCGGCAACGACCGCGCGTCGCGCGCCGCGGGCGCGGCCGTCGGGATGAACCCCGTCCCGATCGTCGTGCCGTGTCACCGCGTCGTCGCGAGCGACGGGACGCTCGGCGGATACGGCGGCGGGCTCGAGGCGAAGCGGTATCTCCTCGCGATCGAGCGGGCGGAGGTCCCGCCCGGAGGATGGCCGAAGCGGCGGTCCTGAGCGAGCATCGGGGCGTGAGGATGGCGGCCGTGGTCGCCGCGCTGGCGCTCACCGCCTGTCAGTCGCCGCCGCCGGACGCGCCGACACCGGCGTCCCCGTCCGCGACCGCGGCCATCGCGACGGCCACGCCCGTCCCGCCGCCCCGGGCGACGCCGTCCCCCACACCCACCGACTTCGTCGAGCCGCCGGGTGTTCGCGCGCGCCCGGCCGGCGCGCTGCCGGAGAGCTTCCGTTTCGTCGGGCTCGAGTGGGCCGGTCACACCCAGCTGTGGCTCGTCGACCTCGACCGCAGGCGGGCGCCGGTCGTGGTCGCGAGCTGGTACGGCCCGGCGTCCCCGGTCGGCGATCACAGCATCGCCGCCGACGGGAAGGCGGTCCTCATCTCGGCGAAGGGCGCGCGCGGCCGCGTCGCGCTGTACCTCCTGCGCACCGAGACCGGCACCGTCGTGACGCTCTTCGACGAGCCCGACGCGATCGTGATCTCGCCCCGCATCTCGCCGGACGGTCAGCGCTTCGCGTTCACGCGCATGCGGGACGGCGCGCCCTCCGATGACGGGATCTGGGCCGGATCGGTGACCGGAGGCGACTTGCGGCGGATCGTCGAGCAGCAGCCCGCGGCGAGCGTGCCGCGCATGTCGCTCGGCTGGTCCGCCGACTCTGTCTGGCTCGCCTTCATCACGTTCACGACGAGGAGCGAGATCGCGCTCGCGCACCGCGAGGGCGGACCGCAGGTGCCCGTCGGCGACGGCGACCACGTCTCGTTCCGGCGGAATCCGCCGGAGGTGCTCGTCGCGGCGAACGGACCGACGGCGAGCCGCATGTACACGTTCGACCTCACGACGAAGAGGATCGACGAGGTCGCGCGCGGGGACCGCCTGGCGTACGTCGATCCGCAGTGGCATCCGACGCTCGAGCGGTTCGCGTACGCGCAGGGCGGCACCGCGGGCGGCGCCGGGCAGATCGGCTTCGAGGTCTGGGTGCGGAACACGGACGGCACGGGGGCGTCGAGCGTCGACCTCGGCCGCCGCGTCCGCGCTCCGCGCTGGTCGCGCGACGGGACGATGCTGACGGCGGTCGGCGGCGGCGGCGGCTCCGTCGCGAGCGTCCTCGAGCTGCTCTCGGGCCGCAGCATCGCCGTGCTCTGCCTGCGGGGCGGAACGCCACCGGCGGACTGCGCCTAGCGGACGAGCCCTCGTTCGGCAGGCGCAGGGGTCACACGGCCGCGCGCCCGCCCGGCCGTTCCGCGAGCTCGTCGCGCCGCACCAGGCGGACGAGGATGACGACCGCCCGCAGTGCTAGGCGGCGAGGCCCGCGAGCGCGCGCCTGACGAGCTCCCTGGCGAGCGGGATCTTGTAGCCGTTGTCCTTCAGCGGCTGCGCGTCGCGCATGAGCATCTCCGCCGCCGCCTCCCCGAGACCGTCGCTGTACGGCTCGCCGTCGATCAGGCGTTCGGCCTCCTCCACACGCCACGGCACGGGCGCGATCCCGCCGAGCACGATCCGCACGTCGCGCAGCTTCCCGTCGCGCACCCGCGCGGCCGCGGCGACGGAGGCGAGCGCGAAGCTCCAAGCGTTGCGATCCATCGCCTTCACGTACGTCCCGCGGCGCTGGAGCGCCGCGTCCGGGATCGTCACGTGCGTGAGGATCTCGCCCGGACGGATGGTGTGCTCCTCGCGCCTGCGCAGCGCCGGGTCGGTGTACAGGTCCGCGAGCAGGGTGGTGCGCATCCGCGGACCCGCGAGCGTCACGCGCGCGTCGTAGGCGATGAGCGCCGGCGCGAGGTCGCTCGGGAACGCGCGCACGCAGCCGCCGTCGGTCCCGACCACCGAGTGGTGGACGTTCTCGCCTTCGGCGGCGAAGCAGCGCGTCCCTCCCTTCAGCCAGCACGGGAACGCCGCGTCGCGGAAGTACCAGCAGCGGTTGCGCTGAAGGAGGTTCCCGCCGACCGTCCCCATGGAGCGCAGCTGGAGCGTCGCCGCGTCGGCGAGCGCCTCGCGGACGATCGGCAGGTGCTTCGCGAGCGCCTCGCTCTCCTCGAGCTCGACGAGCGTCGTGAGCGCGCCGATCCGCAGGCCCGCGCCGCGCTCGCGGATGCACCCGCGGAGGCCCTCGATGCGCGTGAGGTCCACGAGCCGCTCGGGCACGGCGATGTGCGCCTTCCTCAGCCCGAGCAGGTCGGTCCCGCCGGCGATGGCCGCGCTCCCCTTCGCGAGCAGCCGCGAGGCCTCCGCGACGGACGCCGCGCGGACGTAGGCGAACGGCCTCACGCCCGCGCCGCCTCGAGCACGCGGCCCGGCGTGAGCGGGAGCGTGCGGATGCGGACGCCGAGCGCGTTCGCGACCGCGTTCGCGATGGCGGCTGCGGTCGGGATGATCGGCGGCTCGCCGAGGCCCTTCGCCCCCGTGCTGTTCGCCGCGGTGTCGGGGACGTCCACGAACCGCACGACGATGCGCGGCACGTCCTTCACCGTCGGCACCTTGTAGTCCTCGAGGTCCGCGTTCAGCACCCGGCCGGTGGCGCGGTCCACGGACCGCTCCTCCGAGAGCGCGTACCCGATCGCCTGTATGACGCCGCCCTCGACCTGCGACCGCGCGGTGAGGGGGTTCACGACGCGCCCGATGTCGTGGACGGCGACGATGCGCTCGACGACGACGCGCCCGGTCGCCGGATCGACCTCGACCTCGGCGAAGTGCGCGCCGAAGGTCTTCAGCACGAGATCCTCGGGGTTCGGCAGCCGCGACCCCTTCCCGATGACCGTGTAGTTCTGGAGGTCCTTCAGGATGTCGGCGATCGGCGTGCGCGCGCCCGCGCTCACGACGTGGCCGCGCTCGACGCGGAGCTCGCCCTTCCCCACCTCGAGCACGCCGGACGCGACGTCGAGGAGCTGCGCGCGTGCGTCGAGCGCCGCGAGGCGGATCGCCGGGGCGATCGAGGCGACCGTCAGCGACCCCGCGGAGATCGGCGCGTACGGCGAGTCGGTGTCGCCGATCTCGACGCGCACGTCGCCGACGTCGATCCCGAGCGCCTCCGCGCAGACCTGCGCGACGATGGTGCGCGTCCCCGTGCCGATGTCCTGCGTGCCGATCCGCACGACGGCGGTGCCGTCGGGGTTGATGTGGACGGTCGCGTACGCGGGCGGCGTGCCCCCGCCGCTCCAGATCTGGGAGGCCATGCCGAGCCCGCGCCGCAGTCCCGGCGCCGACCCGCGCAGGCCTTTCGGCTTGCGCCGCGGCCAGCCGATCTCCTTCGCGCCGATGTCGTAGCAGTCGACGAGGCGCTTCAGCGAGTAGCGCAGGCCGCTCGCCGCGTCGCGGTCGGCCGCCGCGTGCTGCCGGCGGAGGGCGAGCGGGTCCGCGCCGATGCGGTCGGCGAGCTCGTCGATCGCGGACTCGAGCGCGAAGGTGCCTTCCACGTAGCCCGGCGCGCGGAACGCCGCGAGCGAGCCGGTGTTCGCGAGCACGCGGTGCGAGCGCGCGAGCACGTTCGGGACGTCGTACAGCGTCTTCGTCGGCCCCGTGGGGTCGGCGACCCAGCGCGCCTGGCCCGCGTTCGACCACGCCTCGTGCGCGATCGCGCTCATGCGCCCGTCCTTCGCCGCGATCCGCACCTTCTGCACCGTCGCGGAGCGGTTGCCGGCGGCGAGGTTCTCCTCGTGCCGGTCGAGCACGCACCGCACCGGGGTGCCGAGCTCGCGCGCGAAGATCGCCGCGACGATCGTGTACTTCCCCACGCCGCCCTTCGATCCGAAGCCGCCGCCCATGTGGTCGCACACGACACGGATCCGCGAGAGCGGGATCCGCAGCGCGGCCTGCAGGCCCTGGCGCACGCCGAAGACGTGCTGCGTCGACTCGTGCACCGTGAGCTGGTCCCCGTCCCACACCGCGACCGCGCCGTGCGTCTCGAGCGAGTTGTGCATCTGCGTGGGCGTGCGGTACGTCGCCTCGACGACCGCGTCGGCCTCGCGCAGCGCCCTCTTCGCGTCACCGCGCGAGTACGTGTCGGCCTCGTGGACGTTGCCCTTGTCGTCGATGCGCGGCGAGGCGTCGTCGATGGCCTCCTCGAGGTCGACGACGTGGGGCAGCACCTCGTAGTCGACCGAGATGAGCCCGAGCGCCTCGTTCGCGATCTCCTCGGTCTCGGCGCACACGGCCGCGACCTCATCGCCGACGAAGCGGACCTCCTCGCGGAAGATCGTCTCCTCGCCGCGGAACGCGGCCTTCGGCGCGTTGAACCGGTGCAGCACCCGGCGCACGCCGGGGAGCGCGAGCGCGCGGCTCGGGTCGACGCGGCGCACGCGCGCCCGGGCGTACGGGCTCCGGAGCATCCGCGCGTGCAGCATCCCCGGGAAGCGGAGGTCGTGCGTGTAGCGCGCGCGCCCCGTGACCTTGGCGACGCCTTCGATCCGCCTGTGCGGATGCCCGACGATCCCGAGCGCCTCGCCCTCCGCCCACGGGGCCGCGTCGTCGTCCTGGACGAGCGCGAGCTCCTCGCTGACGCTGCCCTCGAACTCGACGCGGGTGCGGACGACGCGCGTCACTTCGCCCTCTTCGCCGCGGCGAGCGCGGCCTCCACGATCCGCGGGTACGCGCCGCAGCGGCAGAGGTTCCCGCTGACGGCGCGGCGCACGTCGTCGGCCCCAGGTGACGGCGTCGCGCGCAGGAGCGCGACGACGGACATGATCTGCCCGGGCGTGCAGAAGCCGCACTGGAAGGCGTCGTGGGCGATGAACGCGTCCTGCACCGCGTGGAGCGACCCGTCGCGGGCGAGCCCCTCGACGGTCTCCACCGACCGGCCCTCCGTGGCCACCGCGAGCGTCATGCACGAGTACACCGGCCGGCCGTCGACGATGACGGTGCAGGCGCCGCAGGTGCCCTCGTCGCACACCTTCTTGGCGCCCATGAGCCCGAGGTCCTCGCGCAGCGCGTCGAGGAGGGTGCGGTGGGGCGGGACGTGGACGGTGCGCCGATGGCCGTTGACCTCGAAGCTGACGTCGACGGGGGACGGGCCCTTCCACCGGGTCGCGGGCGGCACGCCCTTGAGCCTAGGCCGCTGGCGGCCTCTACGCTCACGTCGCACGGAGAGACATCCGAGGAGGCCGGTCGTGGCGATCGAGCGTGTCGGCGTCGTGGGCTTCGGGGCGATGGGGTCCGGGATCGCGCAGGTGTGCGCGCAGGCGGGCTACGCGGTGAGGGTGCGCGAGGTGGACCAGACGGCCATCGACCGCGGCTGGAAGGGCGTGGACGGCTCCCTCGCCCGCATCGTGAAGGCCGGGAAGATGACCGAGGCCGACGCGAAGGCGGCGCGCGGCCGGATGAGCGCCGGGACGTCGCTCGGCGACCTAGGCGACTGCGACCTCATCATCGAGGCGGTCCTCGAGGTCGCGGACGTGAAACGCAAGGTCTTCGAGGAGCTCGACGCGATCTGCCCGCCCGCGACGATCTTCTGCTCGAACACGTCGAGCCTCCCGATCGTGGACATGGCCATCCGCACGAAGCGGCCCGACCGCTTCGCGGGGCTGCACTTCTTCAACCCCGCACCGGTCATGCAGCTCGTGGAGGTCGTTCACGCGCTGACGACGAGCGACGAAACGGTCGAGACGCTGCGCGCCTTCGTCGCGAAGCTCGGCAAGACGCCGGTCGTGTCGAAGGACGTCGCCGGGTTCATCGTGAACCGGCTCCTCGTCCCGTACATGCTCGACGCGATCCGCGCGCTCGAGCAGGGCATCGCGAGCGCGGACGACATCGACACGGCGGTGAAGCTCGGCCTGCGCCACCCGATGGGGCCGTTCGAGCTCCTCGACTACACGGGGCTCGACATCAGCCTCCACGTCGGCGAGGTCTTCTTCGAGGAGTTCAAGGAGCCGCGCATGGCGCCCCCGCCGCTCCTCCGCCGCATGGTCGCGGCCGGCCACCTGGGTCGGAAGACGGGCAAGGGCTTCTACGAGTACGACGAGAAGGGCCAGCGCAGGCCGTAGGCGGCGACGAAGCGCTCGACGCGCGCAAGGCGGCGGTCTGGTCGGTCATCGCGGGCGCCGCGCACCTCCTCATGGTCGCGGCGGGCCAGGTCGCGTATCCGTACCTCTACACGGCGCTCATCGCCCTCGCCTACGGGCTCATGCTCCCCGCGATCGCGATCCTGCACCCGCGCCACGGACGCCATCGCGAGAGCGGCACGATCCTCGCGACCATCACCGGGAACGCCGCGGTCACCGTCGGCCTGGGCGGCTCGGTCAACGTCGACCTCCAGCCGGCCGCGCTGTTCGTGCTCGGCATGTGGTGGTGGACGATCGGGAAGCTGTGGGCGGAGACGGTGGTCCTCCCCCGCGGGCTCGGGGTCGCGACCGCGGGGATCGGCGCGCTCGCCATCGCCGGCACGCTCGTGGCCGCGGTGAACGTGGGGCTGAGCGCGGTCGTTCCCGCTGTCCCCGCCATCGCGACGTGGTCGATCTCGCAGCTCGTCCTCGGTGGCTGGCTGATCGCCCTGGGCCTCACGTTCCGGAGGACCGCCGCGGGCCTAACATCCGGCTGATGGCGGTGCGCACGAAGGCCCCCGCGAAGGCGCGCCACGAGGCGCTCGGGCTGACCCTCGACGCCGTCAAGGGGATGTACCGGACGATGCTCGAGTGCCGGCTCCTCGGCGAGCGGATGATGCAGCTGAACCGCATGGGCCGCGCCGCGTTCGTCGGCGTCGCCGACGGGCACGAGGGCGCCGAGGTCGGGTCGGCGTGGTGCATCCGCCGCGGCACCGACTGGGTCCATCCGTACTACCGCGACGTCGGCGTCGCGCTCGTCCTCGGGCAGTCGGTGAAGGATCAGTTCCTCGGCGTGTTCGCGAAAGCGACCGACCCGAACTCCGGCGGCCGCCAGATCGTGAACCAGTTCAGCGACGTCGAGGCCAGGATCGTCACGGGCTCGGTGTGCATCGCGACGCAGTTCCCGCAGGCCGCGGGGATCGCCCTCGCCGTGAAGATGCGCCGCGAGGACAGCGTCGTGTTCACCTACGGCGGGGACGGCTCGACGAGCCCCGGCGACTTCCACGAGGCCGTGAACTTCGCGGCCATCCACCAGCTTCCGGTCGTCTTCATCATCGAGAACAACCTCTACGCGATCTCCACGCCGAGCTCCCTGCAGATGTCCGCCGCCCCGCACGAGCGGGCGAGGGGCTACGGGATCCCCGGGCTGCTCGCGGACGGGACCGACGTGCTCGACGTGTACGAGAAGACGAAGCAGGCGATGGAGCGCGCGCGGCGCGGCGAGGGGCCGAGCATCGTCGAGGCGACGTGCTACCGCTACCGCCCGCACTCGAGCGACGACGACGACAGCCGCTACCGCCCGAAGGAAGAGCTGACGGAGTGGCTCGCGCGCGATCCGATCGACCGCGCGAGGGCGTACCTCCTCGAGCACGGCGTCGCCGCCGGCGAGCTAGACGCGATGCGCGCGGCGATCGGCGCGGAGATCGAGCGGGCGATCGACGAGGCCGAGACCGAGCCCGACCCGCGGCCCGAGGACCTGCTCCGCCACGTCTACGCGGAGGGGCGACCGCTCCCCGACGGCACGCGCGCCTAAGCGGCGCGTGCGCGCGCTCGGCGCGGTCGCGCTCGCGGCGCTCGCGGCCTGCACGTCTGCTCCATCGGCCCTCCCGACGCCCACGCCGACCGCGGAGCCCGGCGTCCTCAGCGTGACCGCGCTCCTCGACCTCTCGGGGCCGCGCTCGCAGGTCGGCGCGCAGCAGCGCAACGCGCTGCAGCTGTGGCTCGACCAGCAGGGGCGTGGCGGCGCGGTCCGTCTCGACCCCGTGGACGTCGCGGGCAGTGAAGGCCGGGTGCTCATCGAGCTCCGTCGCGCGGCGACGGAGACGCACGCGGACGCGGTCATCATCGGCGCGGCGGTGACGGGGGACGACACGCTCGGGCGGGCCATCGACATCGCCGGTCTCCCCGTCCTCCTCCTCCAGCCGCTCGGGGCCGATCCCGCGGGACGGCCCGGCGGCGCGTGGACGTTCGCGCTCGCGCCGTCGATCGCCCAGCTCGCCGCGCTGCACATCGAGGACGCGCGCCGGCGCGACGTGCTCGTGCCCTCGATCCTCCTCGCCGACCGGCGCGAGCGCATCGACCCGATGGCGGCCGCGCTGAACGCGGAGGCCGAGCGCCGCGGCCTCGGGACGCTCACGCGCATCGAGCTCGCGAGCGACGGCACGGTCCCGCCGGTCGTGCGCTCGAGCCTGTCAGTCCTGAAGAGCGTGCACTGCCTCGCGCCGATCGCCGTGTGCAGCACCGTCGCCCGCGAGGCGCGCGGCAGCGGATCGCCGGCCCTGGTGTACCTCCCGTTCGCGGCGAGCCCGGGCAAGCAGCTCCGCGACGACCGCGACCTTGCGGCGCGGGCGGCGTGGGCGTCGAGCGCGGCGCTGCCGCCCTCGGCACTCGCGCGCGAGTACGCCGCGCGCCACGGCGCGCGTCCCGACATCCACGCGGCGCTCGCGCACGACGCGATGAGCCTCATCGGGCGCGCGGCCCAGCGCAGCGGGCCCGACGACCGCGGCGCGCTGCGCGACGGCATCGAAGGGATCACCATGCCGCTCATCGCGAACGCGTACTCGTTCCGCGCCGACCGGCGGATCGGCTGGGCCGGCGGGAGCCTCGCCTACATGCGCTGGGACGGTACCGGCGCCGCGGTCGCTCCGCTGTTCGGGACGGTCGCCCCGACGCCCACGCCGTCGCCGACCCCGGCCCGCACCGCGACACCGACGCCCGCGCCGACGTCCTCGCCGTGACGAGCGACCTCACGCGCCTCATCTTCGACTGGAACGCCGACGGCCGCGCGTCCCGCGCCGCGTACCGGGCGGTCGAGCTCGACGACGAGACCCTGCGCGACGGGCTGCAGGGCCCGTCCGTGCGGAACCCGCCGCTCGAGGTGAAGCGCCGCCTCCTGCACCTCATGGACGCCCTCGGCATCGACAGCGCCGACATCGGCCTCCCCGGCGCATCCGACCGGGCGCGCGCCGAGATCGTCGATCTCGCGCGCGAGACGACGAAGCTCCGGACCCTCGAGCCGAACCAGGCGGTGCGCACGCACCCGCTCGACGTCGCCGCGGCGGTCCGCGCGGCCGTCGAGGCCGGCGTCGCCATCGAGACGTGCGCGTTCATCGGCTCGTCGCCGATCCGCCGCTACGCCGAGGGCTGGTCGCTCGACACGATGCGCCGGAGCGTGGAGACGTCGGTGAGCACCCTCGTGAAGGAGGGGCTCCCGGTGATGTTCGTGACCGAGGACACGACGCGCGCGGATCCGGGGACGCTCGTCGACCTGTACGAGACCGCGATCGGCGCCGGCGCGAGGCGCGTGTGCGTGTCGGACACGGTCGGCCACGCGACGCCGGACGGCGTGCGCAACGTCCTCACGTTCGTGCGCGGAGAGGTCATCAGAGGGCGCGCCGTGAAGCTCGACTACCACGGGCACAACGACCGCGGCCTCGGCACGATCAACGCGCTCGCGGCCACGGAGATCGCCGACCGCGTGCACGGGTGCGCGCTCGGGATCGGCGAGCGCGTGGGCAACTCGTCGATGGACCAGATCCTCATCAACCTGTACCTCGACGGCGTCATCGACCGCGACCTCTCGCCGCTCGTCGAGTACGTCTCGCTCGTCGCCGAGCACTGCGGGATGCCCATCCCGCCGAACTACCCGGCGCTCGGGGCGGACGCGTTCCGGACGGCCACCGGCGTCCACGCGGCCGCGGTGGTGAAGGCGATCCGCAAGGGCGACCGCGCCCTCGCGGACCGCGTGTACTCCGGCGTGCCCGCGAGCGCCCTCGGGCGCGAGCAGGGCATCGAGGTGGGGCCCATGAGCGGCGAATCGAACGTCGTGTTCTGGCTCGTGCGCCGCGGCTACGAGGCGACCCGCGAGCGCATCGACCGGATCATGGCCGCGGCGAAGGCCTCCGACCGGCTCCTCACGGACGAGCAGCTGCGCGACCTCGCGCGGTGACGGGGCATGAGCGCCGCCGCCGAGCGTGACGCCTTCCTCGCGGCCGAGCAGGACGCCTGGCGCGCGTGGGGGCTGGCGACCCGCGCGCTGCCGGCCCCCCCCGAGCGCGAGAGCGGGCTGACGCTCTGGCTCGTCGCGCGGAAGGACGCCGGCGAGACGATCGGGCGGAGCGGCTTCGCGCTCGTCGAGGGCACCGGGCCCGACGTCGAGATCGCGTACCACTCCGCGAAGCGCGCGTGGGGCCACGGATACGCGACCGAGGCCGCCGTCGCGTGGCTCGAGCGCGGCTTCGCCGAGCTCGGCCTCGAGAACGTCATCGCCATCTGCTACCCCGAGAACACGGCGTCGTTGCGCGTCATGGAGAAGGCCGGCATGACCTTGGACGGCGAGGGCGACTGCTGCGGGATCCGCATGAAGCGCTACGTGGCCGCTCGCGGGACGTGGCGGCGCCCCGGATCATCATGAAGACGTGCACGGCATCCAGCCCGCGCGGCTGAAGCCCGGCGTCACGCTCGAGGACCTGCCGGCGGCGCGGGCGCCGAGCGCGGACGTGGGAACGCGGGTCCTGCGCGGGAAGGCGCTCATCTTCTGGGACCCGGAGCGGCCAGGGAAGAAGCGCGACGCCATCGACACGGACCAGATCACGCCCTCCGATGACTGCATCTCCGAGAGCCTCGAGCGCCTCGACGAGCGCTGGAAGGCCGGCGCGTTCCGCTACCTCATGCCCGACTTCCGCGAGCGCGTGCACCGCGGCGAGACGTTCGTCGTCGCGGGGGACCGCTTCGCCATCGGCTCCTCGCGCGAGATGAGCCCCGCCGGGCTGAAGGCGCTCGGCGAGGAGGCCGGGACCGAGCTCGTCATCGTGTGCGGGAACGACACGGGCGACATCTTCCGGCGCAACGCGCTCAACCTCGGGCTCTACGTCGTGCAGTCGCCCGAGGCCGTCGAGGATGCGCGCGGCGGCGACGAGCTGGAGCTGCGCGACACGGCGGACGGCCGCGAGCTGCGCAACCTCACGCAGGGCAAGACGTACGCGCCGGTGCCGCTCACGCCGAAGGAAGACGAGATCCGGCGGACGGGCGGGATCATGGCCGTCGGGCGGCGCGAGCTGCGCGAGTCGGCCGCGCGCGCGCCGCGGATCGAGTGGCCGGATGAGGAGACCGCGCGGCGCATGACGACGACGGAGCAGATCGTCTGGGCGCACCGCGTGGACAAGGACGCCGAGGTGCGGCCGGGCGGGACGATGCGCGTGTACGCGGACCTGCTGCCGGCGTCGGACGGCACCGCGCCGTTCGCGATCCACACGTACAACACGATCACCGCCGGCCTCATCGAGCCGCGCCAGGCCGCGATCGCGAACGACCACTTCGTCTTCAGCGGCCGGGAGATCGACGAGAAGCAGACGTCGATCGGGCGGCAGTTCGCCGAGAGGCACGGGATCCGGCGTCCGTACTACGCGACGCCCGGCGACGGGATCTTCCACTTCTACTTCCCGGAGCAGGGCCTCGTGCTGCCGGGCGCGTTCATCCCCGGCGCGGACTCCCACAGCCGCGCGTACGGCGCGTACGGCTCGGTGGGGATCGGCGTGGGATCGACGGCGCTCGGGTTCGGATGGTCGACGGGCTACGTGTACTTCACGCCGGCGAAGGCGCGGCGCGTGACCTTCCGCGGGAAGCTGCAGCCGTGGGTGAGCGGGAAGGACGTCGTCCTCGCGCTCCTGCGCCGCTGGGGCAAGGAGCAGTCGCAGGGGATGAGCGTGGAGTTCATCGACGCGGACCGGCAGCTGCCGATCCCGTTCCGCAACACGGTCGCGAACATGATGGCCGAGGCCGAGGCGCAGAACGGCATCTTCGCCGCGGACGACATCACCTACGAGTGGTACCGCCGGCGCGGCATGGCCGGCCTCCCCTACCCGCGCATCGCCCCGGGCGCCGACGCGCGGTACGAGGTGAGCGAGGAGCTCGACCTCTCCGAGGTCATCCCGTTCATCGCGAAACCCTTCGCGCCGGGCAACGCGTTCCCGGCGGCCGAGGTGGCGCGCGAGCGCATCGCGTTCGACAAGGCGTACATCGGCTCGTGCACGAACGGCGGGTACGACGACCTCCTCGAGGCGGCCCTCGTCATCTTCGAGGCGCGCAAGAGCGGCGCGACGAGGGCGGCGAAGGACCTCGTCGTCTTCCCCGGCTCGGGCCAGGTGAAGGAGCGGATCGAGGAGCCCGACCAGCGCCTCGGGGGCGAGTCGATCGCGGCGGTCTTCCGCTCCGTCGGCGGGCGGATCCGCCGGTCGTGGTGCGGGCCGTGCTTCGGCCAGGGCCCCGACGCCCTCGGGAAGGGCGAGGTCGCGATCACGTCGTTCAACCGCAACTGGCAGAACCGCATGGGCATCGGCGGCCTCGGCTACCTCGCGTCGCCCGCGGTCGTCGCCGCGAGCGCGCTGCTCGGCTACATGGGCCCCCCGGACGACCTCGGGCTGCGCTGGGACGCGGAGCGCTTCGGGAACGTCGCCGCCCAGGAGGCTGCGGAAGGACTTCGCTGAGGGATCGTCCCAGCGGGTCCGCTCTGCGAGACCATCCCCCCAAGCGCTACCAGGGCAAGGCGCTCGGCGGGCGCGACGTCTTCATCCTCTTCTTCACCCTGCTCTTGCCGTTCTGGTACCGGGCGCGGCGCGAGTGGCCGCGGTACCCGGTGTGGTGGGACGTCCTCCACCTCTCGATCTTCGCGTTCGACATGGCCGGGAGCTTCTTCGGGCTCTACCGCGACGACACGGGCTTCGACCATCCCGCCCGCTTCCACGGCCCGGGTGCGCTCGCGGTGGTGCTCGCGGCGGCGTTCGGCTTCGGCCCGCTCGCCGCGGCCGGGTTCTCGACGCTCCTGCACACGACCCTGGAGGTGCAGGTGTTCTAGGCCGACGTGTACGCGGGCACGCGCAACGTGCGCGGGCTCTTCGACTCGATGAACGACCTCAGCGCCGGTCTCCTCGGCGTGGGCATCTATCTCGTCCTCTACCACCGCCTGCGGCACGCGATCGGAGCGCGACCCGCCGCGCGCTCACTCCGCCGGCGCAGCTGAGCGCATGGGACCATCGGCGGCGTGAGCGACCGCCTCGACCCCACCGAGCCGATCGACCAGGTCCCCGAGCCGCGGGCGGACGCGCGGCGCCAGACGTCGGACCGGCTCGGGGGCACGATCGCGGTCGCGCTCGTGCTCGCCGTGGGCGCGCTCATCGCCGCCGGAGCGGCGCGCGCGTTCGTCCCCGCCCTGCGGAGCGGTCCCGCGTCGTCGCCGTCGCCCGCGGCCACGGCGAGCCCCTTGTTCACGCTGCGACCGCTGCCGTCGTTCACCCCGACGCCCGC
>Ga0194121_10001685_pt1 | contig 36656 bp, 24 predicted proteins | sample TA2MahCa50mmetaG_FD_148609 | JGI IMG/M metagenome (GOLD analysis project Ga0194121, IMG submission 148609) | Freshwater microbial communities from Lake Tanganyika, Tanzania - TA2015020 Mahale Deep Cast 50m | ecosystem: Environmental > Aquatic > Freshwater > Lake | place: Tanzania: Lake...
GTCAATTCACGGCGACGGCGGTGCGGGAGTGGCTGGGGCACCTCGGCGTGAAGACGCTCTGCATCGAGCCTTGGAGCCCGTGGGAGAACGGCTACTGCGAGAGCTTCAACGGGAAGCTGCGCGACGAACTGCTGAACGGCGAGATCTTCGAGACGCTCAAGGAGGCCAAGGTCGTCATCGAAGATTGGCGGCGGCACGACAACGAGGTCAGACCGCACAGCGCGCTGGGCTACGTCCCACCGGCACCACCGGCGAAGCTTCCAGTGGGGCCCGTCGTCGCTTCGCTCCTCCGGGCCCCGCTGCCTTCACTCGTCCCGGGGAGTACAACTTGAGGCGTGGTACAACGATCGGGGGCAGGTCAGCCGGTCGCAGCATGCACGCCGAGTCGCGGAACGTGCCGCGGCCTCGCCAGGGGAACGGACGACGACGAAACCGCGGCCGAAGCCGCAGGCGCAGCAGGCTGCTGCATGATCGACGCGCCTTTCTTTGGTAGTCCGACTGCCAAAAGACGGCCAGCGTCGCACCGCCTCGCGAAGAGGCGGGTTGCCGCAAGTCGCGGCTCGACCGAAACGACTCTCACCCTGTCGCGCCCCGGGTACTCCCGGAGGCGCCGTGCCCGAGCGAAGCCGGGCACCAAGATGATGGTGGGCGATACTGGACTCGAACCAGTGACCCCCAGCTTGTCGAGCTGGTGCTCTAGCCAACTGAGCTAATCGCCCGGCTCGCGCGCGCGGATGGCTCCGGCCCGCGAGAGGGGGAAGTTTATAGGCCCGCGGCAGGCGGCTCCGCAAGCGTCGATCTCGAGCGCCTCCCGTCGCGCCGGCCTGCAATTGCAAAGCGGCGAACCGTGCGCATGATGCGCCGCTTCGCCTGCGGGCGCGCGGGGCGGCTGCCCGGATGCGGAACTTCGTTCCCACCGCCGCGCGTCCAGACGGGCGACGTGGATCGCCGATCACGAGGCCATGGCGAAGGACGTACTCACGACGGGCGACGTGGCGAAGCTCTGCCACGTGACCATCCGCACCGTGATCAAGTGGTTCGAGAAGGGCCACCTGAAGGGGTACAAGATCCCCGGCTCGCGCGACCGCCGCTTCGCCCGCGCGGACGTGATCGAGTTCATGAAGGGCCACGGCATCCCGCTCACCGAGCGCGACGCCGACAGCACGGCGAAGAAACGGGTCCTTATCGTCGACGACGAGCCGGCGGTGGTCGAGGTGCTGGTCGAATACCTGCGGCAGCTCGGGCTGTTCGAGTGGCAGACGGCGCGCAACGGCTACGAGGCCGGGCTCAGGACCCAGTCGTTCCGCCCGCATCTGCTGCTGACCGACTACAACCTCGGCGACATCACCGGCGCGGACGTTGCGCACTCCGTTCGCGCGACGCCGGAACTCAGGGACACGCGCATCGTCGTCGTGTCGGGCTACCTGACCGAGGCCGATGTCCCGATGCTGCGCGAGAAGGGCGTTGACGCCTTCCTGCGCAAGCCCTTCACCTTCGAGCAGCTGCGCGACACGATCCTGACGCAGCTCAAGGTCATCTGACCCGCGCGAGCGGTACGGCTCGGCGACCCTACGGCTAGTCTGCCGCGCCTCGCGTTCAGCGATGGGGAGGGGGCGTGGAATTCTGGCAAGCGGCGCTGCTTGGCTTGGTGCAGGGACTCACCGAGTTCTTCCCGGTCTCCAGCGACGGCCATCTGGTGGCGCTCGAGCGGTGGCTCGGCGTGCGCCAGGCGGACAGCGGCGCCTCGATCGAGGCGATCCTCCACCTCGGCACCCTGATCGCGTGCGTCATCGCGTTCCGGCGCGAGCTGCCGCCGCTGCTCGGCCTCTGCTTCTCGCGCGTGGGCTGGCGGCGGATGGTCGCGCCGGCGGCGGACGACGCGCTCGGGCAGGACGCGCGGTTCGTCCTGGTCGGCACGGTGGCGACGGTGGCGACCGCACTGCCGACCAAGGATGCGCTGGTGGCGCTGTACGACGTCAAGTCGATCGTGGCGCTCTGCCTGGTGCTGACCGGGGTGTTCCTGCTCGGGTCGCGTTACCTGCTCGCGATCAGGGCGCGGACGCCGGCGTGGTGGCAGGGCGTGGTGGTCGGGATCTGCCAGACGGCCGCGATCCTGCCCGGACTGTCGCGCTCGTGCACCACCGTGCTGGTGGGGCTGCTGGTCGGCCTCGGTGCGCAGGACGTCGCCCGCCGTTCGTTCCTGCTGTCGATGCCGATCGTGCTGGCCGCAGTCGTGAGCAGCCTGGTCGACCATCTGCCGCCGCGCGAACTGATCGCGCCGCTGGTCGTCGGCAACCTGGTCGCGCTGGCGGTCGGGATGGTCGCCGTGCAGGCGATGCTGCGCTGGGTGCCACGCGGCCGGATGCACTGGTTCGCACCGTGGTGCTTCGCCGTCGCGGCCGCGGTCTGGTGGGGGACCTGAGCGGTCGAGAGGGAACCCCCGACCGCGCCCGGCGCCGCTTCGCGCCCGCGCGGCCGCAGCCGCGCGGTGTCTGGCTCAGCTCTTCACCACCTCGCGCCGCCATTGCTCGACGATGCGCTGCAGCGCCGGGCCGGGGCATTCGGTGCCGCCGCCGAGCAGCTCCTTGTGCGTGTAGACCCGTCCGTGCGCGACGCGGTACTTCGCGCAGAGCGAGTCGAGCAGATCGGTGAGCGCCCGCTTCTGCGCCGCGCTCGGCTGCTGCACGGTGAAGTCGCCGATCAGCGCGATGCCGATGTTGCCGACGTTGAGCTGCGGGCTGCCGGCGTGCGCCCCCTGGTAGCTGATCGGACGCCCCTCCCAGATGCGACCGGACGGATCGATCAGGAAGTGGTAGCCGATGTCGGCCCACCCCTCCTTCTCCTGGTGCTCGCGCTGGTAGGACTTGATCGCGTCGGCGGCGACGCGCGCGGAGTTCCCCTGCAGGCGCGTCGCCGTGTGGTGGACGGTGAGCCGCGAGATCGGCGTCATCCGATCGAAGTTCGAGCGCGTCCGGCGCGCGCCCCAGGCAGTGCGCGGAAGGATCGGCGGCGACTTCGCCGCGGCGGTGGGGGCGGCCGGGGGCGGTGTCTTGGCGACGACCGGCGCGGCCGGACCGGACTTCGCCACCGTCGGCGCCTGCACATCGAGCATGCGCCGCAGCTCGTGGTAGAGCGGCGACTTCGGATCGCCGGCGGACCAGGCCAGCCGCTTGGCCCCCGCCGCGTCGCCGAGCCGCTCGGCCAGCAGCGACTGGCGGAACAGCACGGCGTCGCGCTCGCGGCCGCGCGCCTTCTTCAGCGCGGCATCGTAGTGGCGGCGCGCCTCCGCCGGCCGGTCCTCGAAGGCGAGGTCGCCCTGCAGGCAGGCGTGACGCATGCGCGCGACGCGTTCGTTGGTGCTGGCCGGCGGCAGGCGCTCGATCAGCCGGCTCGCCTTCTCGCCGTTCAGCGCCGCGAGCGGCGGCTTTCCATCGAGCAGCCAGCACTCCGCGGCATCGAACAGCAACGCGATCTGCGTCGGCGTCTCGTCGGCCTCGAGCGCGGCGAGCGCCGCCTGCTCGTAGAGGCGGGCGGCGGGACCGGCGCGGCCGCCCTCGCGCGCCGACTCGGCCTTGGCCGAAAGGCTCGTGATCGGATCGCTCCCGGAACTGCTGCTCGCGCAGGCGGACAGGCTCGCCAACAGGGCGAGTGCGAACAAGGCGACCGGGCGCAGCACGAACGTGCGGCGCGGCGCCCGACAGGCGTCGTGCATGGACTCCCTCCCAACCGTCGGCGCGAAGCTAGCCGCGCCTGAAACGCGATCAAGCGCGGCGACGCACGCGCCGACGGCGCGGTGGCGCTCGCCGCCACGCGCCCCGGTGCCTTGACCGCCCGTCGAAGCGCACCGAGAATCCACCGCCTCTTCACCGACGGCGCGTGGCGCGTCGCTCCCGAGAAGGTCACCAGACGAATGGCATCCCGTCCCCTGGCGCTGGCGCGCCGCATGGAACGACTCGGCACCGAGACCGCGTTCGAGGTGCTGGCGCGCGCGCGGGAGCTCGAGCGGCAGGGGCGCTCGATCGTCCACCTCGAGATCGGCGAGCCCGACTTCGACACGCCGAAGCACATCGTCGATGCGGCGTGCGACGCGCTGCGCAGCGGCAAGACGCACTACGGCCCGTCGACCGGGCTGCCCGAGCTGCGCGAGGCGATCGCCGAGGACTTCACCGCACGCCGCGGCGTGAAGGTGACCGCCGACATGGTCACCGTCCTGGCGGGCGGCAAGCCGGCGATCTTCTTCCCGTTCCTGGCGCTGCTCGAGGAAGGCGACGAGGCGATCTACCCGAACCCGGGTTTCCCGATCTACGAGTCGATGATCGCCTTCAGCGGCGCCACGCCGGTGCCGCTGCCGCTGCTCGAGGAGAACCAGTTCCGCACCGACGTCGCGGAACTGAAGAAGCGGATCACGGCGAAGACCAGGATCGTGATCATCAACTCGCCGCACAACCCGTGCGGCAGCGTGCTCAAGCCGGCCGACGTCAAGGCGATCGCCGAGCTGTGCGCCGAGCGCGGCATCTGGCTGTTCACCGACGAGATCTACTGCCGGATCCTCTACGACGAGAAGCACGCGACGCCGCTCCAATGGGGCGACCGCGAGCGGATCATCGTGTTGGACGGCTTCTCGAAGACGTTCGCGATGACCGGCTGGCGGCTCGGCTACTCGATCGCGCCACCCGACCTGGCGGCGAAGATCGCCAAGCTGCAGACCAACTGCAATTCGTGCCCGGCGACCTTCTCGCAGGTGGCGGCGGTGGCGGCGCTGAAGGGCCCGCAGGGCGACGTCGACACGATGGTCGCCGAGTTCCGCAAGCGGCGCGACCTGGTAGTGAAGGGGCTGAACGAGCTGCCGGGCGTGAGCTGCATCGCGCCGCAGGGCGCGTTCTACGCCTTCGCCAACGTCCGGAAGACCGGCCTCTCCGCCCGCGAGCTGCAGAAGGCGTTCCTCGAGGAGGCGGGCGTCGGCACGCTGGCCGGCACCGCGTTCGGCGCGCACGGCGAGGGCTACGTCCGCCTCAGCTACGCCAACTCGCAGGAGAACATCGCCGAGGCGCTGCGGCGCATGCGGCAGTACCTGGCCACGAAGCAGCCGGTCCGGGCGTGAGCGAGCGCACGTGACCCCCGCGGAACGCGGCAGCGGCGACGCCGACTTCCGCAGCGACACCGTCACCCGGCCCTGCGCGGCGATGCGCGCGGCGATGGCGGCGGCGGTGGTCGGCGACGACGTGCTGGGTGACGATCCGACCGTGCTCCGCCTGCAGGAGCGGGTCGCGGCGCAGTGCGGCATGGAGGCCGCGCTCTTCGTGCCGAGCGGCACCATGGGCAACCAGGTCGCGGTCAAGCTCCACACGCAGCCGGGCGAGGAGCTGATCTGCGAGGAGCGCTCCCACGTCTGGGTCAACGAGGCGGGCGGGCTCGGGCTGATCAGCGGCGTGCAGACCAAGACGCTCGCGGCGCCCTCGGGCTGCCCCGAGCCGGCGGCGATCGAGGCGGCGATCCGCGACGAGGACGTGCACCATCCGCGGACGGCGCTGGTCGTGATCGAGAACACGCACAACTACGCGGGCGGTCGCGTGGTTCCGCTGCCGCGCCTCGCGGCGATCCGCGCGGTGGCGCGGCGCCGCGGGCTCAAGCTCCACCTCGACGGCGCGCGGCTGTGGAACGCGGTCGTGGCCACGAAGACGCCGATCGCGCGGTTCGCGGCGGAGGTCGACACGCTCACCTTCTGCTTCTCGAAGGGGCTCGGTTGCCCGGTCGGCTCGATGCTGGTCGGGTCGCGGCGCGACATCGAGCGGGCGCGGCGGATCCGCAAGGCGCTCGGCGGCGGGATGCGGCAGGTCGGGATCCTCGCGGCGGCGGCCGAGTTCGCGCTCGACCACCTGGTGGAGCGGCTCGCCGACGACCACGCGCGCGCGCGCCGGCTGGCGACCGCGTTCGCCGCGCTGCCGGGATGCCGGGTCGATCCGGCGACGGTCGAGACCAACATCGTCTTCGTCGAACGGCCGGCGGCGGACGCTGGCGAGCTCGAGCGGCGGCTGGCGGCGGCGGGGGTGCGCGCGATCGCGCTCGCGGCCGACCGGCTGCGCTTCGTGACGCATCGCGACGTGGGCGACGGCGAGGTGGCGCGCGCGATCGAGGCGATGGAGATGGCGACGCGGGCGCTCGCAGCGCCGGCGGGGAGGGACTGACAGTGGGCGTGTTCAAGGCATACGACATCCGCGGCGTCTATCCGACCGAGATCGACGAGAAGCTTGCGTGGAAGATCGGCGCCGGGCTGGTGAAGCTGCTCGCGGCGAAGAAGCTGGTGGTCGGGCGCGACATGCGCAAGAGCGCGCCGTCGATCCAGCAGGCGGTGATCGACGGCATCACCGCCCACGGCTGCGACGTCGTCGACATCGGGCTGGTGTCGACGCCGATGGCGTACTTCGGCATCGGCAGCCTCGCCTCGGACGGCGGCCTCACCACGACCGCCTCGCACAACCCGCCGCAGTACATCGGCGCGAAGATCTGCCGCGCCGGCGCGGTGCCGATGAGCAAGGACACTGGCATCGGCGAGCTCGAGCGGATGGCGAAGGGCGAGCTGGCGCCGCCGCCCGGCACGCGCCGCGGCAGCGTGACCGCGGTCGACATCCGCGCCGACTACCAGCGCCACCTCCGCCGCTTCATGCAGCCGTGGCCGGGGCTGAAGGTGGTGGTCGACACCGCCAACGGCATGGGCGGGCTCGAGGTGCCGCTGGTGCTGGAAGGCGCGGGCCTCGACTGGAGCGGCCTCTTCCTCGAGGTCGACGGCACCTTCCCGAACCACGAGGCGAATCCGCTGGTCGACCAGAACATCGTCGACCTGCGGCGCGAGGTGGTGGCACGCAAGGCGCACGTCGGCTTCGCCTTCGACGGCGACGCCGACCGCTGCTGCGCGGTCGACGAGAAGGGCGAGCGGATCGGCTCCGATCTGCTCACCGCGCTGCTGGCGCGCGAGTTCCTCGCCCGCGAGAAGGGCGCCGGGATCGTCTACGACCTGCGCGCCAGCCGCGTCCTGCCCGAGGACATCGCCGCGCGCGGCGGCCGGCCGCTGCGCGAGCGGGTCGGCCACAGCTTCATCAAGGCGACCATGCGCCGGGAGAACGCGCCGTTCGCCGGCGAGCTCTCCGGCCACTTCTACTTCCGCGACCACTACTTCTCCGACTGCGGCACGCTGGCGATGGTGCACACGCTCAACGTGATGGCGCGCGAGCGGAAGCCGCTGTCGCAGCTGATCGCGCCGTTCCGGAAGTACTGCTCGACCGGCGAGCTCAACTTCGAGGTGCACGACGCCGACGCCAAGCTGGCGGAGCTGCGCGACGCCTACGCGAAGGGCGGCGCCGGCCTGAAGCCGCTGTCGAGCGACGAGCTCGACGGGCTCTCGGTGGTGTTCCAGGACTTCTGGTTCAACGTGCGCAAGAGCAACACGGAGCCGCTGCTGCGGCTGATGCTCGAGGCGCGCACGCCGGAGCTGCTGGCCGCGAAGCGGACCGAGGTGGTGGCGCGCATCGGCGGCCGCGCGCACTGAGCGGGGCGCCGTCGGCTCCGCTCGGCCCCGCGCAGCACAGGCGCGGGGCCGGTGCGGTTCGGCGCGCCGGGTCCGGGCGCCTCAGAACAGGTAGTAGAGGTCCGGCAGGAAGGTGAGCCCCATCGTGTAGTTGTGGTCGCGGGCGAAGCAGGACGAGAGCGGGCTGCGCGTCTCGTCGCAGAGCATCCCGAGCGCGGCGGTGGCGTGGGCGCGGACGTAGTCGAGTTCGCCGTCGCGCTGTGCGGCGGCGAGCAGCCGAGGTGCCGCGTCCTTGTCGCCGACGGCGCCGATCGAGTGCAGGTAGCTCGATCGCGCGATCACGTCCTTCTCGTCGCGGTGGAGCTGCTCGAGGCGCGGGACGATGTCGGCGTCGCCCATCAGGCCGAGCCCGAGCGCCGTCCAGTGCAGCACCGCCGGGTCGTTCGACCTGGCGAGCTGCTCGCGCAGCGCGGGGGCGGCGTCGACGTGCTGCAGGCGGCCGAGCGCCCACGCGAGGTAGCCCTTGAGGGCCGGATCGCTCGCCTTTTGGAACGCCTGGAAGAGGTCGCTGGCGGCCTCGCGCTCGTCGAGCAGCGCGATGGCGACGGCGGCGGCGGCGCCGACCGACGGGTTCGCCTCGGCGCGGAACAGCGCCAGCAATTCCGGCAGCGCCGACTGGTAGCCCGACAGCCCGATCGCGAGGGCGATGAACGGCCGCTCGCGCGTGCCGGCCTGGCGCAGCTTCTGCTTCAACCGGTCGACGATGGCCGGCGCGCCGTGGCTCGCCACGCGGCCGAGCGAGAGGATGGCGAAGTGGCGGGTGACGCCGTCGCCGTCGTCGTGCGCGGCGCGCTCGAGCGCGCGCACCGCATCGGCGTCATCGGGGCGCGCGGCAACGCCGAGCGCGAGCGCGGCGCTGCGGCGGACCGGCGTGGCGTCGTCGGTGAGGGCGGCGATCAGCGTCGAGTTGACCGCGCGATCGCCGATCCGTCCGAGCGCCTCGATCGCGAGCGCGCGCTGGAAGTCGTCATGCCCGTGCGCCCGCAGGTAGGCATGGAGGAAGGGCGCGTTGCCCGGATCCTGGGTCAGGCCGAGCGCGTAGATCGAGGCCAGCTTGAGGGTGTGCGGCAGGCGGCTCTCGGCGCCGCCGGAGAGCGCATCGCGCAGGACGCCGCCGGCGGCCGGAGCGCCGTTGATGCCGAGGGCGACCGCGGCCGTCGCTCGCAGCTCGTCCGGCGCGGTGTCGTCGACGAAGGTCGCGCGCAGCCGGTCGGTCGCCTTCGGGTTGCGCGAGAGTCCGAGCGAGAGCGTCGCGTTGATGCGCACCGACAGATCGGGATCGCTCACCGCCGCGTTGCTGAGGTAGGGCAGCGTCGACTCGTCCTCGAGGCGCGCCAGCGCGTAGACCGCCGCCGAGCGGACGAGATCGTCGTCGTCGCGCAGCTGCGCGATCAGCGCGGGCATCAGCAGCTGCGCGCGCTCGGCCGGCGAGAACGGGGTGAACGGCGCCCGGCCGGCGGCCACCGGGGCGAGGCGGAGGTTCGGGCGGAGGTTGACCCAGGCGTCGTGGTTGAACTCCCACCAGAACTCCCAGCGCTCCTCCTGGAACGCCAGCGTCGGCGCGCTGCCCGGCACCGCATCGGCGCCCTCGCGGCCGGTGACGTTGGCGGGCGGCGCGTTAGGCGCATACGGATTCGCGGGCGACGGGAGCGGCGCGGTCGACGAGCCGCCACCCTGGCGGAAGAGGCCGCCGTGGGCGGCGGCGTCCACGGTCGCGCTGGCGACCGCGAGCCACGACAGGACGACGCGGACGAGGATCCCACTTCGCAGCATGACGATGCTCCAGGCCGGCACTGGCTCGCCGGCGCATCGGCCTTTTCGGCAGCGCGACCGCGCGCGTTGACGACCCGCTGCGCACTGCGGAAGGGGTTGCCGTTCTGCCGCGCGAGCGGGCGGTCGCGGCACGCGCCCGGGCCGGGCGGCGATGCGACGACGCCGTGCTCCGACCTTCCTGCTAGCGAACCGGATGCCGTCGCGCCGCGGCCGGCACCGCCCGGCGGCGGAAGACTCCGCCCCTAAGATCATCGGCCCTTCGGCGGCGGAGCGACACGATGGCGTGCCTGTACTTCGACTGTTTCTCGGGAGCGGCGGGTGACATGTTGGTCGCCTCCCTGCTCGATCTCGGCGCGTCGTTCGAGGCGCTGCGCGCCGATCTCGCCGCGTTGCGCCTGCCCGGTTTCTCGCTCGAGCGCGAGAAGCGCTGGCAGGGCGGACTGGCCGGCACCCGCTTCAGCGTGCGGCTCGATCCCGGCGCGGCGCCGCCGCGGCGGAACCTGCACGACATCGAGGCGCTGATCCGGGCGAGTTCGCTGGCCGCGCCGGTGCAGCGCAACGCGATCGCGGTGTTCCGGCGCCTTGGCGCGGCCGAGGCGAAGGTGCACGGCTGCGCGCTCGAGGAGGTCCACTTCCACGAGGTCGGAGCGGTCGACTCGATCGTCGACGTGGTCGGGTTCTGCGCGCTGCACCACCGGCTCGGTTCGCCGCGGATCTTCTGCTCGCCGATCGCGGTGGGGGAGGGCTTCATCCGCACCGAGCACGGGCTGCTGCCGGTGCCGGCGATGGCGACGCTCGAACTGCTGCGCGGCGTGCCGGTCGAGGCGGGCGGACTGCGCGAGGAGCTCTGCACGCCGACCGGCGCGGCGCTGCTCTCGACGCTGTGCGAACGGTTCGGTCGCGAACTCGCCTACGTCCCGCGCGCCGTCGGCTACGGCCTCGGGACGCGCGAGCGCGCCAGCCCGCCGAACGCGATCCGCGTGGTCGAGTGCGACGTGCTCGAGCCGGCCGGCGAGCCGATCGTGGTGCTGGCGACCAACCTCGATGACGCCAGCGGGCAGGAACTGGCGCGGGTGGTGGAGCGCTGCCTGGCCGAGGGGGCGCTCGACGTGACGGTGGCGCCGGTCAGCATGAAGAAGGGGCGGCCCGGCCATGTGATCGAGCTGCTGGCGCCGCCCGCGCGCGCCGCCGTGCTCGAGGAGCTCCTGTTGCGCGAGACGCCGACGCTCGGAGTGCGGCGGCACGCGGCGACGCGCCGGATCCTGCCGCGCGAGGCGGTCACGCTGGCGACGCCGCTCGGCCCGGTGCAGGCGAAGGCGGCGACGCTCCCCGACGGTTCGCGGCGGGTCGTGCCCGAGTTCGCGGAACTCGAGCGACTCGCCCGCGAGCAGGCGCTGCCGCTGGGCGAGGTGCGGCAGCGCATCGCGGCGGCGCTCACTCCGCCACCGGAGCCGCCGGGTCGCTGAGTTCCCGGTCGCGGTCGAGCCAGCGCCAGTCGATGCTGCCCGGCGTGGCGAGGTCGCGGCGCAGGTCGTCCAGCAACCGGCGGAAGAAGACCAGGTTGTGCTCGGTGGCGAGGATCGGGCCGAGCATCTCGTCGGCCTGGAAGAGGTGGCGCAGGTAGGCGCGCGTGTAGCGGGTGCAGGCGAGGCAGGGGCAGTCGGCCTCGATCGGCGCGTCCGCGTCGGCGTGCACGGCGTTGCGGATCCTGACCGTGCCGGCGCGCGAGAAGAGGAAGCCGTTGCGGGCGTTGCGGGTGGGCAGCACGCAGTCGAACAGGTCGATGCCGGCCCGCACCGCCGCGACCACCTCGCGCGGGCTGCCGACGCCCATGAGGTAGCGCGGCGTCGCCTCGGGCAGCAGCGGCGCGAAGCGGGTCACCTCGTCGCGGATGGTCGCCGCGTCCTCGCCGACGGCGATGCCGCCGAGCGCGAAACCGTCGAACGGCAGCGTTCCGAGCTCGCGCGCCATTGCCGTCCGCAGCTCGAGCTCCTTGCCGCCCTGCACGATGGCGAAGCAGGCGCGCGCGTCGCCGAGACGCCGATGCTCGGTGAGCGAGCGGCGCGCCCAGGCGAGGCTGCGGTCGCAGGCGCGGGCGATCGCGTCGCGCGGCGCGTCGGCCGGCGGGCATTCGTCGAGCACCATCGCGATGTCGGAATCGAGCGCGTGCTGCACCTGCATCGCGCGCTCGGGAGTCAGGCGCAGTTCGCGCCCGTCGAGATGGCTCCGGAAGGTGACGCCGCCGTCGTCGAGCTGGCGGCGCTGCGCCAGCGAGAAGACCTGGAAGCCGCCGCTGTCGGTGAGCAGGATCCCGTCGTAGTCCATGAAACGGTGGAGCCCGCCGTGCGCCGCCACCGTCGCCTCGCCCGGCCGCAGCGCAAGGTGGTAGGTGTTGGCCAGCAGCGCATGGAAGCCGAGCTCGCGGATGCGGCCGCCGGCGATGCCCTTGAGCGTGCCCTGCGTCGCGACTGGCATGAAGGCCGGCGTCGGCGTGGTGCGACCGCGCACGGTCAGGGTGCCGAGCCGCGCCGCACCGGAGCGGGCGGTGATGGCGAAGCGGACGCGCGCGGCGCTCACCAGCGCTTCACCAGCTGCGCGCCGCGGTAGTAGTGACCGATGATCTCGCGCCAGCCGCGCCCGGCCTTGGCCTGGCCCGCCGCGCCGTACTGGCAGAGGCCCACGCCGTGGCCGAAGCCGGCGCCGTCGATGCGGACGCCGCCGCGCGTCACCTCGAGCTGACGCGCCCACGGGCTCGGCAACTGCTCCTCCTTGCCGGCGCCGTCGTTCCAGGCGCGGCGGAAATCGAGTCCCTGGAACGTCCGGTTCTCGCCGCTGCCGCGCACCGTGAAGCGGATCGCGTGGCCGAACTTGTCGCGCTCCACGTCGATGGCCGCGACTTCCTTCACGCCGAGGCGGCGGGCGAGTTCGCCGGCCGCGAGCGTGCGCGTCCAGCGGTACTTGGGCGATTCGCGGCAGAAGTCGCAGGCGACACCGGCCAGCCCGGCCTTCGGCGTTTGCGTGAACACCAGCGGCGCGTCGACGGTGGCGCCACCGCAGGTGCTCATGAAATAGGAGCAGAGCGGCTCGCCGCCGACTTCGAGGACGAGGCCGCGCGACGCGGCGACCAGCGCGCGCGCCCGTTCCTGCAGGCGGGTGGTGCCGCCGTAGACTTGGTCGGCGTCGGTGGCGCGCAGCAGCTTCTCGCCGTGTTCGAGGCGGTAGCGCGCGTAGGTGCGCGCCGCGACCGCCTGCGCCCGCAGCGCCTCGTCCGGGAAGTTCGCCGGCATCTCGGAGAAGAGCACGCCGGCGAGGTACTCCTCGACGTCGACGACGTTGACCACTTCGAGGCGGCCGCGAGCGTCGCGGCGGACGCGCAGATCGCCGGCATAGGTGCGCCCCTTGTAGGCGAGCTCGACGTCGTCCTCCGGCGCGAGCAGCACCGTCTCGGCCGTCAACGGCACTCCGTTCAGATCGAGGCCGCGGTCGCGCGCGCGCAGCCGGCCGCTCTTCAGGCGGGCACCGTCGGCGAGCGTGCCGCCTCTCGCGTCGAGGACGCGGTAGGGGCCGGGCAACGCGACTTCGACGCTGCTCAGATCGCGGTCGAGCAGCACCTCGACGTCGGGCGCCGCACTGCGCCGGGGCCCGGCGCAGCGCACCGCCGTCAGGGCGGCGGCGGCGGCGAGGACGGCGAGCGCGGCGCCGCGGCGCGGCTCGCCGGCGCCACGGACGAGCCGGCGAGCAGTGCCGACGAGTCGGTCGAGTCCCGCCCGGACCAGCGGCAGGACGCCACGACGGACGCGAGCGCGCACGCGATCAACCGCCACCGACTTCCTCCTCGGCGACGCCGTGAGCGACGCACCACTCGCGGCCGCGGACGGTGAGTTCGCGGCCGCGCGCTGTCTTGCGGATCAGTTCGAGGCGCAGCAGGTGCGGCTCGTAGACCTCCTCGATGGTCTCCTCGGCCTCGCCGATGCCGGCACCGATGGTCTTCAACCCGAGGACGCTCGGCGAGGCGCGTTGCAGCAGGCCGAGGATCCGCCGATCGGTCGCCTCGAGGCCGAGTTCGTCGATGCCGAGCCGGTGCAGTCCTTCGTGCGCGATCGCGGAATCGATCGCCGCGGCGCCGCGCACCTGGGCGAGGTCGCGCAGCCGACGCAGGAGCCGGTTGGCGATCCGCGGCGTGCCGCGCGCGCGCGTCGACAACTGCTCGGCGGCGCCATCGGCAAGGTCGCAGCCGAGGATGCGGGCGGTCCGCCGCACGATGCGGATGAGGTCGGCCGGCGGATAGGGGTCGAGTTTCTCGTGGATGCCGAACCGGCCGCGGAAGGCGGCGGTGAGCTTGCCCTCGCGGGTGGTGGCGCCGACCAGCGTGAACGGCTGCAGCGGCAGGCGGACGGTGCGCGCAGCCAGCCCCTGCTCGACCGGAACGTCGACGACGAAGTCCTCCATCGCGCCGTAGAGGTACTCCTCGACCGCGATCGGCAGGCGGTGCACCTCGTCGATGAAGAGCAGGTCGCCGCGTTCGAGCCCGGTGAGCAGCCCAGCGAGGTCGGCCGGTCGCGCCAAGGCCGGACCGGAGGTGACGTGGAGGCGCGCCCGGCACTCGCGCGCCAGTAGCGTGCAAAGAGTGGTCTTGCCGAGGCCCGGAAGCCCCGACAGCAGGACGTGATCGAGCGGTTCTTCACGCATCCGCGCGGCCTGCACCGCGATGCGCAGATTCTCGACGACCCGCTCCTGACCGACGAATTCGTCGAGGCTGCGCGGGCGAAGTTCCTGCTCGTCGTTGTCGTCGTCGGCCCGATTGAGCTGGGCGAACGTGCTCGCGACCATTGCGCTCCCCGCCACTTCGGCTCGCTCGCGACGCTCCTTCCCCGGGGAGCGGCCGGCTCGATCCGGCGTGAAAGCGAACTGCGCTCGGCAGCATAGGCGGCCCTGGGGCCCCCGCAAGGAACGCGCGCGCCCGCGGCGGCGCGGACCGCCCGGTGCGGAACCGCTCAGGAATCGCGGCGCCAAGGGGCCGGTGACGCTGCCGCTCGGCAGTGCTACGCAGTGGCACGCGAGGTGTACGGCCGTGGGCAGGCGCGGCCCCTGCCCGGGGGAGCGCGACCAGCTCGGCTTTGACCCGCCCGGGGACAGCGCTTACAAACAGTCGCTTCGATCGGAGGCGCAATGACCGCACCCCGCGACAGAGCCCCGAGGAGATCCATGACCATGCGAGCCAGCGCCTCCCGCTCCCTCCTGCGGATTGCGATGACCGCGACGCTCCCGGCGGCGCTGGCGCTGCTCGCGGCGGGCTGCGGTGGCGGTGGTGGTGGTGGGAAGCCGAGCAGCTCGGGCGAACCGCTGCTCGCGCTGCATGGCCCGACCGGCCGCCTGTCGCGACTGATCGCCGAGTCGAACGCCGACCGCGGCGGCACGCCGCTGCCGACCCTGCCGCCGGCGGTCACCGTCACCAACCACTGGTTCCGGATCGAGTTTCCGCTCAACGTCAGCCGCCAGCACATCCTCGAGGACAGCTTCCTCACCGCACCGTTCTCCTACCTCAACGGCACGATCACCGTCAGCGACCTCTTTGGCGCGCACCTGCCCGGCCTGGCGATGGTGAACGGTGTCGATGCCAAGGGCGTCGACCACTCAAACCACCCCGATTTCCCGCATGACCTCGTCGACGGGGTCGATCGCAACCTGGGGAAGAACGTCTTCCTCTACGTCGCCGACATCGACCGCAACCTGGCGACCTACGCGACGTTCGGCTTCAACTTCGATCCGTTCAGCAACGCCAGCTCGGAGATCACGACCGTCACCGCGCACGAGAACGGCGTGCTCGACGCCGTGCGGATCACCGTCGCCGAGATCGGCGGGGTGAACTACAACGGCGTCTTCAGCATCTCGATCGGCGCCGGCGTCGACGCGCGGCGCCCGTCGGTCGTGCGGGTCGCGGCCGAGGAGCCGAGCCCGCTCGATCCGACCAACAAGGACAGCGCCGACGTCGACACGAGCTTCGTGGTCGAGTTCTCCGAACCGGTGGTGCCGGTCAGCGTCGGGCAGTCGCCGAAGTTCAACGCGGTGGCGTTCATCGGCAACATGCCGCGCACGCCGCGCTTCGCCAGCGGCGTCGACCTCGCCGGCAACCCGATTACGGTGCCGACCTTCCCGTACCCGAACTGCGCGCTCACGGCGACGGTCAATGCCGCGGTCGGGACGCTCTTCATCCCCTTCGACTGCCAGCCGGTCAGCGAGAACAACCTCGCGACCTATCGGCTGCGGCCGCTGATCAGCCTGCCGCCGGACACGCCGTTCGACGTCGTCGTCCGCTCCCTGACCGGCAACACCAATGCTCTGAACTTCGAGGCCGACTCGATCATCGACCTGTCCGGCAACTTCTACGACGGGCAGGACGCCGATCTCGACGGCAACCCCGATCAGATCGACTTCTCGAAGCGCTTCACCACCGGCCCCGGCCCCGGCCTGGTCAACATCCCGGTGTCGCCGGAAGTCCTCTACTGGCTGCCGGCGGGCACGGACGGGATCGGCGCGCTCGACCTGAACGGCAAGGGGATGTCCACCAACACGCCGGGCGCGAATGCCGAGCGGCGTGACAGCGCGATGCTCGTCACGAAGGTCTGGATCGACGTCAATACCAACTGCGAGCTCAATCCCGGCGGGCTCAACCTCGCCAACGGCATCGGCCTGTGGGGCCAGCCGGGCAACGATCCGACGCCGACCGATCCCTGCACGACGCTGCCGATGATCGAGTACGGCCACAACAAGTTCCTCTTCCCGGTGGGACTCGGCAGCTATGGCTACGGGCCGGTCATCAACCAGACGCGCTCCGGAGCCGACCGCACCTGGAACGCCAACCTCGATCCGGGCAACCCGGGGACGCCCATGCCGGGCGTCAACGAGGGGTCGAGCGGGTTCGAGACGCTCTGCCGCGACAGCAACGGCGACGTCATCCTGACCGGGCGCGAGTTCGGCTCGGTCGGATTGGTCGAGGACCTGATCGTCGGCGAATTCCTCGACCTGGTCTACTACGACCAGCAGTCGACGCGCGCCGCCAACAACTTGCACGTCAGCATCTGGAACACGGCACCGATCCACGGGCTCACCGGGCGCGGCAACACCATCGCCGATCCGCCGACGCCGAATCCGCCGCCGCTGCGCTACTGGCTCGGCATGCCGGAGGTGGCCACCGTCGCCGACGTCATCAATCCGGAGAACCCGCCGCTCTTGATCGAGGGGCAGGAGGTCTTCAGCTTCGCCCGCTTCAACGGCATCTTCGCGCCGGCGCAGCAGTTGAACGGCTGGAACTACCTCCAGCCGAACACCCTGCGACCCGACAACGCCGATGTCACCGTGTTCCCGCACATCGGGACCGGCCCGGGCGAGCAGTCGAGCTCGATCGCCGTCAGCTATTCGTCGCGGCAGCAGATCGGCAACTTCCTCTACGCGACGGATGCCAGCAACAACGTCATCCACGCGATCAACAGCAACACGATGCGGGTGATCGCCAGCATCCCGACGCCGGATCCGACCGGACTGGCGATCGCCCCCGACATGTCGCGCCTCTACGTGACCAACTTCGGCTACGATTCGGTCTCGATCGTCGGCGCGAATCCGTATGCGGCCGACTTCCACCAGGAGATCGCCCGGGTCAGCGTCGGCATTGGTCCGCGCGCCATCTGCGTGCAGCCGGAGCACGAGGAGATCCTGGTCTGCAATTACCTTGGCAACACGGTCTCGCTCATCAGCGAGGTCGACCTCTCGGTCCGCAAGACGATCGACGCGTTGATCAGCGGCCCGTACGACATCGAGGCGGCGCCGCGGCAGATCCAGCCGTTCTCGCCGTCGCCGCAGGCGCCGACCGCCATCGGCTGGGCCTGCGGGGTCTACTTCGCCTACATCTCGAACTTCACCGGCAACTCCGTCGTCGTCTTCGAATCGGGGCCGGACGGTCCGCAGGGGATCGGCATCGACAACGTGCGCGGTTCGCTGCCGACCGACGACGACACGACGAACGAGATCTTCGAGCCGCGCGGCCTCTGCTATGACCCGTTCGCCAATCCGGCCGGGCTCTTCGCCGGCGGCTGCTTCGTCGCCCATCGCGACTCGAGCGGCGCTGGCCGGGTGACCCAGATCCAGTTCACGCAGCAGGCGTCGTTCGGCGCGCTGCCGATCAACGCGCCGCCGGGCCTGCAGACGCCGCCGGGCTTCCTCGATCGCGTGTTCGAGATCGTCCGCACCTACGGCGGCGGCACCAACGACCGGTTCATCGGCGAGGTGCCGTCGGACGTCTCCCTGTGCGATCTCAACGTGGGTGGCTGGCGGACTGACGCGTCGCTCGGTCAGGCTTCGGCCGCGCCGAACTCCGGCTGGCTCGGGCCGGCCCCGGAACCGGCGAAGACCGGCGCCAGCAACTCGAAGCATCCCCTCCGGCTCAACGTCCCGTCCTGCTTCCCCTGCGTCACGCCGGACCGGCTCTACGTCGCGTTCGAGGATGTCGGCGCGATCCAGGTGCTCGATCCGGCGCAACCGGGGACCATCCTGAACACGATCATCGACCCGTCGGTGGACGGCATGCGGCGGATCACCGGGTACTGGCGTCAGTGATCGGGGTCCGCACGGAGCCGCGGACGCAACCGCTCGCAGCAGCAATCGTCTGAGAACACCGCCCGTCGCGACGGGCGGCTTCGCTGCGTGGCCGGGCGTCACCGCGCCTCGAACCCGGATCTATGGCACTGCCCAACGGTCGATCCGCCACGGGTGTGCCGAGGCCGTCTGCGCCGAACGGGGGCCGCCGCGCGATTCCGCTCGAACGGTCGTCGCCGCCGGCGGTTCCCGGAGGAATCAGTCATCGGATCGTGCGTGGCACGGGGGATGCTGATGGACCTGCGGAATGGGCCGTTTCCCGGGGCGCCCCCGGGGAGAGAACTTTGACCGGTTCTCTCCGGCGACCTATAACCCCGCCCTTTCCGCCGCGACATCGTTGGCGAAAGTGCGGCGGTGATGTGCCGCCGGATCGCATCAGGAGAGCGAGCGCAATGCGAGCCATGCCACTCGGTCCGACCAAGGCTGTGCTCGGGGTGTCCTCGACCGCGCTGCTCGCCACCTTCTTCCTCCCGGGGTGCGGCGGAGGCGGGGGCGGCGGCACCTCCAACGGCGATCTCGCGGAGGTCCCGATCTCGGTGGTCGGAACGCCCGGGACGCTGGCGATGACGCCGGTCGAGGCGAACAACGCGAACGGAACCGCTCCGCTGCCCACGTTCACACCGACCGTGACGACCGACAACCATTGGTTTCGGCTCGAGTTCCCGTTCGATCTCCAGCCGACCTCGCTGCTCAGCGCCGACGGCCTGTTCGAGCCGTTCTCGCAGTTGAACGGCAATCTCACGATCGTCGACGAGGCCGGCGCGCATGTCCCCGGCCTTGCCCTGATCAACGGCATCGATGCGTTCGGCGTCGACCACTCGGCCGACATCGGGTTCCCGCACGACCTCGCACCGACCGGCAACGACCGCAATCTCGGCAAGGCGGTCTTCCTGTTCATCGCCGATGTCGACGGCGACCTGTCGACGCCCGCACCGTTCGGCGGTTACGCCCCCGATCCGGGCAACGCCAACGAGACGATCGAGACCACGACGTCGGTGATCACGAAGATCCGCGTCAACCTCGACGCGGTGAACGGTGGCAGCACGAACGCGGCGTGGGCGTTCACGGTCGGGGCGGCCGATGCGCAAGCGCCGTTCGTGACGTCGATCGGCGCCGAGACGCGGAATCCGGTGGATCCGCTCAATCCGGCGTCCACGGCGGCCTCGGGGTCGTTCATCGTGACGTTCTCGGAGCCGGTCGTGCCGCGTTCGGTCGGCCGCTCGTCGACGCTCGACGGTGCGCCCTTCACCGGCAACCTGCCGAATCGATTCACCGGCCTGAACGCGCCGACCACGGTCGTGCGCGCGACCGTTCCGCTGGCGAACGGCACGCTGCAGGTGCCGTTCGACTGCAATCCGGTCAACATCAACAACCTGCTGTCCTACCGGCTGTCTCCGCTGATCGGGATGCCGTCGGATTCGTCGGTCGACGTCGTCCTGCTCACGCTGACCACCAACAATGGCCTGTCGGCGATCGATTTGGCCGGCAACGGCTACGACGGACAGGACACCGATGGCGATGACGTCGGCGAGGGCGCCGATCACGCCGTCACCTTCACGGTCGGGCCCGGCCAGCCGGTGGTGAACATCCCGGTCTCGCCGGAAGTCGTCTACTTCCTCCCGTCCGGGGTTCCCGGTATCGGCGCGATCGACCTCAACGGCGAAGGTTTCGGCACCAACACTCCGGGTGTCAACAACACCTTCGACCGCGCGTCGCTGGTGACGCGGAACTGGCTGGATGTGCTCGGTTGCGAGGCGAACCCGGGCGGCTTCAATCCTTTCAATGGCATCGGCCTCCTGACCTATCCGGCGAAGCTGCCGACGAACACCGATCCGTGCACGGGGCAGCCGATGGTCGAGTTCGCCTGCAACGCCTACTACTTCCCGATCGGCCTCGGCGGGTTCGCCTACGGTCCGACGATCAACGCCGAGCGGCGCATCAACGGCGATTTCCCGGATGCATGGAACTCGGCGATCTCGCTCGGCAACACCGGGACCACGCTGCCCGGCGTGAACGAGGGGTCGGCCGGTTTCGAGACGCTCTGCCGCAACAGCGAAGGCGACGCGATCCTGACCGGCCGCACCTTCGGCGACATCGGCACCGCCACCGAGCTGATGGTCGGCGACTTCCTCGATCGGGTCTACTTCGACAAGTACAACACCCACGCGCAGACCGGCCTGCACGTCGCCTTCTTCGCCGGCGGCGCGGGTACGACGCGCAACCTGATCTCCGAGCCGCCGGTGCCCAATCCGCCGCCGACGCGCTATTGGGCCGGTTTGCCGCAGACGGATGTCTCGTTCGACGTCAACGCGCCGGGCACGCCGGGCGTGCTGATCGAAGGTGACGAGGTCTGGACCGGACATCGTCCGGCGGCGGTCTTCGGTTTCATCGCCGCGGGCCAGGCCGCGCCCTATTCGGCCGGCTACGTCCACCTGAAGAGCAACCCGCTCAATCCGGCGCTGCTGCCGGACTTGACCGTCACTCCGCACTCGATCGGCCCGAATGGAGCGGCGCTCGGCGGCAACGGCCCCGGCCATCAGTCGGCCACCGGGAACTACACGTACGCCTCGCGCATGCAGGTCGGCAACTTCCTGTACGTGACCGATGCGTCGTCGCGATTGCTGCACGCGGTCAACTCGAACACCATGCGGGTGATCTCGAGCATCTCGCTGCCCGACCCGACCGGGATCGGCATGGCGCCGGACCTCTCGTACGCGTACGTCACCAACTTCTCGAACGACTCGCTCTCGATCGTCGGCATCGATCCGGGGTCGACTGACTTCCACCGCGAGGTGGCCCGCGTCCCGGTCGGCATCGGCCCGCGTGCGGTCGCCGTGCAACCGGAGCACGAGGACGTCATCGTCTGCAACTACCTCGGCAACACCGTCACCATCCTCGACCCGAAGCGGCTCACCATCCGCAAGACGCTTGATGCGTTGATCAGCGGGCCGTGGGACGTCGAGGCGACGCCGCGGCAGGAGCAGCCGACGGCGCCGCATCCGTCCGGTTGGCAGTGCGGCATCTACTTCGCTTACGTGTCGAACCTGACCGGCAACAGCGTCATCGTCTACGAATCGGGACCGGACGGTCCGCGCGGAATCGGCATTGACAACATCCGTGGGTCGCTCCCGACGGACGATTCGCCCGAGGAACTCATCGCTCCGCGCGGCCTCTGCTTCTCGCCCTTCGCCAATCCGGCCGGCCTGTTCGCCGGTGGCGTGTTCGTGGCGCACCAGGACGAAGGCGGCAATGGCCGGGTGTCGCACATCCAGTTCACGCAGCAGGCGCTGTTCGGGCCGCTGGTGATCCAGGTGCCGCCGGGCTTCTTCATCCCGCCGGGCTTCACCGACCGCGTCTTCGAGATCGTCGGAACGTGGGGCAACACCGACACCTCGCGGCTCGCGGGCTATCTCGTCGCCGATGTGACGCTGGCCGACATGAACACGGCCAGCTACCGCGGCAACCCCGCCGGCGCGCCGAACTTCGGCGGGCTCGGTGACGCGCCGCAATGGCAAGTCGCGGGCAGCGTGAACTCGAAGAACCCGTTGCGCATCACGTCGGGAGGCACGGCGATCGCGGTCGTGCCGGATCGGCTGTACATCGCGTACGAGGACTCGGATCAGATCCAGGTGGTCTCGCCGACGCAGCCCGGGCTGATCCTGAACACGATCGAGGGCCACGGTGGGCTGGGCACGAAGAAGCTCGGTTCGTACTGGCGGCAGTGACGGGTCGACGACGCAGGTCGATCCAGCACAAGGCGGACGGGACTCGAACGAATGGAACGGCTCGATCCAGGACAGAAGTCGGGTGCGGAGGTGCGGCGGATGTTCGACGCCGTGGCGCCGCGCTACGACCTCCTGAACCGGCTGTTGTCGGCGGGCAGCGATGTCCGCTGGCGGCGGCGAGCGGTTGCGGTCGCCCTCGCGGGTCGCGCGGGCGCGCGGGTCGCGGACATCTGCTGCGGCACCGGCGATCTCGCCCTGGAACTGGCCCGCGATCCGCGCGTGGCGGCAGTGGCCGGCTTCGACTTCTCGGCGCCGATGGTGGTGCGGGCATGCCGGAAGGCGGCGGCCGCGCCGGCGCGCGGCGGGCCGCCCGGAACGGTCCGTTTCGCGGTCGGAGATGCGCAGAGGCTCCCGGTCGGAGCGGGCCAGTTCGACGTCGTCACCATCGCTTTCGGGTTGCGGAATCTGGTCGATCCGGCGGCAGCGATCGCGGAGTTCGCGCGGTTGCTGCAGCCTGGCGGACGGTTGGTGGTGCTCGAGTTCTTCCGGCCGGAAGGTGGGGGGGCGGCGGCGTTGTTCCGCGGCTACTTCCGCCACGTGCTGCCGCGGATCGGTCGCTGGCTGGCCGGCCGCGCGAGCGTCGACGCCTACCGCTATCTGCCGGATTCGGTGGAGGCATTCGCACCGCCGGAGCAGGTCGAAGGCTGGTTCCGTTCGGCCGGGTTCGAGTCGGTGGCGATCGAGCGGATGCTGTTCGGCGCGGTCGGCCTGGTGACGGGAACGAAGGTCGTCCCGGTTCCGGCACCGGCGGCGTCGACACGCGAATTGTGTCCGGTGTGAAGCGCGGGGTGTGAAGCACGCGGTCAGGCCGAGGCGGCGACGCCGCGGCCGCCGCTGAGGTGATAGTTCGGAAGATGATCGGGTCGGCCGCGAGGCTGGTCCGCCGAACCTTGGAGAACGATGTGTTCGGAGATCCCATGAGTCGCGGTCGCGCGCGCAAGGGGTGGGGTGCTGCTGCCACCGTTGCGTCTCTGCTCGGGGCTTCGGCTTGCGGCGGGGGCGGCGGGGGCAACGGTGCCGGCAACGGCAGCGATCTCGCCGACCCGGTGATCGCCTTGCTCGGCACCACCGGCAAGTACTCGCAGACGCCGGAGGAAGCGAACGCCTCGCGCGGTCAGCTGAAGCCGCCGGTCATGCCGAAGTCGGCCGGAGCGGCCAACCAGTTCTTGCGACTCGAGGTGCCGTTCGACGTGCGCCGGCAGGACGTCGCGTCCCCGGATCCGATCTTCGGCGCCTTCTCCCAGCTCATCGGCAACCTGATCGTCGTCGACGAGCAGGGCGCGCACGTCCCGGGCATCGTCCTGGTCAACGGCGTCGACGCCTTCGGGCGCAAGCGGATGGACGACCCCGGGTTCCCGCAGGATCTCGACGGCGCCGGCAAGAACCGCAACGTGGGCAAGGGCGTGATCCTCTACGTCGCCGATGACGGCGACGGCGATCTCTCGACCCTTGCCGCATTCGGCGGGCGCTCCAACGACAGCGACTCGAGCGTGCTGACCACCGACATCGCCCAGTTGCGCATCTCGCTTGGATCGCTCTGGGGGCGTTCGATCGATGCCTTCTACACCATCACCGTCGCCAACTCGGTGGCGGACGACGCGACCGGGCCGCGCGTCCTGTCGGTGGTCGCCGAGACGCCCGACGCCGAGGATCCGCTGGACGCCGGTCGGTGCGCCAGCACGACGCGGTTCATCGTCCGCTTCTCGGAGCCGTGCGTGCCGACGACCGTCGGCCAGTCCGCGGAGCTCGACGGCACGCCGTACCTTGGCAACATGCCGCTGCTCCCCCTGCCGGGATCGCCGCCGTCCAAGCCGCTGCCCCACACGCACATCACGGCGACGCTCAACTCCAATACGGCCCAGCTGTTCCTGCCGTGCGATGTGCGTCCGGTCAACTCGAACAACCTGGCCGCCTACTTCATCACGCCCCTGATCGACCTGCCGTCGCAGCGGGAAATCACGCTGGTGATCGTCGACGCCAACGCGAACAGGGACTCGTCGCAGACCCCGTTCGGCCCGATCGACCTCGTCGGCAACCTGCACACGCCGGGTGCCGATTCGCGCACCAACTTCACCGCCGGCCGCGGCCGCGTGCCGTGCAACGCCCCGGTCTCGCCGGAGGTGATGTACTGGCTGCCGATCTCCGCCAACGGCATCGGTGCGATCGACCTGAACGGCAACGGGTTCAACACCAACACGCCCGGCCGGTTCTCGAATGCCGATCCGGCGAACTACGTGCATGCAGCGCTCATCACGCGCTTCCCGGATACGGTGGGCGGCATCGGCATCCTCGGGGTCAGCAATCGCTACTCCTGGCCGGTCGGCACCGGCAGCTTCGTCTACGGGCCGGGCTTCTCGATCAATGGCCAGGCCTGGGTGGGCAACTCGGCGAACGACACCGGCAATTCCGGTACGCCGATCCCCGGCGTCAACGAGATGTCGGCCGGCTTCGAGACGCTGGTGCGCAACGCCGAGGGCGACGTGCTGCTCAGCGGCACGACCGGCGGCACGCTCGGCATCGTCAATGACATGGTCGTCGGCGACTTCCTCGATGCCGGGATCTACGACACCCAGAACATCTGGGCGCAAGCGTCCTTCCGCGGTTCGTCGCGCAACCTCATCGCGCTGCCGGTGGTGCCGAACCCGCCGCCGCTGCGTTACTGGGTCGGCCTCAACCCGATCGACATCCTGATCGATCAGAACAATCCGCTGGCGAAGGCGCGCCTGATCGAGGGGGAAGAGGTCTGGAACGGTCTCTACAACTTCGTCGTCCCCGACAAGGTCACCGCTCTCGAGATCGACGATCCGCCGATCGGCGGCGGCGTGAACGGGCCGGCGCCGCAGACCTCCACGTTGCCGTCCGCATTCGTCGCTCGCCAGCAGATCGGCAACTACCTCTACGTGGCGGACGCGACCGCCGGCCTGCTGCAGGTGGTCAACTCGAACACCTTCCAGGTGATCACGTCGCTCGACCTGCCCGAACCGGCCGGCGTCGCCGTCCGCTCGGACAGCCGATACGTGTTCACCGCCAACGCCGGCGACGACACCGTGTCGATGATCGGTTCCGATCCGACGCAGGTCGACTTCCACCAGGAACTCGCCCGGATCCCGGTCGGCCGCGGGCCGAAGGCGATCTCCTGCCAGGGCAACGGCGAGGACGTGCTGGTCGTCAACTCGCTCGACAACACCATCAGCATCGTCGAACTCGGCACGCTGACCGTCCGCAAGACCCTCGATGCGCTGATCGACGGGCCGCGCGAGATGGTCGTGACAGCGCGGCAGAACGGCTACGGCTGGAACTGCGGCATCTACTTCGCCTACATCGCCAATTTCACGGGCAACAACGTCGTCGTCTACGAGTCGGGGCCGGGCGGGCCGCTCGGCATCGGCTGCGACAACGTGCTCGGATCGCTGCCGACCGTCGACACCGACTACGAGATGTTCGAGCCGCGCGGGCTGTGCTACTCGCCGTTCATGAACGAACAGGGCCTGTTCGCCGGTGGCGTGTTCGTCGCGCACCGCGACAACGCCGGCCGCGGGCTGCTGAGCCACATCCAGTTCACCCACCAGGCGTTCTCGGGGCCGCTGCCCTGCGTGCTGCCGCCGGGCCAGTTCTTCATCCCGCCAGGCTTCAACGTCCGCGAGTTCGCCATCACCGGGCAGTGGGGCTCCAACTCCGACAGCGAGCTCCTCGGAAGCCAGCCGAGCTCGGTCTCCCTGATCGACTTCCGCCACGAGCACTACTCGACCAATCCGCCGGGCACCGCCAACCAGGACTTGCGCGGGACCCCGGGCTTCGGCGGCATCAACTCGCGCCACCCGATCCGCTTCATGCCCCCACCCGATCCGCGCGCCCCGCATACCGCCGCGGTCGAGCCCGACCGCATGTACGTCGCGTTCGAGGACACCGACCGCATCCAGGTCCTCGATCCGGCGCGCGTGGGCATCTCGCTCGGCGAGCTCAAGGAAGGGACCGGCTTCGGCGTGCGTCGCCTGATCAGCTACTTCGAGAGCCAGTGACCAACCCGGAGCGCGGTGGAACGAACCGCTGCTGATCAAATCGTCGAACGCGGGCCGCGGCTGCCAGGGCAGTCGCGGCCCGCGGTGCTTGCTGTAACGTCGCGTGATCGCGCCGTGGCGGCGCGCGGAGGGTGACGAGCGGCGATGCGGGCGATGGCGGTGCGACGGCGCGCGGGCGCGCTGGATCTCGGGACCTACCTGCGGCTGACCCGCGGGGTGACCGTCTCGATCGCCTACCTGTTGCCGCTGCTGGCCGCTTACGAGGTCGGCGTGCAGTGGAGCGGCAGCGATCTGCGCAACTCCGCCGAACTGTCGCTGAAGACGGCCGCCGGCATCTCGGGAACTCTGGGACCGTGGATCCAGCGCGCCGTGCTGCTCGGCGTGCTGGTGGTGGCGATCCGGCTGGCGCGGCGCAACGTACCGGCGCTGCGGCTCTATCCGGTGTTCCTGCTCGAGGCGGTGCTGTTCGCGCTGCTGCTCGGGCCGGCGGCGGCGGCGTTGGTCGACAGCGTCGGCCTCTCGGCGCCGGCGCCGACCGCCGCCGCGTCGGTTCCGTCGACGACGCAACGCCTCCTGCTGTCGATCGGCGCCGGCGTCTATGAGGAACTGGTGTTCCGCTTCCTGCTGCTCGCGGGGGGCTTCACGCTGCTCCACCGCGTGCTGGGTTTCCGGCGCGGGCCGTCCCTCGGCTGCGCCGTCGCCGTCTCCGCGCTGCTCTTCAGCGGCTACCACCACCTCGGTCCCGGCGCCGAGCCGTTCACCGCTCCGGTCTTCGCGTTCCGCGCCGCCGCCGGCCTTGCGCTCGGCATTCTGTTCACCTGGCGCGGCCTCGCGCTGTGCGCCTACCTGCACGCCTTCTACGACATGCTCTGCGACCTCACCCACTCCGGAGCGGCGCCATGAGCCGACTGATCGTCGCCATCACCGGCGCCTCGGGTGCCCCCTACGCCGTCGCGACCCTGGCGCGCCTGCTCGCGGCCGGCAGCGCGGTCGATCTGGTCGTCAGCGCCGCGGCCGAACGCGTCGCGCGCGACGAACTCGGCGACGACTGGTCGCCCGCCGCGCTGGAGCGTCGCTTCGGTGCAGGCGCGTCCGCGATCCGCCGCCACGAGCCGGGCGACATCGGGGCGACCATCGCCTCGGGCAGCGCGCCGGTCGACGGGATGATCGTGGTGCCGTGCTCGATGGGCAGCGCCGGACGGATCGCCGCCGGCCTCTCCGAATCGCTGATCGAGCGCGCCGCCGACGTGCAGCTCAAGGAGCGCCGGCCGCTGGTGCTCGTGGTGCGCGAGACCCCGCTGTCGGTGATCCACCTCGAGAACCTGCTGCGCCTCGCCCACGCGGGCGCCACCGTGCTGCCGGCGGCGCCGGGGTTCTACGCGCGGCCGCGGGAGATCGCCGACCTGCTCGGGTTCGTCGCCGAGCGGGCGATCGCCGCCGCCGGGATCGCGCTGAAGCGGGAGGTCGAGTGGCGCGGCGACGGCGAGGGCGGGCGATGAGCCGCGAGGCTCCCGCCGCCGCGCGGAATCTGCTCGCGCGCACCGCCATCACGCTCGAGATGGTCAAGGTGTCGCACACGATCTTCGCGCTGCCGTTCGCCCTGACGGCGCTGTTCCTCGCCGCCGACGGCTGGCCCGGTCTGCGCCGGTTCGGCCTCGTCGTCGGGGCGTTGCTGTGCGCGCGGGCCGGGGCGATGGCGTTCAATCGGCTGGTCGACGCCGATTTCGACGCGCGCAATCCACGGACGGCGGGGCGAGCGCTGCCGGCCGGCCTGCTGAGCCGGCGCTTCGCCGGCGGCTTCGTCGTCGTCTGCGCCCTGTCGTTCGTCGCCTGTTCCTATGCGCTGAACCGTCTCTGCCTCTGGCTGTCGCCGGTCGCGCTCGCGGTGACGCTCGGCTACTCCTACGCCAAGCGCTTCACGGCCCTCTGCCACCTCTGGCTCGGCGTCGCGCTCGGGATCTCGCCGCTGGCGGCGTGGTGCGCCGTCCGCGGGACGGTCGATGCGACCACGTGGATCCCCGGCGCGCTGGCGATCGCGGTCCTGTTCTGGGTGGCCGGATTCGACGTGATCTACGCCTGCCAGGACGCCGAGGTCGATCGGCGGCTCGGGCTCTTCAGCCTGCCGTCGCGCCTCGGGCCCGCGCGCGCGCTGCGCGTGGCCCGCGGGTTCCATGCGGTCACCGTGATCGCGCTGCTCGCCGCCGGCTGGCTGGCCGGGCTCGGGATCGCGTGGCACGTGGCCGTGGCGCTCGTCGCGGTGGCGCTGGTCGCGCAGCATCGCGTCGCCGATCCGGCCGACCCGCGCCGCCTGGAGCGCGCCTTCTTCCGGCTGAACGCCGGCGTCGGTCCGGCGCTCTTCGTCGCCGTGCTGGTCGAGCGCTGCACATGAGCGGCGGCATCCAGTTCACGCCGGGCTCGCCGCTGCCGCCGGCGCTGCTGGTCGGCGGATCGGCGCGCTGCCTGCAGGAGGAGCTGCTGGCGAAGTGCCTGGCTCCGCTCGGCAAGGACGCCGAGGTCGAGCGCCTGCCGGCCGCCGCGCTGCAGAAGGAGAAGGACGAGGGCGGGCTCGCGCCGATCGTGCTGCGACGCCTGGCGAGCGTGTCGCTGTTCGGCGCGCGGCGCGTCGTGGTCGTGATCGGCGGGCAGGAGCTGCTGCGCGACAAGCAGTCGAAGGCGTGGATCGAGCGGCCGACGCCGCGCGCGCACCTCATCATCGCGGCGACCCGGCCGGCGAAGGACGGGCCGTACGCCGTGCCCGCCGGCCTGCCGGTGGCGGTCTGCTGGGAGACCGGGCCGCAGTCCCCGGGCGAGGTCGAGCGCTTCCTCGAACGCCGCCTTGCGCTCCGCGGCGCCAAGGCGAGCCGCGCCGCGATCGCGGCGCTGGTCGAGCAGGCGGGAGGTTCGCTCGACGTGCTGGACGGCGAGATCGAGAAGCTGTCGCTCTACCGGCTCGGCGAGACGATCGAGGTCGCCGACGTCGAGGCGCTGTGCGGTCACACCGCCGGTCGCGACTTCGATCGGCTCTGGCAGGCGTTGCTGGCGGGTCGCGCCGGCGAGGCGCTCGCTGTGGTGCAGGCGATGGCGGTCGAGGGGCTGCTCCTGTTCGGCGGCGGCCGCGTGTTCGGGGCGGCGGCGGTGGCGAACGCGCTGCTGCCGATGCTGCTGGCCCGGGTCCGGCGCGTCGCGGCGGTCGCCTCGCCGAACGAGAAGCTGGTCGCGGCGGCAGCCGCCGCCTTCGGGATGAAGCCGGGCTACGTCCACTTCCTGCAGCGGGATGCGCGGGCGCTCGGCCCGCGGCTGCTGCGCTGGCAGGCGGCCGCGATCGGCGCGGAGGTGCAGCAGAAGCGCGGCGGGGCGCGCGAGGACGACGAACTGCTCGAGCACCTGCTGCTCGAGCTGGCGGCGCGCTGACGGCGCGGTCGGGAGGGGGCGCGATGACGATCCGGCGGCTGCCGCAGCACGTGGTCGACCAGATCGCCGCCGGCGAGGTGGTGGAGCGGCCGGCGTCGGTGGTGAAGGAGCTGATCGAGAACGCGCTCGACGCCGGCGCGCGCTCGCTGCGCATCGAGGTCGAGGGCGGCGGGCTCGACCGCATCGCCGTGCACGACGACGGCGCAGGCATCCCGCCCGAGGAGCTGCCGCTTGCGCTGGCGCAGCACGCCACGTCGAAGATCGCCGCCGCCGAGGACCTGCTCGGCGTGCGCAGTTACGGCTTCCGCGGCGAGGCGCTGGCCAGCATCGCCGCGATCTCGCACCTGACGATCGCGTCGCAGCCGCGCGGCGGCGACAGCGGCGCGCTGCTGGTGGCGCGCGCCGGGGTGGCGGAGCCGGTCCGCCCGCTCGCGCGCGCCGTCGGCACCACGATCGAGGTGCGCGACCTCTTCTTCAACACGCCGGCGCGGCGCAAGTTCATGAAGGCCGAGTCGACCGAGCTCGCGCACGTGACCGAGACGGTCCTGCGACTCGCGCTGGCTCGGCGCGACGTCGCCTTCGAGCTGCTGGCGCACGGCCGACGCACGCTGCGGCTCGAGGCGGAGGAGTCGCTGCGCGCGCGCATCGCCGCCGGCTTCGGCAAGGAGCTGGCCGCGTCGCTGCTCGAGTGCGAACTCACGCTGCCCGACCTGCGCCTGTCCGGTTTCCTCGCGCCGCCGGATCAGGCGCGTGCGCGGTCGAGCCTGCAGCACCTCTGGATCAACGGCCGCCATGTGCGCGACCGGACCGTGAGCGGCGCCGTGCGCGCGGCCTATCGCGACTTCCTCGCCGAGAGCCTGGCACCGGCCTGGTTCCTCTTCCTCGACCTCGCTCCGGCCGACGTCGACTGCAACGTCCACCCGACCAAGATCGAGGTGCGGTTGCGGCGACCGTCCGAGGTGTATCAGGCGGTGGTGGCGGCGGTCGAGCGAACGCTGCGCGGGGCCGATCTCGCCCCGCGCTTTCGCCTGCCGGCGCGACTGCCGCCGGCCTGGCCGCCGGTCGCCCCGGTTGCGGCGACGCCGCCGGCCGAGCCGCCGCCGGCTGCGCTGCTGCGCGATGCCGCGGCCGGCGCGGAGCCCGCCGCGGACAGCCTGCTCGCCGTGCTGAGCGAGGCGCCGTCAGCGACCCCGGCGCGCGCTGCGGCTGGCTCGCTCCCGGTCGGGTCGCCGCCGCACCAGCCACCCCTCCTCGCCGTGCCGCCCTCCGCGCGGGTGCTTCCCGGACGGTTCGTGCAGGTGCTGAAGACCTATGTCGCCACCGCGTGCGAAGCGGGGCTGCTGATCTTCGATCAGCACGCGCTGCATGAGCGCGTGCTCTACCGCCACCTGCGCGCGGAGTGGAGCGCGCGCGCGATCCGCCGGCAGGAGCTGCTGGTGCCGCTCGTGGTCGAGCTTCCGGCAGGCGACGTGCTGGCGCTCGAGGAGCAGACGGAGTTGCTCGAGTCGGTCGGCGTGCGCATCGCGCCGCTGTCGCGGACGACGGTCGGCGTGTCCTCGCTGCCGGCGGTGGCGGCGCCGAGCGATGTCGCCGGACTGCTCACGCGACTGGTCACGCTGGTCCGCGGCGAGCGGCCGGAGGGGCGCCGGGACGACTTCGCCGACCGCATGCTGTTCACGCTGGCGTGCCACCGGGCGGTCCGGGCCGGCGATGCCCTGGCCGAGGAGCAGATCGCCGGCCTGCTCGCGGAGGTCGATCGCGTCGAGCACACCCACACCTGCCCGCATGGCCGCCCGACGCGGGTGGTGATCCCGCTGGCCGAGCTCGAGAACCTGTTCAAGCGGCGCGGCTTCTGACCCGTCGGCTCACTTCGGCGGGGCGAAGTCGGCGTCGGTGAACTGCGGTGTGACCGACAGGTTCGCCACCCACAGCACCTGCTCCGGCTCCTTGGCATCGTCGACGTAGATCTCGATCTTGCGGGGGACGTCGAGGCCGTCGTTGCGCTGGTGGCGGGTGAAGCAGATCTGCAGCGGCTTCTCGCCGGCGACCATCAGGCGGGCGCCCAGCAGTCGCTGCGTCTTCGCTTCGATCCAGAGCCGCAGCCGTGCCGCCACCTGCTTGCCGTCGCGCGGGAGTTCGACCGTCCCCTCGATCACGTGCGCGACGAGGCCGTGGCCCTGCTCGTCCGGCAGCGGCGCGAGCCCGCTGAGTCGCGGCGCCAGCCGGTCGAGCTGGAAGGCGGTGGTGAGCAGTTCGGTCAGTTCGAGGTCCTGTCGGAGCTGGCGCAGATCGGCCTCGGCCCCGGGCTCGTCGAGCCAGCGGATGCCCGCGGCACGACTCCACAGCCACGGCCGCGCGCCATCGAAGCCGCCGATCGTCTCGCTCTTCCGGAAGGTGTCGATCGCGCGGGTCCAGATCCGGTCGGGCGCGAGAAAGCGGCGTTCGGCGTCGAGGGAGATCTCGGAACCGTCGGGCGCCTTCCACTGCAGTTGCACCTTCGCGTGCAGGGCGAGCGGCGCTGTCTCCGATGACGGCTTGCTGTCACGCTGCGCCGCGGCGGCCCGCGCCAGCAAGGCGAGCGCCGCCGGGTCGTTTGCTGCGGGGGGCGCCGTCACGGGCGCCGCGGCCGGAGGTTCTGGCGCGTCCTGCGCGGCAGTCCCAGCGCCGGCGAGGCCGAGCCACAGCGCCACCGCCGCGGCGGCGCGAGCGGCGCCGCAAAAAACGGCGGGACCGTCACCGCGCGGAGTGCCGGAGGTATTCGTGGCCGCTGAGACGCCCGGTCCGGTCCGCACCAGTCCCATCGTGAGCCACCGTTTCATGCCGGTTCCGTTCCTCGACGCCCGCCTGCAGGATGGATCGCTGCGCGAGGAAATCAAGGCGGCGGTGGTGGGGGTGCTCGAGCGCGGGCCGCTGGCGGCCGGAACCGGAGTCCTCGCGTTCGAGTCCCGCCTGGCGACGGAGTTCGAGGCGCGCGCTGCGGTCGCGGTCGCCAGCGGCTGCGATGCCCTGGTGAACGGCCTGCAGGCGATTGGGATCGGCGCCGGCGACGCCGTGCTGTTGCCGGCCCTGGCGGGGAGCGGCGTGCTGACGGCGGTGCAGCGCGCGGGCGCGACCCCAGTTTTCGTCGACATCGAGCGCACTTCGGCGCTGCTCGACCTGGCGGCCGTCGACGCGGCGGTGGTCCGCGCCCGCGCGTCGCCGGCGGTGCGGCGGGTCGCGGCGCTGCTGGTCGTCCACCTCTTCGGGCGGGCGCACGACCTCGTCGCCTGTCGCGAGGCGGCGGCGCGCAATGACCTGCTGCTGGTCGAGGAGGCCTCGGCGGCGTCGATGGCGCGTTCCGGCGGCGTCCGCGTCGGCACCGCCGGGGCGATCGGCGTGATCGACTTCGCCGCCCACACCAGCGACCTGGCCGGCGGCGCCGCGGTGCTGACCGATTCGACCGCCATGGCGCAGCAGTTGCGCGAGGCGTGCGACGGTGCCGGCACGCGCATGAAGCCGCTCGTCGCCGCGGTCCAGAACCGCGCGCTGGCGCGGCTCGAGGCGCAGGCGCGACAGCGCTTCGTGCTGGCGCATCGCTACCTCGCCTCGCTCTTTGGGCGCCGCCTGCTCGACCGCTTCTGTCCGCTCGACTTCGGCGAGCCGGGCGAGCACGTCTTCCAGCGCGTCGTCGTGCGCGTCGCCCGCCGCGAGGCGCTTCGCTCGCACCTCGCCGCCCGCGGCATTGGCACCGCCGTCGACTATCCTCGCGCACTGCACCTCGGGGTCGCCGGCGGCACGCCGCTGGCGCCGCTTGGCGCCTTCCCGGAAGCCGAGCGCGCGGCGGGCGCGTTGCTGGCGTTGCCGGCATGGCCCGGGCTGGCGCCAGCGCAGATCGACGAGGTGGTGGCGGCGCTCGCGGACTTCGGTGCGGCGGAGGCGGCAGGTGGCTGAAGCGGCGGGCAGGGCGGACCGGTTCCCGTGGCCCGGGTTCTCGGTCGGCCTGCTGCTGCTGGTCGCGCTGCACGGTCCGCTGCTGTCGCTGCCCGCCGTGTTCGATGAAGGTCCCTTCCTCGCGGGAATGGCGGAGAGCCGCGGCGCGGCGCTCGCCATGCGGTGGCTGCCGATCGAGGTCTCGCTGCTCGGCACTTCGGCCGCCGCCCACCGCCTGTTCGCGCTCTGCCTCGATGTGGCCGTGCTGGCGCTGGTGGCGCGAGCCGGTCGCGGCCTCCCGGCGCCGAATCTGGCGGTGGTGGCGGCGGCGGCATTCCTCGTCCATCCGTGGCGCACGGAGAGCTTCGTGCGGCTCGGCGCGCGCGGCGTCGTGCTCGCCGACCTGTTCGCGGCGGTGACGGCGGTGGCGCTCGTCGGGCGCCATGGCGCCTGGCGCGTGGTCGCGCCGGTGGCGGCGCTGCTCGCGACCGCGGCGCAGCCGGGGTACGCCTTCGTGGCATTCGCTGCTGCGGCGGCGGCCGCGCCGGCGCACCGCGTGCGCCTGCTCACGGTGGCGGCGGCGGCCGGCGCCGGGACCGGTCTCTGGTGGCTGGGGGCACCGCGCGCGGCGACGACCGGTTCGGCCTGGTGCGCGCTCGACCTGCTGATGCGGCCGTGGGCGACCGGACTCGAGCATCTGCGGGCTGATCCGTGGTGGGCGGGCTTCGGCGCGGCCGTCCTGCTGGGGGCGATGGTCGCGGCATGGCGACGACGGAGCGCGATCGCGGCGCTGCTCGGGGTCGCCGCCCTGTTCGCCTGTGCGGCGTCGGCCGGCTTGCGACCGCCCCGCACCGGACTCGAGTACCTCGGCGGCGGCGCGACGCCGGAAGCGTGGCTGCCGTTCCTGTTGCTGCTGCAGGCGGTGCTGGTCGCGCTGGCGACCGGGAGTCGCTGGCGGACGCTGCCGCTGTGGTGCGCAACGGCGCTGGCGGTGGCGGGCGGCTTCCAGCAGGCGCGCCGTTTCGATCCGCCGCTGCAGTTGATCGACCACGCAGTCGCGGTGGCGCCGCAGAACGTCGAACTGCAGGTGCTGCGGGCGCAGATCGAGCTGGCGCACGGCAGCGCCGGACCGCGCGACGTGGCACGCAGCTTCGCCGCGACGGCGCTCGACCGGGTCGGTCGCGCGCTGATCGAGCGACCCGGCGACCCGGCCGCCCGGACGCTCGAGGTGATGGCGCTGGCGCTGCTGGGGCGCCTCGACGAGGCGCGGCGCCGGAGCGACCTGCTGCTGGCGGCGTTCCCCGACGACTGGCGCAGCCGGGTCGCCCGCGCGGAAGTCGAGGCGATCGCGGGCGATCGGCTCGCCGCGCTGCGCTGGATGCGGTCGGCGGTGGCGGCGCAACCTTCGCCGGAACTGCGCGCCGGCGCGACGCGGCTGCTCGACCAGCTCTACGGCGAGCTGCGCACTCGCCTCGCCGACCGCCAATGGAGCGCCGCGCGGCAGCTGGCGAAGGCGCTGGCCGAAGTCGCGCCGGAGGAGCAGCCGGCGCACGAGGCGTACGTCGATACCTTCTCTCTCGCCAAGGAGTGGCCGCAGGCGCTGGCCGCCGCGGAAACGCACTTCGCCCGCTTCCCGCGCTCCTCCGGCGCGGCGCGGCGACTGGCGGTGATCCACCAGCGGCTCGGCCACGAGGCGGAGGCCGTGCGGCACGACCGCCTCGCGCGCGAACTCGCGGCGGGCGGCGGCGCGCCATGACCGGCGCCCCGCGCCGTCGCGCAGCGGTCGCCCTGCTGGTGGCGCTCGCCGCGGCAGCATTCCACGCGACCTACGCGTTCGACGGCATCGCGCTGTTCGATGAGGGCATCCTGATCGATGGAGCCTGGCGCGTCCGCGACGGCGCGATCCCCGGCATCGACGGCTGGATGCCGTACGGTCCCGGGATGTACTGGCTGCTGGCGCCGTTCCTCGCCTGGTGCGGCGAGAGCGTGGCGGTCGTGCGCGCCGTGCTGGTCGCGCTCCATGCGCTCTCCGCCGGTGCGCTCTGCTGGCTGCTGCTCGGAACGGCGACTCTGCCGGGCGCGCTGCTCGCGACCGCGGTCCTCGTGGTGGCGCATGGTTCGTTCCACAAGTCGGCGATCGTGGTGGCGGCACTGCTGGCGCTGTTCGCGGCCCAGCGCCTGGCGCGGCGCGACGGCCGCGGCGCGTTCGTGGCCGGACTGCTCTGCGCGCTCGGGTTCCTGTTCCGGCACGACGTGGGCGGCTTCGCGGCCGCGGCCTGCGGCGTGGCGCTGCTGGTCGAACCGGGAATGCCGTGGCGCCGGCGTTGCGCGGGGGCGGCGGCGCTGACCGCCGGTTTCGCAGCGCTGCTCGTGCCGCTGGTCCTGGCGCTGGTCGCGGCCGGCCTCGATCTGGGCGCGTGGTGGGAACACGAGTGGCAGCGCATCGCGGTGCAGGAACAGATCGCCGTGCCGCTGGCCGAGCCGCGGGTGGACGGGGAGTGGCGCGGCGGCCGCGTGGCGCTGCTTTGCGCGCTGCTGCTGGCGCCGCTGGTGCTGTTGCTGTGGGGGAGTGCGGCGTGGTGGCGGGCGCGGCGTGACGCCGCCGGACCACCGACGGGGGGCGAGACGCCGCGCATCGCCGCCGCGCTGTTCGGGCTCCTGCTGTTGAATCAGGTGCGGCTGATTCCGTCGGCCAACCACCTGTTCCAGGCGATCGCGCCGGTCGCGCTGGCCCTCGGCGATGCGCTGGCGCGGCGTGGCCGCGGCTGGCGTGGTCACGGCGCCCTGGCGCTGCTGGTCGTGCTCCTCGTGACCTGGGTCGCCGGTGCGCATCGCGGGATCTACTCCGGCACTTTCCGCCAGCGGCTCGAGCCCGGCGTCGAGCCGGCGCTCGAACGGGCGGGCATCCGGTTGAAGCCGGAGTTCGCGCGTGCGCTCGAGGCGACGGTGACGTCGATCCGCCGTCGCGTCGCGCCGAACCAGACGGTGGCGACCAGCCCCGGCGCGCCGCTGCTGGCGTTCCTCGCCGACCGGATGCTGGCGATCCCGTGCGCCGAGGCGAGCTACTGGTACCACGAGCCGCGCTTCCAGGCGGAAGCGATCGCGGCGCTCGAACGGAACCAGCCGCCGCTGCTGGTCACCGACGGCAGCAGCCCGGCCACGTTCGCGTTCGAGGCGGCGGCGCCGCTGGTCGCCCGCTGGCTGGCGGAGCGCTATCGGCCGGTCGAGCAGCACGGCCCGTTCACGCTCCACGAGCGGCGGCGCTGACGGTCGCCGGCACGGCGCCGCGGCGCCCTCCCGCGGTTTCGCTCAGCGTGACCAGGCGGGCGGCGGCAGCAGGCGCCAGGCGTGGTGGAAGTCGTGCTGCGCCACCTCGACGATCCACGGCTGGTCGGCGCATCCCGGTTCGACCTCGAAGACGACGTCGACGTCCCACGTGCCGGCCGCGGCGTCGATGTAGTGGCGAGCGAACTCGGTCTCCCGGTCTGGCTTCGGCGCGTCGAATCGCCGCTCGACGGTCGCGCCGGC
>Ga0194121_10001690_pt1 | contig 36628 bp, 55 predicted proteins | sample TA2MahCa50mmetaG_FD_148609 | JGI IMG/M metagenome (GOLD analysis project Ga0194121, IMG submission 148609) | Freshwater microbial communities from Lake Tanganyika, Tanzania - TA2015020 Mahale Deep Cast 50m | ecosystem: Environmental > Aquatic > Freshwater > Lake | place: Tanzania: Lake...
ATCGCAAAAAGTTTGCAATAATTGCGTCGTTCATCCCACTACCCTAAAGGGCAGGCGTCGGAGTACCGACGCCTGCATCTACGATGTAGGGGTTTTCTCGACGCCGTGGATAAAAATTGAACAAGTTAGGGAATCAATCAAAGACCTTGACGTACCAATTCTCAAAAAACAACTAGGCTTGATATTTGTTTCTGGAGTCAGTAACTTCTAGGTTACTACAATGATACAATTAACCCCCGCTGAGAAATCAGCGGGGGTTATTTTTTTTCAATAGGAAAGACTAAATGTTCCCACGGTAGGGCTGGAGAAGTTTCGACACTGCCTCGGTATTTGAATGCTGGTAGCCCACTTGTTGAAAATTGACAAGCATCGAGTCAACGACATGAATGAGTTGCTTTAAGGTCGGTGCGATTTTATTGTCAAACTTACCCGCATTGACCTCCATGCGGTTAAGGGGAATTGCCGCACCAAGGATGTTGCTTTCGATGTCCCTTATGCTCTTGAGTCCCCAAATGAAAATCCGTACCAGTCGTTGGGGGTCGCTAGTCTTGACGCCAAAATCGCCTTTGGTGATGTCTGTTCCGGGTCTGGCATTGACTCCCCAGTTCATTTTGAGACTGGCCATTGACGCTGAGATTTTTTGAAAGTCGGTGCGGGAGATTTGGAACGTCTCGGAAACTAACCACTCTTTGAATGTCATAGTTTATATAGAACTCATCTTTTATTTCTGGTACATCCTGATAGCAAAACTTGAATTACTGATGGACATTAGAAAACAACCGGACGAATCAGATTTTGAATACGACCGCTTTTTGTCCCGCTATTATATTGGTTAGGCGACTCTTTCGACACCAGCCTGGCGAGTAAGTCGATTAAACAGCCGGTCACGGATACGTGCTTCTTGTTCAGGGCTGCGCTCTCTTTGTGTGAGGGCAGATTGTCTGCCAAAATTGCTAATGGCTGGCGACCATTTCACTTTAGATATACCAATCTTTTTGAGTTCTGCCATCAATTGGGGCAATATCTCTTCCAAGGTGCCTCCCTGAGAAACATCGCCAGAACTATTTAGGCCATCTATGTGTGCAGTAGCCGGGTCGTCCCGATGTTTACTGATTCGAAAAACAAACTCTCTACCACCGGCTGAGTAGGTGGCCTGGAAATAAAACCATGTTTGTTCATCATCAAAAGAAATCTTGGTAGCATCTGGCCAACGTATAGGATTGAATATCGGCTTGATAACTTCCAGAACAACTCTCTCCGACCTACTAAGCCAGTCTTTGAATCTCATGTTTCTGGAGTCAGTAACTTCTAGGTTACTACAATTAACCCCCGCTGAGAAATCAGCGGGGGTTAATTTTTGTACTTGCATAATCATATATACTATAAACCACCTGCAATAAGGAGGCTCATGAGCACAATTCAAGCTAAAGCGAAGATGGTAGCTGGCGACCTGCAAGGTTCGCCAGACAAGGCCATAGACATCGAAATGATTACTAGCATAATCGCCATCATTACAGAAATAATGAAGGTCTTCGGCGCATGCGGAAACACGCCTGCGCAGGCACGGGCGAGAATGGCCCGCCCTGGTTTCTTGGAAAAGGTTACGTTAAAGAGCAGCATACGTCGTCACACAAAGCTTATAGCTATGCGAACGCCTTTGTTACACAGCACACTAAAGGTGGCAGCAACTTTAACAGAACCAGAAGTTAAGAAGATGATGAGTGAAGTAGAATGACATTCAAAGAATACTTAGCCAAGAAGTTCAAGGAGAACGGCGTTCCTTTTGTAGGGCAAGCTCCCGACCCTGGTGGGGAGATGAGTTGGCAAGGGGTTCCCGGAGGCGGCAAGTTACATTCCGCCAAGGGTGACATTCCTGTCAAGAAGAAGCATAAAAAGAAACGTCACCACTGACTTTGAAGTGCAGGTATAGCTTGTAGAAGCTGTTGTTGGATGGACTGGAAAGATGTAGCAAACTGTTGAAAGCTTTGCTGCATCTTTCTCCATGCCTGCTGCGATGTCATGATGGCATCCATAGGAACTTGCTGCATAGCAGTGCTGAATGACGAAAGTTCATTTCTGGTAAGTCCTGGTTGCATTCCGCAAAACTTAAAAAAGACTACGGGGCTACACTTTGAGGAATGCCAACTGTAAACGTCGGAACTAAAGCAGGAACGTAGGTTACGCCATCGCCTGCCGAGTTAACTGGAACCGGGGTGGTAAACCTTTCTGCCCATAGAAGATTAGTGCCGCCTGCATCGGTAACAAAAGCACCATAAATAGTTTGAGTTGTAGGGGCTGAGCCAGCAACCCATACCAGAGTACCGCCCGTCATTTCTGCTTGGTTATTGCCATTTGTATAAGGAGGACTATTCCAAACGATGTTCTGGTTTGTATAACTGGTAAAGGTTGCCTCATTAAAGTTAGCAACAACAGAATCAACCGTAGGCACAATCGCATTTATGAACAAATGTGCTACAGCACCCTTGAGTACACCAGCAGCACCGCCACTATTTTGAGTGATGTTGGTAAGTACGGCTCTCAAAGCATAATTAGTGAAAACGACCATTGATACCCTCCATTAGTTCTAGTATATATTGGTTTGGAGAGAATAATGTACCCAGACGTTCCAGGATTTAGGCTCCTGCAATTCAATGAAAGATATGCCACTAGTGACGATGGCCGTGTCTGGCATAAGAGTCACAAAGGGGCTGGCAGGCTGTAGAACCCTATGTATTCTGCACAGGTGAGCCGGTAGTTCGTTTCTATCGGAAGAACGGTGGGATGGTCGTATACACCTTAGAAAGCATTCTAGCGGGCACTCCTAAGTATCCTACTTGAACAGCTTGCGATAGTCCTCTACATCAACATCCTGAATATCACCAAACTGGCCTACCCAGTAGATGCCAGTTATCTCCATCCGATAAAAGTTGAAATCCTCAAAGTCAATGAAATCTTCGGCCCCTGGGTGAACTTTTAGATACTCCTTGGCTATTGCCTTACGTTCCTTATCAGGAACTTTGACCATTTTGCCAATTAAAGTAATGCGGGGGCTATTGAAAATGTCTTTGCTGAGCAACTTATGTACGATTAGGCTGCATTTGGGGTCGGCATTGATGTTTTGAGTGTGCCTAGCTAGGTCACTAACGAAAATAATAGGAGTGCCTTCTTTGTCTAAGACGTAGGGCATGAAAGAGCCAAAAGGTGTGCCTTTGTAATTACTGGAGAGGACGCCAGCTTTTGACTTTGTAACTAGATTGTGCATAGGGTCTGCTCCTCCAAAGAGCAAAGCGAGAAGTATAACGGTCATTGCCTAAAAGAGCGTGGTCAAATTTTTTCCCTCGGATGAATAGATATTAAACAAGGAGGTCGTTATGAATCACGAAAGACTTGCTGAACTATACATGCTGCTCGATGAGGAGTTCAAGAAAACACCTGTCAATCATGCTAGAATCGGCGAAATCAACCACTACATTGCCAAAGAAATTGCAGTTCCAGACTCTTGTTTGGGTAAACTCTCGTTGCCACCCGACTGGAAGACTTATGTAACAGCAATTATTGGTGTTTTGGTTGCAGCCAATACTCAGTTTCATTGGGTTAGTGCAGACCTACAAAATGCTCTCTTGGCTTTGGCTGTGACGCTAGGCTTCTGGACAGTACAAGCTGCTCAGGAAATCAATGCCACAAACATCAAGAAGCTCAAGGCGCACCTTACCAACTTAATGATAGCACACAAGAAGTAAACAAAAAAGGAGATGCAATTTGCATCTCCTTTTTTGTTGCTGTTTGCCTTACTTCTGCTTGAACAAAGTAATATCGGATACCACTCCGTTCTGATAGCTGTATCGCACCGCACCGTTGAAGCCAGTAGTCACTGGAGGGGTTGGAGGAGTTGGAGGAGTTGGAGGATTCGGTGGGTTCGGCGGATTCGGAGGCGTGGGCGGGTCATCAAGAGGCGGAATGTTGCCGCCGCCGATAATACTCAAGTCCCTTCTCAACTTGCCAACATCAATACCATTTGGTGCCAAGTTGTCTTGGTTATACCAGTCAGGACCAAGTACAAAATACAACTCTTCAACCCATTTCCTAGAAAGGAAAGCGGCCCAAGTGATTGTGCATAATCCACCCCAAGTTGAAATTTGTACGCCTTTTTCGTTATAACCAGTTATGCAAACATCGTGCCCGCCAACAATTTGGGAATTAGTTACATCCCAAGTACAATTACTACAAGTCCATGCCCGGGGCAGGTTGACACCGATAGTGCCACCACCAAACAACAGGATGCCGACCTGAACTAGTGTTTTGTTGGTCCAGTCAGCAGTTACATAACCGTCGATTTTGTGAATCTGACCGTTGAAAGGCAGACCTTTGTTTTTGAAGTAGTCCAATACAACGTTAATCATACAGCCGTTGTCGCCAGGGCCGCAGATTTTCTGATAGTTCTGATATACTTCGGCATCTGTGCCTTGTACAGCGGTGCCTGTATCATTGCCAGACCAAATGCCTACTTTATGATACTTGCCAGAGATTACACAGCATCCATATTTGTCATTCAAATACATTCTCTTGATGGAATCCATTGCTTTTGATGCCCAATCGACCGAGGGAGGCGGTGGTGCCGCAGTGGATGAATCAAAATAATTAGCCAAGTTAAGACATTGCGGTCTTGTTACCGGGCGGATACGGCCTAATTTTACCTGCTGGCCGCTTTGTAGTGTTACGGTTGGAAGCGTCATTGTGTCTCCTAAAAAGGTGTAAGTTACAAGAGTATTACACCGATGATTTTTTTTGCCTAAGTTCGTCTACCCTTGCTTCAAACTTCTCCCAATCACTAGACATATCATCCAAATCGAAGTGTTCTGTTGCGCCGTCCTGTATGATTCTTGTGTCGGCAGCGTAGGAACCCCTGGAGTTCCACTCATAATGTCCCTCTGGACAGTGTGAGCTATGCAAGCCGCCCTCTAAGAATCTGTCACACAGAGGACATCTCGACCATATGCTTTGCATATATTCTTTCCGCATCTTTGAGTTCCTTTTTAGTGATGGGTTTCTTGAAATTCTTCACACGCTCAAGGTGATGGCCCTTGTCCCATGTGTTGCTGCCATGATAAGTGCGGCAGTAACAAACGCCGCCAGTAACCAGGTTCAGCCAGTTTCTTTCCTTCAATTCCTTCTTGAGAACAGTGTCTTCACCTTTCTTCTGAGAAGGATAAGTTAAGCCGCATCGCCTGTCCATTAGCAAAGTACCTTCAATGCCGGTCGGGTCGCAAGTTAAAGCAACTTTACTTGAGTCCCTAAAGTAGTGCAGTTGCTGTTGAAGCATAACAGCCTTGGAACTCTTCAAGCCGTTCCATTGTTCCATAATGCGGGTTGGTCCATACCAGTCATCGTCGTCCCACTGAATGGTCAGGTCAGATGTGGAGTATTCAAGAGAGATATTGCGAAGTTCGCCGAGCGATAGCCGTCCTTCAACATGCGCTATGAGAACCCGCTTGTCTTCATGGGCTAGCTTTTTAAGTGCTTCATGTTCTTTTTGGGCACAGTCGGTGACAATAAGCAACCTCTTCTCAGGGTAGGTTTGCTTTGTAAAGAACTTGTAGCTCTCACGGACCAACGGGAGTCGGCCCATTGTTACCATCAGTGCTGTTATCGTTGGGTATTTCATTCTACGTCTACTGAGTCTTCGTTGCGTGTCCTGAAATAGTTCCTCAGTTCGTCCCGCAACTTGAACGACCTATCGGTTAATTGCCACAGACCTTGGGCGTCTCGCTTGAGGTCAAGAAGTGGGTCGTACTTGTTATCAATCAAGAAGCCCGCACGGGAAGTGTATCTCCTGTCTTTCTTCTTGCCGTGCCAGTGATGCAAGATACTTCCTGGGACGCAGCCGACGTTACGACGGATGTAAGTTTCCGCCCTGGCCTGCCATTCAAGCATCAGGTCCACCAACGACTTTGACCATTTTTGGTTCAGGGTCGTTTCCATTTGGCCGATAAGTGCATAGGCCATGTGCCAGTCAGCAGAGCCAATGATGGCGTAGTCGATTAGCCCCCCAAGGTCGTCAATCGCCTTACGCCGAGCAGCCCAGGCATAACCTGGGTGTGCGTAATGGCTTGGTGGTTTCTTACCCCTTGCTAGGCCACCGTAGTAACCTGTTAGTTGCACCTTGTTTTTAGGGGCTGCTGGTATACCGCCAATTTTGTAGCGGTGGATGAAGCCCATGTGGGTATTGATGATGTTGAAGTCAGGCCCCAGGTCGTGGGTGTTGGTAAACATCTGAACAACGTGGAAGTGTTGTAACTGGTTTAGAGTTTCATTGACCCAATCAGGCCGTGCGAAGTCTACATCGGGGTCAATCCAGGCCACATATTCCCAATCAGAGGGAAGACGGGAGATACCGATGTTGATAAGGTTTTCTTTGTGCCACAATTCAGACCAAGTTCTCAACTGAATGTGTTGAGGATTATCAGGAGTAGTAACAACGTGCGGGCGATTACCGAAAGCTGCTTCCACTACCCACAGCCTCGCACCCGCATCTAACACCATTTTCTCAAACCGTTCAAACAGATGGTATCTGCTAGTGAACCTACATGCGTTAACGATTGGAGCTACTACATGGAGTTTGCTCGGCTCCCAAATGAAGGGACTTTCTGGTGTTGTATGAAACGTAGGGAACGCCGTCCTCACATACGTTCTTTCTTTTTCGTGTACAGGCATTTTCTATTAACCTCTTATTTCATTGGGGTCACTATCCTATAATAAGTTAAGTGGTATTATTAAAGGAGAAAGAAATGAAAATATTGTTTGCCGCACTATCAGTAATTCTTCTAGCAGTCGCTCCAGTTTTAGCACAGCAGCCATCATCAAAGCAACCGCCTTCACAACCTTCACAACCTTCACATCATCACCGGCATGCACCACCACCTGCCGCCAATGTGAAAGTAACAGTGCATCATCGACCACATAATGTACATCCGGTTGCGCCAGTGCATACCCACAGGTGGCACGTACACAACTACCATCATCGTCACGGACATCATTTCCGTTACGGCTATTTCTACAGGGGTTTCAACCACAATCACTGGTCACGATACTATTGGGACCGTCGTTACGGCACCTACCTTTACTATGACCCATTTGCTTTGTCATGGTACTACTGGTGTGCCCCACACTTCGCATTCTACCCAGTTACTTATGTGCCACTAGGCACCTATTCGTTCCCGTATGTGGCTAATCCAACACCACCCGCAACGCTACCAGTGCCGCCGCCGCCGCTCCCGGCAGGCCCGATGCCACCAGCACAGCCATAAAGAAAAAAGGCCCGCTTGTTAGTTCAAGCGGGCCTTTTTTCACTAAATCTTCACAGGCTTGGTAGCTGGTTCCACAAAAGCCGATTCTTTGACTTTTGCGGCCTCAGCTTCACCAATCTCTTTGTTGGATTGTGCGATTGCTTTATCCAACGATTGTGGCCAGTCGGCTTTCTTGTACCACTGAGTTGAAGTGCGGTGGTATGCGTCTAGGTGCTGGCTGAAATCGGCACCTAGACCTTTTGGGCCAACAGCCTTACCCACACGTAGGAGACTCAACATTTCATTGGTCCCTTCGGGGGTGAACTTGTTAGTGACGGCAGATGATTGGAGTTGGGCGGTTTCGATGTCGCAGAAATCTACGAGCTTCTCGGTGGTCCTGTCCTCCATCTCAAATGCGTCATTCGCAATACTGGCAGAAAGCCAGATATTGATTCGTGTCTTTTTTGGACCCTTGCGGTCCAACCAAAAATTCTTCATGTTAATCCTTGATAGTAAAGTTTTTGTTGATGGTGATTAGTCCATCTTCTGAATCTACAATGATTTGAACCTTATTCAACACAGAATCTTGTCGGATACTAACGTTGATTTTTTCCATAGGGTCAAAAGGGGCGAGTAAGTTACGAACACTCTCCCACAAGTCATTGACTGTTATGCACGGGAGAACAAATTCAAATCCCGTCATTTGTTGTTTGCGTAAAGCCAAAACGTCTGCTCTTTTGTATCTGCGATGACCACCAGCACTTCTGGTTGGAACAAAGATGCCTTTTTTTTCCCAATTTCTCAGGGTTTGAGACGAAATACCAAGAGCAGAAGCCGCCTCCTCCACTGAGAGCATATCTTCTGACTCTGGTTCTGGCACTGTATCTTCGATATGATATTCGGCAAGTTCTAGCCATTTACGACATTCTTTGCCCTCTTCGCTTGATGGCTGACCATTATATTGCTGCACAGCCTTTTCCAAATTCAAAGGCACTTCTTGCAGCTTATTTTTCTCGATAAGGTCCAGCAGTTCTTTTTCTGGACGAAACCATTCCCCTCTTATTCTGTATTCTTTGAAGGACTCATGCACTTTCTTTTCTGTATCTAAAGTTCCTTCAAAAGCCGCTAATAATTTAAGCTTATTGGGACTGTATGCCTGTAACGCCAGCACTCTTTTGCGGAGATTGCTAGACCAGCCAATCTTAATAGCTCCACTTTCGACTTCCTGAACAAAGTAAACGTGACCCATAAAAATAACCTCCACACTTATGTAGTGTGGAAGTTATAAAAATTTACAAGTTTTGGACAGAAAGTTACAAATTCTTTCAATCTACAAATGTCAATTCTTTCTCACAGAATAGGACTTCACGGTTGTAACCGTCGAGCAGGACGTTCCAATAAGGTTCTGTGATGAACTTCTGTTTGTTCCTGGTAAGGACGTATTTGCCGCCCTTTTTGATGTAATTGCCATTCTTGTCTGTTGCTTTGCAGTGGGCCATGTAGTAGAGCTTGTAAGGCCCCCATACGACGGTTCCTTGAACATTCTCTAACGCCCGCTTCTTTTTGTCAGTTTTGGCGTACTGCCCAATGGTATCGCCGTTCCAGTTCTCAATTACCTTCTTGCCAGTCCTGTTATCAGGCCAGGATGGACCGCCTACCGAATTGACAATAACTCGTCTGCCTGAGTCGTCCCTAGTAGCCGACTCAGGAATGACGTTCTCTGGTAAATTAGCCATACAGTATAGACGCACGCCAAAGTATTATTGGTAAAAAAATCTGGCAGGGATACATAGCGGCTGTTATAATTACAAGTATGAAAAAGTACACTAAGAAACAAGTTAAGAAATTGTTCGACAAGGAGTGTTTCTTCTGCGGTGAAAACGACTACGACCTCCTAGATGCTCACCGTATTATTGAAGGCAAGGATGGAGGCACTTATCACTGGTGGAATATGCTAACAACTTGTGTAAAATGCCATCGAAAGGTGCATACTGGCAAGATTAAGATTCTTGGAAAGTATCATTCTACAGGGGCCACACTCTTTAAGATTCACTACATTGAAACCTGCCTCTCGGCAGACCAGTTCCAAGAAGAAAAGAAAGTCACTAAAACACAGGCTGCTGAACTTCTCATCGGTTCGCCCAATACGCCTCTTTCCGTTTCCTTCCAGAAGCAGGACGGTACTGAGAGAACTATGCGTGGCAAGTTGGTAAAGCCAGAACCTTTGCTTGGCCGAAGCATGGTCGAAGACCTGGACAGTGACGACAAAAAGAATCGTCTGCGTCAGGTTGACCACAGAACAATCAACTGGTTGGTCGTGGACGGTGTAAAGTACACCGTCAAATCTTGACAGTTGAAGAACATTCGGTATGCTTGTCTGGGCTACCCACGCAAGCAACGGATGTTCCGTTGTTGGCCAGGAGGTTTTATTTTTTTCCTCCTGGCCTTTTTTGTTTGCTAACGTAAATACTGCATGGATATTGGGTTCAGAGAATGGCTAATTCAGAACGAAGGTTGGCTAGACTGGTTTAAGAAGAAAGACCCGCAGGCACCTTTAACTCCCGAAGAGGAAGAAGATGACCACCTGGGTTACGTGCGAGGCACAACTGCCAAGAGAAAAAAAGACGCCACCAACAACACAGACGCAGAACATGAACTCATGCTAGGGTTAGAGCCAGGAACCTTGGCAAAGAGAAGGGCAGGTAGGGTTAGTGGCATGGGGCATGAGGACGAAATTCAGACAGACCTCGGCCTTAGCGACGAAGGAGAAGCACAAAGAAAACAAGCCAAAGACTGGAAGAATAACCAGCCAATGCCGACATCAGTAAGTTTCGGTGCAGAACCCACCCAAGGCGTCGGCTGGAACCCATTCGACCCCAACGACAACCCTAACTGGAAGAAGGCTCTAGCGGCGGCTCAGAAACAACGGGTAGGGTCTTCCTAAGCCATAAAGCGAAGTTTTCTTTCTTCTCTAGCTCATCTGCATAAGGTATCAAATGCCGCACATTGTGGTAGACGTGCCTTTTTTCGTCTTGGTTGTGATGGCCTATCATTACCCATTTCTCATTCCAAAATCGACTGTTGTGCTGATACCTCTCATAAACTCCTACGCCTGTCCCATGCTCTCTTTCAATAAACCTAAGAAACTCGCCTCTTTTGAGAAGAGGAAATAGTTTGTCGGCAACAAAGAACTCACACTTCTTAATGATTTTCTCTTTGAAGAACCGTCGCCATTCCTCCAGGTCTAAACCTTCGAAAATAGCCATGTCGGCAAACAACTCATTCAAAGTCAGGTTGGTATAAACACCTTCGTCAAACCAATTGTAACCAGCCATCTTCTTGCCCTGAGTTTTCATTTTTTCTAAGGTTTCAAGGGTGTGCTTATGATTAAAGAGCCAGTCGTCACAGTTGCGATAACACATATACTTGAACGTATGTTGAACGTAAGGAAGGGGAGGTCGTCGAGCGGCTATAATACCGTTGAGAAGTGCTAGTGCAGCCCCCAAAGGAGGATTGGCACCTGTGTTTTCAGACTTTACGACCGTTACGCCTCTTAGGATGTCAACAGACGGCAAAGGGTCGGGTCCAGAGTGTACGATGATTACATCGTAAGGGTCTGGGTAAAAAGTCAGTATCTCAAGATGGCACAATAACTCTTCAACTTTATCGTGACAAGCTAGAATAAAGCAAAAATCAGACATCAGTGTATCTATGGACTAGTGTTATGTCCGTGGAGCCACTTGCCAAGTTCTTTGGCAACTTTAGTGATGTCTTGCTTTGTTTCATTGATAGATGATTGGTCTGCTCCCTTTTTGAGCAGTGTGTTGAGTCGCTCTACTAGCCTTCTGCGAAGCCGGTACAGCAGCCAAAAATTGTTCTTCATAACACAGTATGTATCCCGCATCGCTATGATAAAAACATGACTACTTCACAACCCACTTGTCAGTGCCTCATGAATCCCGGCTGGAAGTTTAACCCGGACATCAAATTTGAATGGGAGCAACCACCAATGGCACATTGGCCTACGGGACACCCGTTTGCCCCACCAGTAGACCATAAAGGGCTAACGCTAGACGAACAAGCGGTTCTTTCTAACCTTGTGGCGGCTTGGAATCTGTTTCTGGCTTTGGGCAACCACACCGACAATGACATCCAAGAGTTCCGAGACTCAATCCACCGTTGCCAACAGTTGGTGGCTTTGCGGGTGGCTCGGCGGGTGGACCCTGAGATTTGGCGACAGCCTCCAGAAGCGGCTTGCAATAACGATAAATGAATCTCTCATATTTCCAGGTTGCTTCAATTGTAATAATATCCTCACCAGTATAATTTAATTCACCACGATTAAACTTTTCAAGACTTAACCCTTCTAGTGTCCATTCTTCTAGCGACTCTAGTGGACCACTAATGGAGAATAATTTTGGCAAACCACAACACCAACACTTGTCAGGACCAGGAATCAACAAAACTAATTTCCCAGTTCCAAGAGATTTTAGAGATGCAAATGTCTTAAACTGGTCATCCGTTGTATCAAAATAAGTAGTGACAATCTCACCAGACTTATCAATAACAACAGGAATACCTTTATTGCAATCTTCTAGTGGAAACTTAAAATCTTCATTTACAACTGGTCTGACAGCTAATCGAACAAACTCGGGTTTGATTTTACATTCTGGGAAATCAGCCTCAAATGACCAACGAAATTTTCTTGACATGTTTTATAAGAGAAAATTTTTTCAAATTCCACTTGTTTTTTGGGCCAGCCGTGCTATGATACTGTAGTCGTTTGTGGAGCGACTCGCTTGTGCGAAAAGTCCACGAAGTTGCAGCAATCGGCTGCGTAAGTTAGAGTTGGTGCAATCGGCACCGAAGGAGAGAAGCATGTCTATTCAAGACAAGTTTGATGCTGCGCTCGCAGTCATCAACGAACACAACACCACCGTTGGTGGTGCAGACAAACCGGGTTACATCGACCCAGAGCAGTTCATCTCATGTGTCAAGGCCAGCGGCGGAACTACGGAAGACCGACTGAAAGCGATGTCTCACGAAGACATCCTTAGCTTCCTGCCCCGCACGGAAGTCGGCAAGTTCGCCGTTCAGCCAGTTCTGGTTGCCAAAGCAATCGCTGGCATTTTCCGTGGTCGAGACGAAAAGAACCCACCGGATAGTGCAGAAAAGCGTCCTGTCGGTAGCAAGAAGGCCGAAAAGATGACGCCTCGGGAACTCGTTGAGGCTTATGACCCCGACGAACCCGACAACCCTGTGGGCAAGCGTCTCAAGGACATTTCCCGTGGCGAACCGTTCGTCGTGTTCGCAGATAACAACAACACCGTAGACGTAGACAACACCTTTAAGCTTCTTATGGAAGTTAAGGGTGGCTACGAAGGTCGCAAGGACATTGAGGTAGGCGGCACCATCAAGCCGGTCTACCGGGTAGGTGATAAGATTGACGCCTATGCGGACGAGAACCCGCTATACCCAGGTCGTCCTCTGCGTCCTGACGGCACTTGCGACCAGACGGGTCGTTCGTGGGAAGGTGTTCCTACTGAACTACGCCAGCTTGTCAGAGTGGCGATGCAAACGGGCGAACTTGATGTTACAATCGAGACAGCCCATAACATCCTTGACATGGTTGTTGGGTCTGAGCCAATGGCCAAGCTGAGGAAGCGTTACCGGGATGCCTCGGTAAAGTTCGACGAGCTAAAGCGGGTCGGAAACCTGCCGAAGCTGACAATCTCTTTGGCGAAGGAGGCTGGCGAGGCCCGCCGCCCTTTTGCTAAAGGGAAGCAAGTAGTGTGGGCACAAAGTCCAGGCTACCGTTTCAACGCCGCCGACAAGAAGTGGAGTCACTAATGAAAAACAAGAAAGGAAAGACCATGAGTAGAATGACAACCTATGTTGCCATTGTGCTGGATAGTTCCGGTTCGATGGCACCTACCAAACGACAAACCGTGATGGGCTTCAACGAGCAAGTCCAGCAGGCCAAGCTGAACGCCAAGGAGCAGAAAGACCTTGGCGACTACAAAGCCTGTGTGGTAACTTTCAACGGCGAAGTCTTCGAGCATCAGTGGCTCGTTCCTGTGGAAGAACTACAGGAAGCCAGTGATGAAGATTACCAACCGAGCGGCTCAACAGCCATGCGTGATGCTGTTGGCTACACCCTCCAGAAGTTGCTGGACACCACCAACCCCGAAGACCCCAATGTAGCGTACTTCGTCTACATTGTGTCGGACGGTGAGGAAAACCAGTCCAAGCACTACAGCGTCGGTGGCTTGCGGGAGCTAGTGCAGTCGGTGGAGAAGCGTCCTAACTTCACAATTTCCTACTTGGGGTGTAGTCCCAAGTATCTCAAGGAAATCGCTGAGGCAACCGGAACGCCAATCTCCAACATGGCGGCATGGTCCAACGCAACGCCAGCAGCGGCAGCGGGTGGCTGGCAGAACAGCAACAAGCGTACTGATAGGCTCTACAAAGCTAGGGCCAGAGGCGTCGTTAAAATGGAATGTCTCCAGTCTGACGATGCAGCGGTATGTGCCGACTACAGCGATGAAGTAGGCGACTTCTCCGCTCCGGTTGGCGGCGTGGCGGATATGTTGGTCGGGACAGCAGGACTAGCAAATGCTGCCCCGGCAGGCGTTCTGAACACGGCTGACCAGGCGGCAGCACAGGCATACGCCGCATTACCAAAGACTAACGTTTTCGGCAACAGAACGCCAGTGGCTACCTGGAAGGTCTAAGCTTCCAGCAACAAAAAACCCCGGTCCTAGTGACCGGGGTTTTTTGTTTCAAGCTTTTGGCGTTTTTGCATTAGCCTTACGGATTCTCTTCACTTCCGCTGGTTCTGCGTCCCTTGCTGACCGCTTTGCGTTCTCTCGTCTGTTCTCTGGAAGAGTTTCTCCATCACCGTTGGCAGCAAATGACTTAAAGTGACTTTGAACAAAGCCAGGCACACAAGGCTTGGGCTTTTTGCGTTTGCCATCTATGATTTCAACCTCTGTGGGTTTAAGCCCAAATGCTTTGTACATACCCGTCAAGTTACACAAGTCTTGAAGTTTGGTGTTAGTATTAGAAAACCCTGGTTGGCTTGCTTTTTTGTACAAAAGCGTTGTACCACCGCCGTTGCAATCCAGGTACTTTTCTGTAAATTTCCGCAGAGTGCTATCTTTGAACCCATTGTTATGATGCCAGATGGCAAAAGTAATCCACCATCTCATGCTTGTTGATGTTTGTGAAAGAAACTGTATGCCTTTTTCGGCACGGATTTGTCGATAGAGAGCTACCTTGTCTTCCACAAACAAAGCAAACTCCTCTAGCTTTTCCTTTATTTCTTCTACGGACGTACTCAAAAATAGTTGCAAGCAATTCCTTTCTACCTCCCTGTGTCTTGGATTATTCCAGTCAATCACTTTATTGGTGACACATGGCTTCCATTTGTTTGTGTAGGCACCAAGGAAACGAACAAAATGGGCGAGATTATCTCTCTTGAACTTGTGTAAGGTTTCCCGTTTGAGCTTGTCTGGGTCGAACCCTAAAAACGACAAGTTCTTATTTACCGCTACCTGAATCTTTTCAAAAATCGGAGTCCAAACAGTTTCATAATCGGGAAGCTTGGCAACAAATTCTGCACCTAGAAGTTCATAAGGTGTTGCAACCGTCCCTTTACTGTTGGCGTTGATGTAGTCATTGACCGCCTCTGGCTCTCCATCGAAAAGTTTGGACTGCTCATAAATCTGGCATTCATGAATAACCTGCTCGAAAAGAGCCAAATCGCTCTTGCCTTTATCTGTTGTTGCGAGTGCTTTGAATTGCGCTCGCAAAAATCGAATGGAATGATAAGTGCGATTTGCGCCATCGTTGAGATACTTTATTCTCAGTTTGTCGCCAGCTAATTCGTAAGTAATAACAAACCCTGAAACAATAGGGGTGCGACCTGTATCTCTGCCCTTTTTGAAAGCAGGTAGAATGGTATTATAATACCAATCCCACTTTTGACGTTCAAGCCAAGCATCCCATCTGAGCTTTTGGTGCCCAGGAATGAACAAGCTTTTCCTAACATCAACTCTCTCTACAATTTCGCCAAGCCAAATTGGGTTTGTTCCTAGAATTTCCATCAGTTTCTCCTGTATTTGAAGTTACTTTCTGTAGTGTCCTAGAAATAAACAAAAAAAACAAGAGCAAAACTAGTAGTTCATCCAAAGCACTTCAAGCTTAACTGGTTTTTGCTTCTGCTGCGAAGCGTGATTGACTATCTTCTTCTTTTCACACCGCCAGCCCTTATACAAACGGGTGTATAGGGTGGAGGGGTAGCCGCTTACCAAGACCTTACCACGGAAAGCCTTCAACTGGTCGGCTAAGGCAATATGGTCATCAGTGTCCATTTCAAACTGGTAGGCGTTTTTGCTCAAGCGGGTATCAGGAAGATAAGGTGGGTCAATGTAGAGTAACGTGTTTGGGAGATTGAATGCTTTAATGACTTCGGCTGCGGGGCGGTTCAAGATGTAAACCGACTGTAGGCGTTCGGAAATAATAGGCAGAACCTTGTGCATGGTGTTCCATGCATTCTCATCTCCAGGCCGACCACCCCTCTTCCGTTCAGACCAGGCGAAGGCAGTTTTCAATCCGCCTCTACTCATTCTTCGCAACACAAACTCATTAACGGCATGGTCCAAATCACTAGCGAACTCCTTCCTGGTGAGGGCTAGTTCAAAGTTCTCCTTGGTATACTTGGTCTTCTTGAGGCGAGCGACAAACTCATCACACTGGTCACGCACTACACGCAGTATCGCTACGATACCGCTGTCTAGGTCATTAAGGCATTCCTCCTGAGAGGGATGCTTGTTCATCATAACACTAGCGGCACCAGAGAAAGGCTCGACGTAGGTAAGGTTCTCGTAGCCAACAGGGAAATTGTCCAGAACCCATTGGCACAAGTAATACTTACCCCCGTGTATCTTGAACGCTGGTCGTATTTTCATCTTTCCCTTTATGACGATGGATGACCTTACCGCACTTGCAAATAAAGTCCCACGGTCCATACCCATTGCTTGCACTCCAAAGTTCGCCAAGATTGTTCTTCTCATGACACTCGACGCATTGTACACGGACGGTTTTGTTATCTTCAACGTAGATGTAGCTATCTTCACTCATTACACTCCTTGATGAAAGTAAGACCTATTGCCAAGGCATTCGTTAGCTGCGGCAATTCTCCTTAAAGCCAGAGCATAAGCAGCAGTTCTCATGCTAATCTTATGCTTGAAGTACCTGGACAGGGTTCGCTCTGTTGCGTACCCCATTATCTTTCTAAGCCCGGCATCTACTTCTTCAATGGTCTTTTCTTGACCATTTCGGTTTTGCACCCACTCGAAGTAGGATACAACTACACCACCTGCATTCGCCAGAATATCCGGCACCACTACAGTCCCACGGTCATATAGAATAGAGTCAGCTTCGGCTGTAATTGGGCCGTTTGCCAGTTCCAGAATCGCCTTAGCCTTGATAGCGTCCACATTTTTTGCCGTGATTACGTTCTCAATGGCGGCTGGAACCAGTACATCGACATCTAGCCCCAGGAGTTCGTCATTGCTGATTGGAGTCCCTTGACCCCATGCCTTCTCAGCCGTTGTATCTAACGACTGCCGACATTGTACCGGAGTTAGCCCGGCATGGCAATAAGTGCCGCCATACTCATTAGAAATAGCCACAATGTTGATAGGCAGTTTGGCCCCCATGCACTTCTCTGCGAACCAGTAACCCACCTTGCCAAAACCTTGTAGGGCTATGCTAATTGGTTTGTCGAACTTCAAAGGGAAGTCTTTATGGGTCAGAACGTTCTCCAGAACATAGTAACCGCCGTAACCAGTCGCCGAGTTGCGGCCTTCGATGCCCCCTAGAGCCACAGGAAGCCCTGTAACAATGTTCTTGGGGTGTCCACCCTTAATCTTGCGGTATTCGCTATACATCCACCCCATGACCCGCTCGTCGGTGTACATATCGGGCGCAGGGATGTCTACGTCGGGACCAATGAAGTCGGCGTAGGCAGCTATGTATGCCTTGCTTAATCTTTCTAACTCCCGGTGGGATAAAGATTTGGCGTCAACTGATATTCCACCCTTTGCGCCGCCGAAGGGGATTTTGACGACGGCACACTTAAAAGTCATCCAGAAGGCCAAAGCCTCCACATGGTCACGGTCCACAGCGGGATGAAACCGGATGCCTCCTTTTCCAGGGCCAAGTGTGGTATCATACTGACACCTGAACGCCTTGTATATCTTGAGAGTGCCATCATCGTGGCGCATAGGAATTGCACATTGAAGAGTACGTTGGGGATATTGCAGACGCTCCCAGCTTTCCGGGTCGATTTCTGCAAATTTGTACGCAGCTTCTAACTGCTTTTTGGCGTCTTCTAGCATTGACATAGATAGTATCCTCAGCTATTGAAAGAGTAATTCTTAGGGAAAGAGGTACAAATAGTCTTCACAGTTTCTAAATAATAACATGAGCATCTGTAAACACACTATCCTTCTCTTTCTTTTGTTATTAACTGTTCCCACCCGTTGTTTTGCCGACACCCCTGATTTGAAACTGCACAATAAGTGTTTGTATCCAACCGTAATGGTTGCGCTTGAGGGAAGGGAAACTGGAGGCACGGGCGTAATCGTTCGCAGCACGAAGGTTGGTTCTGAATGGCAGAACGTTTTTATTACTGCTGGTCATGTTGCAAACCATCCTGGCGATTTTAACGTTCATGTTTACGAATACAATGATTCTACCATAAGAGGCCACTTGATTCTGCCTTGTTCTTTCTACGACGTCAATCTGGAACAAGACCTAGCGGTAGGAGTATTCGTTAGTTCCAAGAAAATGCCAACAGCAGAAATTGATTTCGATTCAAAACTTTACATTGGTAATGATGTGCTACGCATAGGATGCGGCCTCGGGGACGAACCTCGTCTGGATGTAGGTAAAGTGAGTTCTGTAAAGACCAGGTTGGGTCGTCATTCCGAATTGATTCGTACAACCATTCATACGCTTCCAGGCGACTCTGGTTCTGCCTTGTTCAACAATTACAAGGTGGTGGGCATCATGATTATGATTCGTGCCAGAGAGGGGCCTGGAGGTACTAAGCAGTTAATACCCCTCATGTCCTACGCCGTTCCCATGCACAGGCTGGCTACTTGGAACACCCAAAATAATAATGCTCTTTCTTTCGCTTGGAATAACGACGAGATTCCTAGACTGCCAATTTATCAAATCAAGTATATGAGAGATATTGAAATAATCGACGATGACTAAATATATAACAAACCAGGAGGATAGATGAAGAGTTTTGAAAGTTTCCTAGTTAATCAGGTTCGTGACAAGAACATTCAAAAATTGGCCGAATTCGTCGTCAAGAATAACATCGACGTAGCCGAATTCGAGGAGTGGATTATTTGTTCCACCGACCGGCAGATTAACGAAGGACTAACTGGCGGTTTAGGCGGCGTTTGGAATAAAGCAAAAGGTGCTGTAGGTAATGCTTGGGGCGGCATAAAGAATGCATTCAAGACCGCAGGCGACTGGTCTGGCTGGAACGATGGAAGTTCGACCCAAGATGCAGCAAAAGCTGAAAAGCTGAAAAACAAATGGGCAGGCTCTCAGTACGCCGACAAGTTTGCCAACGCTGGCGCAGCAGTGCCAACCGTACAACAAGACGGTGGCGGCGTTAACCTAACTCCACCACCCGACAATGCTCAGAAGCCTAGAATAGCCCCTGGAACGCAGCCAGGCACTCAAGCAGCTAGCACAGACCCATTAGCAACTGCCACTCCAGCACCAGCTAAGCCAGCAGCCCCACAGAATCCTATGCAGATGCCACCACTGGCGGACATCTTCAAGAACTATCCGTACCTAAAAGGCAACAAGGACTTCCCGGCTATTTGGAAGAAAGTAAGCGACCACTTCGCACAACAACATGCTAAGCAGAATGCAGCCGACGATGCGGACAAAAGTAAGCCATACAGAATAGCACCCTAAGCGCAAGCTTTAAGAATCTCAATAGCAGAATCGGCATCCTCCTCCGAGAATGACAGGTGTGGGCGGAATCGAATAGATTTCGCCCCACACTTTAGACACAGCATCTTTTCACACAGCTTGTTATGCATGTGGTCCCTTTCTTCTGTAGTAGAAAGGTCAAACGCAATCATCGAGCCTTTACCTCTAGCATTAAGTAAGCCCAACTCTTTAAGTTTTTCGACAAAATACTCACCAACTTTGGCTGCATTATCGAGTAACTTTTCTTTAGCAATGACTTCCAATATAATGGTTGCCCTTACCAAGTCCACAATGTCAGCACCAAAAGTCGAGTTGATTCGGCCTGGAGTGTTAAGGACGTTACTTTCCAAATTAACTCTGTCCGTTGCGGCAAATCCACCAACTTGAACTTTCTTGGCAAAAGAAATCAAATCAGGAACGCATGAATGGTGTTGATAACACCAAGCTTTCCCTGTAGAAAAACATGTTTGCACTTCGTCGAAAATAAGCAGGCATTCATATTCTAAAGTTAAACGCCGCAGAGTTTCAAGGAACTCTTTGGTATTGTGTATATCACCCCCTTCGCCCAAAATAGGTTCGATGATAACTGCTGCGGCATTGTTCTCTTTTAGTGCCTTTTCAACCTGTTCTAGCCCTAAATCACTTATTGGCACTCTTGTCCAGGGAAATTTTGGATACCATTTTGTCTTAACGGGAGAACTATTGGTTAGAGAAAGAGTATATCCGCTTCTTCCGTGAAAAGCATTTTCAAAGTGGATAACGTCAAGCTTATTGATTCTTTCTTCGTTATTTTGAATGCCTAACTTCTGAACCTTCCAGTCAAACGCTGCTTTAAGGCTATTTTCCACAGCCAAAGCTCCTCCAGCTATAAAGAAGAACTTTTCAAACTGTGGCATGGTGCTAGCAAAAATTCTCACGAACTTGTCGTAATACTCAGTGTAAATGTCACTATGAGCTATTTTTGTAGTTATAACCGATGCTAATTCATCATTGCGTGCAACTAAGGAAGGATAATTCCAGCCAAGTGCTTGGCTGCCAAAATTACCAAAACAGTCCAGGTATTTTTTGCCGTTTTGTTTATCTACTATCCAAGAACTGTAGCTCTTTCTCAGGTCTGGAACAATGCGAAAGCCATCCACTAAAATAAACTTCTCAAGCGAAGGGATAACACTGTTAGTTTTTTCTAATTCTTGACGACAATGACCAGAAACAACATGACACAAGTCGATAAAAGATTCATCGGCCAAGTTTCTTTTTGACATATTGATGGACTTGTGTACCCATTGTACATTTCCTGGAGCGTATCCTCGGGCGGAATCAATTCTGTCTAAAGATGCAGTGTCCCCCATTGCTAGCTTCTGACCAGAAATAGCGCACCTGCTTTGCTGGGACAGGAATAAACCCCATATATAATCAGGGCTAACGGTTAGGTCTAAATTTCTTGATTTTGCACCATAAACAATAGCATGCCATAACTTGCTCGGAATGTTACCAGACTTGTGTCGTCTTTTTTTGTAACATTCAGCACAACTAAGAGTTGACCTATTTAGCAACTTTGCAGTATTTATAGACTTAGTAACCCCACAATTGCAGCGACAAATCCACCTGTCGGCCCTACTGTCGTCTAAGCGAATCACTGTCCAGTTGCCGAACTCTCGATTTTCAAGATTATGTGTTCTAGGTCGTGCCATGTTAAATCCAGCCGGTTTTGATAGCTTCTTGAATCTCTTCTATAGTAACGTGCCGTCCTAGAAATTCCGACACAGAGTTAGTAAAATGCTTCACAATATCGTCTTGGACTGCGTGTTTGAACTGAGGCCCCATTTTGGATGCCTCCAAATAATCGTTGATACTAATGGAATAGTCAAGACGTTCTCCGTCTATGAAAACGTCTTTTTCCATAGTTCCATCAGGCAAGATACGGAACTTAACTTCAAATTTTTTTTTGGGTTGCTGTTCTTTCATGCTTTATGATAGTTTCGCATACATATTTTAATGGCAGAAACACTAGAATTTGCTGAGTGGCTTGAAATGGACGAGGGCTTCACCGACTGGATGAGGTCTGGGGGCAGTGCTGTTGGGCGAGGCGTATGGGCTGGCATTGGTGCCTTGGACGCAGTTGCCGACAAAATCAATCAAATAGCTGCTAGTGTTCCAGAAATAGGCAGAGAAGTCGTCACTGCTCACAGGGAAATAAATGACCACCCTGAACTGTTAGAGGTTATGCAAAATAAAGCTAGTGTTATGGACCTCATGAGGAAACTAGCAGCGATAGACCCCAAGAAACTAGAAGCCGAAGGCAAAGTAGTCTTGAGTAACAAAGATGCAGGAGAGGCCATCGCTGTCTGGCAGAGGAGTTCTCTGCCATTGGCGGTCGAACTCATTGTCCATTTTGGCGAGGCCATTCATATCGGCAAAATCATTCGAGCATTACCAACTTATTTTGCCACCATTTGGGAGAAGTTCAAGGAAATCAAATCAGCGGCCTCAATATGGGCTAAAGCAGAAGCCATCATAGCATTGGTAGGTGCATTACTGGCTTTTCTGCACTTCTTAGCTACATCTGCTTTCCTCAGTGGTATTCTAGCTAAAATTGCAGCCCTTATGCATCAATGGGTACTTGGTGGCGAACTCTTGTTGGGTGCTTATATTGCCTGGGGTTTGGTTATTTTCTTGGCTATTGCACATGGCAACGCCAAGAATAAGCTATTGCGATGGATTATCGGATTTGTGCTAGCACTAATAGACCCATCGCATGGCAAGATAGACGATGTAAAAGCATCGCCAAGATTCCGCAAATTCTTTGGTATGAAGCCACCGCCAGAACCCAATCAGAATCCTGCCGAACCGCAAACGCAACAAAAGCAACAAGAATCCACCCTCTACGACCTCCATCAAAGTGCCGTCGATGCCTTCCCCCGCACTACCAAAAGGCAGCACTCGATTGACCCAATCAAAATAGTACAAATGGAATGGACACCTTTTGTAGGCGTCAAGACTTTATTCATTAAGGGACTAGCACAAAATTCCATCTCGGGAAAAGAATATAATCCACAAATTTTATTCAAGAACATACTATATAACACTAACGCCGACACAAGAATCATCGCTAGTGATGGACTAATGTATGAGTACAAAAAACCTAGTGTGGTTGAAAACGATGTGTTGGTAAGATGTTCGTGCCCTGATTTTAGATGGAGGTTTGCATACTACAATCACCTAGACCACAGCCTTCATGGGCGTAAACCAGCCAAATACAACTCCCTCGGGATTGGGCCTCCTGCAAATCCACTAGAAATGGAGGGTATGTGCAAACACCTGATGAAACTGATAACAGCCTTGCGTGATGCAGATGCTATAGAATAATGCCATACAAAGATAAAGACGAAAGATTAAGTAAATCAAGAGCTTATAGTAAAGCTTACTATCAAAAAAACAAAGAACGCTTACGAAAGAAGCAGCAATGCTACTTGAGCGTCAGAGAAAATTACGCCAAGCACGCCGCAGCACTGGAACGCAAGCGTAAAAGAAACCTTGAAGAAATCAGAAAGGTAAAGCTTGCTTATGGGTGCTGTAGTCCTAACTGTTGCTGGGAGGGTGACTTTGTAGGATGCGACTTGGACCTCCATCACTTAGACTCTTCTGAGAAAAACAATTCTGTGTCTAAAATGACTACACTAAGTATGAAGAACCTTTGCTCAGAAATTAACAAGTGTGTTGTCCTATGTGCGGTATGCCACCGAAGGTTTCACGAAAAACATTTTGCTTTGTCAGAACAATCACTTTGCAAAGTAACAATCTCAGGCACATCATTGATTATTGGCTAATTAGTCATTCCAGCGTCATGGCAATGGTGAAACTTTACCAGAGAACGCCGTCGATAACCTCTACAGACTTAACCGTGACATGACCGAAGAAGAGTATGAGCGATTGGTGGCTTTGGACAGATAAGTAAAAACGGAAAAACGGAAAAAGCTGTAACCAACGAGGCTACAGCTTTTTCCGTTAATTAGAAAGGCTATAAAACAGAGTCTTTGACCCCTTGCGAAATCAAATATCACTTAGAAACCAGCTTTAATAATCATCCAGTTTACGACGTGAGCCGCAGTGCCCTTGAGGGCGAGGGATGATGTGGTCAAAGCTGTTACGTTAACTGCGGCAACGGTGCTATTGGTATCGTTAGCGATAGCAATGTAGTCCGAAGCAACGCCGCCTAACGTTGGAAAATTAACAGTTACGGTGCCGCCGCCGCCGATGGTGGCAGAGCCAGCCGCAACAACTCTTGGGCCGATAAGTTTCTCGACGCCAAGACTCATGTGTTCCGAACCCTTCTGGATTCCGTCAACACTGCCATGACCGGATACGCCGGTAACGCTAGTAGCTCCCATAATTGTACCTCCTATAAGGTGATGCTACACTTACATATTCTTGCCAATCTATTTTTAGCAAATTATTGGTAAAAATTTCACCAACTCACTAGATAGGACATGACGTATCACACAAACCCCAAGACGCCTTCGCCTTGGCAGATACAGATAATCATGGGGACCATCCTGGGCGGGTCGTCTATAGTGATGCCGCCCAAAGGCAAGAACTGTTATCTGTTTATGCGGTCTTGCAATAAGACATGGTTAGCTTACAAAGCGAAAGAGTTGAAAGACTTCGCTTCGCAAAGTCCTTTCACAAAGGAGACTAACACCAGCCGTTGGCATTCTAGCTGCTGGCCGATGTTTAACTGCTACAGGAAAATGTTTTACAAGGACGGCAACAAAATTATCACCGCCTCCTCACTAGAGCCTCTCAGAGACATAGGACTAGCTATATGGTACGGGGACAACGGGAGGCTAGATAAGGACAGGGTGATTCTAAACACTCACAATTTCGGCAAGAAGAGTAGTGAAGTGGTTGTGAGTTACTTGCGGACATGCGGCATTGAATCAGAAGTGTGGATTCAGAAAGGGAAGTACCGAGTCAGACTAACGCCAGAGGGGTCTATAAGGTTCCTCAAGACTATAGCACATCGTTTGCCGCCATTTATGCATCACAAGCTTCTTCTTCCCAATCCATAACATAGTCCCATCCATCGCCTATGATTTTTGCCTTGATGACGGAGCTAGTGTTGAGGATTCTTTTTTGACTCAGGGCGAATTCCATGCCTACGAAAGGACTAATCCAACCTGGCCTGATAGGACCGCCTCTGCGGTAAGCTGCACCTACATATTGAGCCGTGAGGGGTTCTGGCACATGCACACCACCGGACACTATACATTTACCGCCATAGTCCAAAAATTCTAAGTAGTAAGTGCTATGTCTAGTGTAAATCTCAAGTTTAGTGCCGGGCTTTAACTTCCTTATGTCTATGCCCTTGATTACCTGCTTCATACAGGTAATATATCATAGAAAGTTACAAAATAAACAGGAATAGCCTAGTGGTCAAATAAACACTAGGCTATTCCTGTTTTTGCAAAAACATCACTTGGCAAGCTGATAATTGCCCCGCTCGACCAGCTTGATTTTGTTCTTCTTGACCAAGCGGCCAAGTTCGACGCCGGGGTTCGTACTGCGGCCCAGGTCGTCCAGATATTGCCGAATCTCGGAGGTCGTGGCCTTCCGGTTGTTCTCCATGTACTCCATGATGAGTTCCGGGATGGTCTTCTCGCCAGGAGGGGCCTTGCGGGAGGGCGAACCGGGTGCCGGTCCCTTCCGCTTCTTGCCGGACGGCGCAGTAGAGGGCTTTGGGCTGGCCTTCTTGGAAGCCGGGGCATGATGGCCGTTGGTGGTGCCACCGTACTGACGAAGCAACTGGAAAAGTTCTTCCTTCTGAGACTGGAGCTTGGCGACTTCCTGGTCCTTCTCAGCAGTCACCCGTTCGATGCTCTGGTCAATCTTCGTGATTTCGCCTTCAACTTCCTGTACAGCCAGGAAAAGCCGCTTGGCAACGGAGTTTTCAGGAAGGTTTTCAGCAACAGCAGGGGCATCAGCAACCGGCGTGGCGACAGGGGCAGCGTGGGGCAATTCGTGCGTTCCATTGGAGTCCATGATAGAACCTCTTTCGGCTAACTTGTTTTGCCTATTTGCCGACGTGGCAAATCAGGCTGTACAACATCATTATTGAACGAAACTTTCAGATGTCAAGCTCGCTTTCTAAAAAAGATAACTTTACAACACCCGGTTTCTTACAAACTTTCAGGCCAAGGCAGGTAGATAGGATATGACGTTCCGTGAGTTTTTGCAACTAACTGAGATGTTCTACTCGAAAGGGAAGGGACCAAAACCGAAGCACGACCCCCACACCGACGCCCCTGGTGCGCTTGCCAAAAACGACCTGAATCTCCACTTGTATGCGGGCGGAAGTGCGGGCGCTGTCCCTGGTAAAAAGATGCAGAAGAAGATGCAAAAAGAAGGCGTAGGTAGTGTTTTTGCTGGTGGTGGACAGGCCGGTGCCGACCCCGGATTTGGGCAAGGACCGGGCGGGCCAATGGGAACTGGCGTGCCGTTTTGCGACAAAAAGAAAAAGAAACATGACCCCGACAAGACATTTGGTATGGAGGGGCCGGTCCTGCCTAAACTATCACGCACAAAGGGCGATAACCCCTCCGAGTAATTATCTTTTGTGAACTAAATACACCTATGAAATTTCGTCAATGGCTGAACAACCTGGAGCATAATCAACTGAACGTAGGGAACACTTTCGACCAGGGGCCTGTTGGCGACTACAAGGACGGCAACAACGGCATGAAGGGCATACGCAGCAAATGGCAGCAGAAGGACGATGAGGAGCCAGAAGACAAGGAAATTGGCCAGAATATGGGTGCCCCGGAGGAGATATTCGGCTTTAGACACAAGGACAAGGACGGCAGGAACCATGACGAGATGCTGAGGCTTGGAGCGCTAGACCAGAAGAAGAAGTTCATGAAGAAGAAAATGAACAAGTAAGCTATTACATAGGAAGTTTATAAGCAAGACAAGAGCATGGCAAGCAAGGTCTTACTATATCAATGAACTTACAAAATGATGAGCTAGATATTTTAATTATTGGTTCTTTCTTGCCTTGCGCCTGCTTATGCCATTTTACTCTCGCATTCGCAACGCCTAATTCTCTTAGTTGCCCCACTAATCGCTCGCATTCTTTATAAGTGAAGGAGTTAGTGCATAGGACACATCTATTTCTGTCTACATCTACATATCCATCATCAAAATACCATATAGCGACCATCAGGGGAGTAAGAGTGAATTTGTCAGGGATTCTCTTCATTCTTTTCCCAAAAGAATTTAAGACATATTCTCCATTGTTATTCCTAACATACCATTCCCTTTCTAGTACGCCAAACTCCGGGGTGGAAATAGTTTCAAAACACCAAGCAGAATTGGTCTTATTGGGAAAACAACTCTTACTTAGTGGGCAGAGTTGCTGACATTTCCAATCCAAATAGTCTTTTTGTTTGTTACTATGAAATTCAACAAACCGTGAAGTGCCAATTTTAGTGGTTATTCTCCGCAACGAACCATCGCCAAGCATTGAACCTGACACTATTTCCTTCTGGTAAGTGGTGAGCGTGTTGTAATTTTTGGCTAGTCTGCACTTGTTGCCTACAATTACTTTTCTTACCTGCGCCCTAGACAAATTGTAGTTCGCCTTAAAGTAACATTCGGTTTCCTGCCTTGAATGGTTCTGATAAAATTGCACTACTTTTTGGTCATCAACCATAAAATCACTTTCATGAATAAATACAGTGTTCAGATACTATATAGTATAGGAGGACAAATTTCTATGGCAACATTATGGCCAACTTATACATTCCAGGTTAACTTGCCCACCGTGGGGGCAGTTGATTGGTCACAACCGAGTCGTACATCGCTGGAAGGTAATGAAACCGTTACAGAGGCTAGTAATTTACCGAACACTCGTACTACGTGGCTACCCGGACTAATTCCAGGCGTTGAGAATATCGCCCAGCTAATTCCAGGTGGACTTAACGTTAGTGCCCAAAACGGTGCTATCATTACTGCGTCGGGGTTGAAGGCAGTTTACCTAAAGAAAACTTATTGCTCAAACCCACCTGACCCATTGAATGACGTGCTGATTTTCTTGTCATAACAAACATGAAGGGCGGGTGTGATGGTATCGTTTCTACAGCTTTGGGAGAATATGTCGCAACAGCGGGAGCACGCCGACACCAAAGCAATGATGGCGATACGCACCGGCATGAACATTAGTGACGACTTTTGGGATAACTTCATTAGTGTCACTAACAACGCTGATGCCCTGGCCGAACTGCTTGGTGTAAGAGAAGACCAAGTGCGTAGTTGGGGCGGTCGAGTTCAAGAAGCACTAGAGAAGGTCAAGACCGCAGACGACAATGGCGAGGGCGAAGAAAAGCATAAAACCAAGCTTCTTGATACAGGCGAACTACCAACTTTTGGCGGGATTAGCATGGGAGGAAAATAATGTTAAGCTTGAGAGAATGGCGAATCAAAGAAGGTTTCCCCCAGGCAGGGGTTAGCGCTCCAGAGGCCCCAGTAACTGGCACCAATCCTCAAGAAGAAGCAGAAGTCCAAGCAGCCCAGCCTGAAATCGAAGAAATACTACACAATGCCCAACTAGCATCCCTCCTACAAAGGGTCTTTGCTAAGTTCAAGAATATCAGCATCCCTAGAAAAAAACAACTTCTCGGCCTGGTTATTGAGAAGCTCATGAACCCCGAAAAGGGTAGAGGGTTAAGTTCTGCAAACATTAAGCAAACAGTTCGTACTAGTATAGCATAATATGGGTGACATCCAAACTCCACAACTGACTGAGGGTATGACAGAAGGACCAGTATTGCCTGGCGCTCCAGCAAAGAAGTCCACTCTTATCGGCGGCGTCTTTAACGCTAAGCTGCCTACTCCCACAGACGGCCAACAAGAAGCTTTGCAGCTTACTTCCCAAGGAAGGTTGCTAGTTGACAATTCTGGTGTTACTCAGCCTGTTTCTGGAACCGTAGATGCTGTACCGGCAGAAACGAAAGACGGGGTTCTCCATCACTACGGCACCGCACCAGACATTAAGCCGCAGGCTGTAGGAACGATAAGTTACACCGTTAAAGACAGCAAGACCCTTTTTCTCAAGGGGTTCTATGCCGCATCGTCTGGTGGCCCATGTAAAGTTCAGCTACAAGCCGCTAACAAAACCCATGTAACGACTTTCTATTCGGCGACCTCATTATTTGTAGATGTCGTTTTCCCGCAAGCGATTCCTTTCCCGGAGAAAACTGTCATTAGTGTAATGATTACAAATAACGCCTTTGCCGCTCAGGACTTGTTCGCCTTCATCAGCGGGCGAGAAATCTAGTTTTTGTAATTTTCGATGAGCTTTTTGATTTCACTAGCATCTTCGTATCTTTCTTCCTTGACGGCGTGTGCTAGTCGTACCCTCAATTCCTCTAGTGACTCCTGCTTGTTCTTAGGATGCTTGCCGACATGCCTAACTGCTTTCTGAGCGTGCAGTATCACGGGGAGTAGTTCTTCTTTGTAGTGTTCGTAACACTCACCGCAACCCAGGCGTGCGTGGTGAGCGATGTCGGCAAGAGTCCATCCACAGGCAGGGCAAGATGGTTTAATGGGGGTTGGGGTTGTTCCCATAAACACCTTGCTGCCTGGTGATGTGTGTTTAATCACATAATCCAGAAGTTCGTAAAGGGAACTAAATGGTGGATGTTCTTCCATTATCGCTTAATCAACTTTTCTTTATCATGCATCTCTTTTAACTGTTTGAGAGTAAGTTCCCTTTCCTTCTCATCAAACTTGTCGGGAAAGTCCTTGAAAATCTTTTCTAAGGTAGCTTCCGCATCCACTGCGGCCTGTTTCCTTAGCTCAAACAGACTATCTAGGGCCTTGCTCACATGACTGGCTTTGGCCACTGCCGTATCAGGGTCGTCGGCCTTCCCCTTGTCGGCGTCGGCGTTGAGCTTCTTGAAGTTAGTAACCCAATCCTCTTGCAGCTTTTTCAGGCTGTCTTCAAATTTCAACTTTTGGAAAAGACAGAAAATGTTCTTTTCAAAATCAGGCAATTCGTTAAACTTCTTGACCTCTCCTGTTTTGTTGTTCTTAAACGAAGCACTCCTATAGGTTGCTAGTTTGCCAACCTCCTTGGAATACTTAGTTACTTTTTCTAAGTCCTCCTTGTAATCACCTATAGTTCTTTCGGTAGTTACAACCTGACCGTGTACAAGGCTCACAGCCAGTAACACAATAGCGATGGAAAGAATTTTCTTCATGGTTTAACTGAGTAAAGGTTATGGATAATCCCCAGTCACATTCAGAACGAAGTTATCGTTCAGAAGTGCGGCTGAGTTAGGCGGGGTCACTCGTTTCACCCACACAGGGAAATACTCGCCCGCCTGTAGTTCGCCAATAGACAGCGATGTCAAACCAAGTGTTACGGATGGCGTTACCCTTTCATTAGGTATGGTTTCGGCAGTCACAAGGACAGGCCCGCCATCTTGCTGTTTGGCCACACTTAACGTCGCACCGCCACCAAGGTTTCCACTTATTATATCAATAAGTGGCATCAGGTGGTTAGCCGGAAATCCCTCAAAAGTGACAAGTATTGTTATGTCATCTAAAGCGACAGCAGTAACGCCAGTAAAAACAGACTGGGCATTCATCTCGGTTTGAATGTTCTCGGCAAAAGTAACTATGTCGTCAGCAGGAATGCCCGTTGTGCCATAATAAGCTTGGAAGGATACACCCCACCCTGGAACGTTGAAAAGCACGTTTGGACTTGCACTTACGTCAGGAGTGCCACTGATTATTAACAACTGCATATCATCCAACAAATCATCCCCTAGAACAATGTCCGAGCCGCCCGAAACCTCAGAATCTATCTGTACCTCCAAGTTGTGGACAGTCACAGCGTCAAGGCCGGTGGTCACGTTCATGATGTAAAAACAACGGTAGTCGATATACCCATTCAAAGCATCGCCTGAAAGAACGTCATCAAACAGGTTGTCTTGTGGGTCAGAGAAGTCGATTTCTACGGACGACATTACGCCGCCCAAAGATAAATTTGGGTTAGAGTTACTTGCTCCACCTGAAAGAAAGAACTTAACTATATCAGGCATTTTTCTCCAATTTCAGTTTGTTAAGAATGTAACGAACGTTTCTCGAAGAATATCCAGTCAACTCGGCTATTTGAGATATTCCCATACCTGCTGTGGCGAAATCAATGACATTTTGTTGGTTTGTCCGTAAACGGTTAGGCTGCACATTATACGAGTGCAAAATCCTGTAAATTTCACCAATCGACTTGTTGGTTGCTTGAGCAATTTCGCTGATTTTTCGGCCTGGTTCGTTGAGATAAAGGTTGACAACCTGGTGGTCGGAGTAATCATTTTCAACTTGCCCTAAGAACTCCCGGAACGTTTCCATGCTTTATTTAGTTGTTCTTTCTCAGGTATTCTATTGCAGCCAAAAGGTATTTTGAATTGTCTTTGAAGCAACCAAGGCCGGTATTGCATGACCCACAAAGTAACCCTCTTACAGCAAGCGTAGAATGGTCGTGGTCTATTATCAACTTGCCAGAACACTTACAAATAGCACAAGCGTTGTTTTGTTTATCAAGTAACTTGGTATATTCGTCCTCTGTTAAAGGTGGACTATGATTTTCAGGTTGCAGCCTCTTTATTTCATTAAGGTGAGTCAGACAGTAGGCTTTAGTGCCAGTATGCACTTTGCAGCCAGGCCAAATGCAAATACCGGCCTCTCTCTTTTTTTTCCTATAATTCTTTTGGTAAAGTCGTTGTTTCTTTAAGTGATACAGACAATAGCAGGTATCATTTACCACCTTCGCCTCACAACTAAGACAAACACCAAGCCGACGCCGTTTTTGATAACGTGTTTCTTCCATGTCTATATTATATCGTTTTCGTAAATAACTTCGTAAATAATTTCAAAAAAACGCTTTCAGGGGCATAGATACTTTGTCATTGCATTACAAGGAGGATTCTCGCATGAGCAATATCGCATCAAAACTCGGTTGGCGTCGGCCTCTACCAAGCCCAAAACTCCATAAGTTTACGGCCCCACATGGTTTTGCGCTACCGCCTATGGTGGACCTTGAACCACAATGCCCTCCGGTATACGACCAGTTGAATCTAGGAAGTTGTACAGCTAACGCTAATGGCGCTATGTGTCATTTTCTAATGAAGAAGCTAGGTCATGATTGGTTTATGCCGTCTCGTCTAGCTATTTACTACTGGACCAGGGCTGTAGAAACCAATGTTAATCAGGACACTGGTGCTAGTATTCAAGCATCCATCAAAATTTGTCACACCGCAGGCGTACCGCACGAATCTATGTGGTGGTACAACACGGCCAAGTTCGCCGTTAAGCCAAATCAGTCAATAGTCAAAGATGCCGCCAAATACAAGGTTGGCACACCTTTGGCAGTGAACCACTTTAGCCTAAACGACATGCAAACTTGCATCGCATCAGGTTTTCCGTTCAGTTTCGGTTTCGCCGTTTACGAAAGCTTCGAACAGGGCAACTGGGCATTCACAAGTGGTATGATGCCATTGCCGAAAACTGGTGAGCAGATGCTAGGCGGTCATGCTGTACTAGCGGTTGGTTATGACAACGCCAAAAAAGCATTCAAGATTCGCAATTCTTGGGGTGTAGGGTGGGGCCTCAAGGGACACTTCTGGATGCCATATAACTTCATCATGTCGAACGACTTCGCAGACGACTTCTGGACGATTAGGACATTCGATACCTGGCCTAAGTAAGGCTAGTAAAAACCCCGGTCACTAGCCGGGGTTTTTTGTTTAGTCTATTGACCAGACTTTAAGACGCTGTTACATTAACTATATGATGCGTCGAAAAAAGAAAATCGAGTGGTACACCACTAAGACCACATTATACCAGGTATATCGCAGCGGCCTGGAGTACGCCTTTGCATCTCAAGACAACAAACAGGTGTGTCCATTCGTTTATTGCAAAGACTTCTTGCAGGACGCCATTCAGGGTTGTTTGCATCAGATTAAGAGAAAAATCTTCGGGTTCACTTATGACCCTGAGAAACACCATCCGTTGTGCCTCAAACAAACCAGATTACTAGTTACTTGTGCTAAAGACAGCCGCTTCCGTCATAAAATCGCTAACTGTCTTGATTTCATTAACCAGATTGAGCGTGAGCTAAAACTAAAAACCACAGTGGCTACCGAATGTGCCAACCCCCCAACTCAGTACCTCCTCAGCGGGATATGGCTGCTTGAGGGCAGTCGCAGGTGGATGATTTCGCCGCCCATGATTTCAATGTACGCCCTTTTCTTGCGGATAGGGTTCATTCACACGGTTGGCCGACACTATGAAGACACCATTTTGGACGTTATCAACAAAAAAGTGACTCCTTACCAGAACAAGGACCGCAAGCAACTTATTGATGCATTACCAGGAATTAGGCGAATCTTGAGGTTCGGCGACCGCAAGATTTTTCATAGAGACATAAAGGCTAACTATCCTGCCAAAGTTTCCGTGGGAGTAATGCACAACCACTTGGGTATTGTCAAGTTCTCCCAACAGGAAATGAAGTCTTTGTTCCCTTATTGGCACAGGGAAGCAGTGGAGAATAAAAATGGCTAAGTGGACTATGGGTGCAGACCCGGAATTCATGCTGATGAAGGGGAATCAGCACTACAGCGCTATCGGCATTGTCGAAGGCACTAAAGACCGTCGTGTTTGTTGTGGAGGACATGAGTTCTACTACGACAACGTGTTAGCCGAGTGTGGCATTGCGCCAGGCCGCACCAAAGAAGAAGTCCTGTGCAATTTCCGGGACTGCTTCAAGCTCTACGCAAAGATGGTCGCTCCTTACAAACTAGTCCCTCAAGCGTCTCAGGTTTATCCGGCTAACCAGATGAACCACCCTGACGCACGCAATGTCGGATGTAAGATTGAGTGGTGTGCTTACGCCATGACTGACATTGAGGATGAAAACACTGAGAGGACTATCAAGAAGACCAATTCCCGTTCGGCGGGTGGGCATGTCCATCTTGGTTGCACCATGCTCAAGGACCAATGCAACCAGGTCTTTGCGGTTAGAATGCTGGACCTGTTCTTGGGTCTTCCTTCTATCTTTTTAGACCATGACCCAACCTCTGCTGCTAGAAAGAAACTATACGGCAAGGCAGGAAGACACCGCCGACCGGCACACGGCCTGGAATACCGTACCCTTGGCAATTTCTGGCTTGCTAGCCCTAGACTGGTTGGGTTAGTATACGACATCTGTGAATTTGTGGTACAGTTCGTCCACACTAAACAGCACCTAGAGCTTTGGTCCATAGACGATGATTGGGCCACAAGACCGGATTGGGCCAACGCTCACCATTGTAATGCCTACAACGTAAGGACTTTGCGTTCGGCAATCGACAGAACAAATCTTCGGCAGGGTGAAAAATTCCTGAGATTGATAGAGGAATACTTGCCGTCGCCGCTAATGGAAGAGTTTCAAAAAGTTCGGCAAATTAAGCGTTACGACTTTTACAAGGAGTGGAGTTTATGATAACCGAAGAGAGGTTAGAAGAAGACGCTAAAATGCTCAAAAGGATACAATACCTACAAACCACTGTAGATTGGGCTAAGCTTACTGAGGGGCAAAAGATTGCCGTGGAGGAAGAACTTCGGGTTCTAAGCCACCGCTATTACGTCGAAAACGCTGATGTTCGCCACTACTGGAAAACATACTAACTATGATTGATAGAATTCTGCGGTCCCGGAAGAAACCTTTAGGATGTGTTGTTACTCTTCCAGGAAGAGACGGTACGGGCAAGGAGATGGTGGAACTCTACAAGCAATCAGGGCTAACCAAAAGCCTTATTGTCGGAGTCACCCCACCCAACCGGCAATGGTATCCGCTTCCTAACGGGGCAGGGGACCAAAAAGCTGCTGTGAGCGGGATAGATGCTGCTGTAGTCAACGTCTTTAAGACCCTAAGTAGGATTAGGCGTAACTTTGGCATAACCTCACGCAACACAGCCTTGGCGGGATTTAGCGCAGGAGCAGTTGTGGCATTACAGGTGGCCGCTCGTAGCGAACACCCTTTTGCGGCAGTCCTGTGCCATTCTGGAGCTATTCTGGAGCCTGATAAGCTACCTCCTTGCAAACACCCTAGTACCAAAATACTGCTCATCCACAGCAGAGATGATACTTGTTTCTATTGGGAAGAAAGATACCTCCCCATGAAGGCGGCTCTAAAAGCAAAAGGCTACAACTTCATGTGTTTGGAGAGAGACACAGGTAATCATGGGCTTTACCGTGCCGATATGATTGTAGCCGGTATGTTCTTGTCGCCTTTGTTCGGGTACAAAAAAATAGAAACTGACGCTCAGTTACCATATGATTCTTAAAGACGTTATCGTTGGACTGAGGAGTGGGGGCCATGAGAGAGTTTTGGTTACTGGACCACAGAGGTCGGGCACGACCATTGCAGCTAAGATATTGGCTTCGGAATTAAAGTATCGCTTCTTTGACGAAGGCGACCCTAACAGACTGATAGATGTAATGTTAAGATATTGGCTTCGGAATTAAAGTATCGCTTCTTTGACGAAGGCGACCCTAACAGACTGATAGATGTAATGTGGCAGTGCCGCCAAGCAACAAGGTTTGTGATGCAAGGTCCGATGTTGTCTGCCTATTGCCATTTACTGCCGATGACCGTAGTATTCATGATGAGGACCATAGAAGACATCATAGCTTCGGAACGTCGAATCGGCTGGCAGCATGAACAAAGTGAGTTGGACAAATACTTTTCCAAACAAGGCCCTATAAGTAGGGTAAAATACAAAATGTGGGAAGAGTTTCAACGACCTAAATTAGAAACGTACTTTGAGTTAGAGTATGACAGCATGGAGGGTCATCCTATGTGGATTGACAAGGAGAACAGACTATTTTTTACGGCGAAACAAACGGAGATATTGCCACCATGCTGATAATCTTGATAACCGTTTTGTTCATACATTGGGTTGGAGACTTTGTTGCTCAGTCCAGGTGGATGGCAGAAAACAAGAGCAAAGACAACAAGGCACTCTTAATCCACATCGGCATTTATACTGCTGTTCTTTTCCTGGGCCTGAGCTTGTTCAAAGGCTATCTAGGCCATCTGCCAGCTAGTGGGATAGCCTATTTCATCATCATAAATGCTGTGATACACCTGTGTATTGACTACTGCACCAGTCGGTTAAATGCTTACTTATGGACGAATCAAAAAATAACACCCTTCTGGTGGTCCATAGGATTTGACCAGTTTCTACACAACGTCACTTTACTCACGTCAGCTTGGTATTTGTTAACTTAACGCTGAGACTTTAGGGCTTCTCGCACTTCTTCCTGGGTTAGGGTTTGTACCCTCTTCCCATTCTTCTGCGCCCACTCAACGATTTTCAACAAAGTTTTCTCTCTAGCCTTAATGAGCCAAAAGTTACTTAATCTCATGGTGAGATTATAGCTATCCTTCATCATAACATCAATAGAAAAAGGCCGGTAACAACAAGTTACCGGCCTTAATGTCAGAGTTTGAAATCTGTCATTCTCCTGAATCGTTAGCCAAACCAGGACATATTAGGCTTCTTGGCCTTAGTAGTCCTCTTAGTTTTGGCTGGCTTCTTCTTTTTCTCGCTACCCTTGCCACAGCCACGACACTCATTGATGGCCTCGCCAGTATGGCGGGCACGCCATTCGGCAAACGAACCAATAGTGCCTACACGCTGTTGCGGAGCAAACCCTACATCGCCAGGAGAAGGCTGGTTATCGTCTACCAGGTTTGCATTTGGGTCCGAAGGAGGAAGTACAGCATCTTCGTCTACGACAAACTCACCATTTTCTTGTTTGAAACGGGTTCCGCCTAGTTGACTCTGAATGCTCTTAAAGAACTCGACCTCTTCTTTGGTCATTTTCTTCGATTGTTTCTTGGACTGCTTCTTGGATTGTTTCTTGCTGCACTTGTGGCAGAATCCCATTGGGGAGCCAAGGATTGCCTTACCCTCTTCCTCATCGCCCTCATCGTCATGGTCGTCGCCGCAATCTTCCTTCTCTTCCTTCATACCCTTGTGCAACATCTTAGCACCACTCTTCATCATTTTTGCGCCATGATGAATCATGTGGGTCTTGTCCAGAATGTTGGGCTTCTTCTTAGGTGCTGGCATAGGCATATCTTCGTCGCCACCCATGTCACCGCCCAAGTCATCGCCCAGGTCATCGCCCAGGTCATCGCCCAGGTCATCGCCCAGGTCATCGCCCAGGTCGTCAGGAACGTCGTCGTCGCCACCCTCGTCGTCAAGGTC
>Ga0194121_10001696_pt1 | contig 36556 bp, 55 predicted proteins | sample TA2MahCa50mmetaG_FD_148609 | JGI IMG/M metagenome (GOLD analysis project Ga0194121, IMG submission 148609) | Freshwater microbial communities from Lake Tanganyika, Tanzania - TA2015020 Mahale Deep Cast 50m | ecosystem: Environmental > Aquatic > Freshwater > Lake | place: Tanzania: Lake...
TATACTAACTCTTTGAAGGGCAAGTTACAATCTGGACGTGGAGGGTGCCAGAAGAACCACTTGATTATCGCCCAAAGGGTCTTCAAGCCTGACTCCTAATCTTCTTAACGACTTCGCCCACTAGCCTTCCGTCAACCACTAGGCCAGCAGCCTTTAGTGCCTTCATAGCGATGCCGGTAGCCTGACCATCAGCCTTGGCGTTCTGAATCTGCTCAAACTCCGGGTTGTCGCTATTGAGGAAGAATGCCTCAATGTCCTGGGCCGTTAGCTGCTTTGGCACTAGCGACTCAAGGACGGCGTTTTCCTTAACCACCCGGTCATACTCAGACTGGTTCTTGGCCTTGACCTGTGCGACCAGGGCGGCATCGTTTGAGGCGAACTTCTGGATGGTAGCATTCAGAAGCTCTTTGTTGTCTTCACCTTCCTTGCCCAACACTATCAGGGCCAAGGCGGTGTAGTTGCCCTTGATGGACTTGCGAACGACCGCCTCAACCTCTTCGTCCGTAATTGTTCCCGAACGAGCCTCGACCGTCTGTGCTTCGCCTAACACTGAACGGAGAAGGTTCTTCTCAAGGTCGTTCTTGGCCAGCATCGCTGTCTTGATGCGGTCCTTGAGTGTGTTCATCAGGTCGGACATTGTTTCCCCCTTGTGCCTGTTTCAGAGCGAGTTCTTCCTTCTTGGTAAGGGTGTTTCGCTCTGACTTTGTGAAAAGTCTGGCCTTCTCTGGCCCCAAGTTCTCCATGATACTGTCGATTATCTCTCCAACGAACCAGCGGAAATAACCAAGCTCCTGTGCGTCGGGATTGTCTGGCATGTCAACGGTAAAAGCAAGCGTCTCATCCGTTAAGATGGCCTTCACTTCTAATCCCTGCAACCTAACAGGGGCCTTCGGTGCCTCTCATAATGAGAGTTATTAGTGCCGTCACAGGACTAGAAGGACTATTGCCAGTCCTGGCCATCATTCTCTGAATGTCTTCGATGGTGAGGCCGTATTTGGCTATCTTAGCCTCCATGTCTTCCCGCTTAACCCCTTCCCTGCCCTTCTCCCCTTCAAAGAAGGAGGTACTGCGGTTCTCTTCGGGCAGGCTGCGTTGCACCCGGACCCAATTACGGCAGAACCTTGCCATAATCTTCGCCTCTTCGTCAGTAACAACGAAACCATCGTTGGCCAACTCGGGCGGGTACTTGGCATCCTTGAAGCGTTCGTCTTCGATGCCACCGGGCATGTAATACTGACCCTGGTGGTGAAGGGCGGGGAAAAGGCCGCTAGTGATTTCCAGAATCACAGGGTACGAAAACGCCCCCAAGTGAAAATCTGTCTGCTCGGGGTCTTTGGGGTTCAACGCAGTCAGGTCATAGCCCATCGGTCAACTCCTTGAGACGCAGGATGCAGAAAGAATAAGCGTCGGCATACCCTGCCGACTTCGCCCTGTGTTCTTCTGGAACCTCTGCGCCGTTGTCAATCAGCATCCGAGAACGCTGGTCGGCCTTGTCCCTTAATTCCTCAAGCTGTTTCACAAGGGCCTTTACTCCGTCAATGCACTTACGCCAGCCCTCGGCAGATTCCGATAGTTGCTTCACAGCCCTGGCGACATGCCGAATGTCAAATTGTTGCTGCCTAATGATGGCGGCGTCAGCCACGCCCTGTAGACAACTAACAAAGATGTTCAGCAGTACGTTGCGAACCATTTCTTCGCCTGCTGCGAGGCAAACATTCTCAGACTGCAATAGTCGCATGGAATTGGCGGGGCCAACCATGCCAGCTTCCTCAAGCTGCTTAGCCATTGCTTCGATGTTATCGGTCATTCAGGGTACTCTTTTTCCAAGAGGGCTTCCTGCTCCTCTATCGTCCAGAGTTTAGCAAGCCTGTTAGCCAGGTCGCAAAACAGCGGACGGTGCATGTACTCGAAAACGGTTGGCAGCATTCGTTTGCCAAACTTAGAGACGGTTCTGGCTGGCAATGCTGACATTTGGTTGAACGCAACCAAAGGCTCCTTGTTGGTGTCGGACGAACGTTCAATCACCAAAACTATCATGCTCAAGTCATGAGGCTTTGGTAGTGATTCCTCTCTTAACCATTCCTCAATCGTATGAGGGCCTTTGTTGTTAGTGCCGTTGATGACTTTGATGAACAGGTACTCTGCCCATTCCTCTCTGGAGAAGAGGTTGGAGTCATCCAGCAGACCTTTCAAGGCGTCGGTGAAGAGGCTCATTTCTTCTTCTTCTTCTTCGGCAGAAACTTCTCAAGTTTCTTAGCCATAGCGGCGCTAACGGGCCGGGTTATGGTTGCTCCCTTTTCGGGCGTCTTGCCCGCCTCAAGCCGGGCGATTACCTTCGGGTCGATGACTTCCGTGTCTTCGTAGTGGGCCATGTAGTAGTGTTTCGCCATCTTCTTAGGCGAAGTGTAGGTCTTGTGTTCGGGCGGGCAGCTACCGGCAACGCTGTCGTTGTCGTCAATATCGTCCCGGTCCTGAATCTCCCAATAGTAACTACCATCGGGGCCGTAGTTCCAGTGGTCCCCCTCATGGCCTTCGACACCCTGGCATCTGCCAGACATGAAGACCTTATGTGGGCATTGGTTCTTCCACTCCCTACGAATCCAATGCCCCTTACCGTCCGTGGAGTAGAGGATGTTCTTTTCTTTCATTAGTTTACCTTGGTTTGATGTTGCCCATCATTCACAGAGCATCCGTCGCCTCCTACCTTTTTCAGCAAGCCACTCTTCTCAAGAGTGTCTAGTGAAGGTGCCCCTTCAAGGATATTAGGGTAACGCCAGATGCTAATGCCCTTCCTGTTGACGGTCGGGTTGGTTTTGTCGTCGCCTTCAACATATAGCATCACCTTCCCCTTCGGGTAGGGTGTCGCCATTAGTCTTACTGGCAACCTGGCTCCGTCCATGCAGGGAAGGAAGTAACAATCCAGCCCTTCGGCTTCCAGTGCCTTGCGGTTCATTACGTCTTCGTTCTTCTCCCAAAAGTCTGCGGGGAGGCACACAAACTTTCGGATGAAGTAAACCCACCCCCCTGGCGGCATCTTCATGCGTTCCAGAAGGGTGTCATTCACCACAATGTCAAACTCGTAATCGGCAAGAGTCTTCACTTCAACATACCTTTCAGAGTTTCAGTGTTCTTGTTAAGTTGTGCCGCAAGGCCGGTCAAAACCTCGTTGGCCTTGGCCGAACACTTGGCGCAGTTGTAGTGAACCTCCTGGGCAGCGGCGGTATAGGCTCTGCCAGCCGCCTTCTTTTCGGCATCCTCTGGACTGGCTGGCTCAGTTTCCAGCAGGGTGGTAAACTCACCCACTAGGAGTGGTTCTTCGCATAGTGGGCAAATTTCACCACAGCTAGGATGGTTAGCCGCCTTTGGCCCAAACTTTCTCATTGTTGCCTCCTTATATGTGGCAGTCAATAGTGACGCACCCCAGGGCAAGCCCTGGGGCTTCGGGCGTTTTCAATTACAGCAAGCGTAATTAAACAACTTCCCTCTTTGTTCCTGGCTCTCCGACTGGCACTGATTATCACTAATCTGTAACCTCCAATCATCCCCAGGCGTATATTCCTGTCTGTCCGACAGTATTCTTAATCCTGCATTTTTTATATTGATACTGGCATTCAAATCTCTGTCTATCTCAAGACCACAGCACTCACATCTGAATATTCGGTCACTCAAACAGAGATTTACGTCTTTCCAACCGCATCGTGAACAACACTTACTGGTTGGTTCAAATCTATCAATCTCAACAAAGACCTTGCCGTACCACTGACACTTGTATCGCAGTTGTCGCTTGTACTCGTACCAGCCACAATCTGCTATCGCTTTAGCAAGATGATGATTTTTCATCATGCCTTTGACGTTGAGAGTTTCTAAGCAAACTCCATCGCACTTGGCTATCGTGCTACAAGTTTCCTTGTGCTGAAAATCTCTTCGTATGTTTCTTATCTTGCGATGTAGTCTTGATAGTTTCTTTCGTTGCTTGTTCCTGTTGTTGCTTCCTTTAGTTCTTTTGTGTAATCGGCGGTTGGCTCGGTTTAATTTCTTCTGCCACTTGTATAATGTCTTTGGATTTTCAATTATCTCACCATCGCTATGTGTAGCATAAGTTTTCAAGCCAACATCTATACCAATGATATTATCGGTCTTGACTTCTGGTTGTTTAATCTTTAAGTCAACACTAACAGAGCAATACCACTGGTTGCCGTCCTGCTTAATGGTTATATGCTTGACCTTGCCCTTGATAGAACGATGTTTGACCCACTGAACTTCGCCTACCTTTGGAATAAACACATACTTCTTCTCAATCCTAAACTTTTGCGGAACGATGAAACTATCACGTTCTTTGCACTTCTTCTTGCGTGTTGGAAATTCCTTCTCGCCTTTGATGAAATCCTTTAACGCTCGGTCAAAATGTCTGCCTACCTGTTGGAGCGACTGGCTGAAACTTAATGAAAGGAAGTCGTGTCCCTTCTTAATGTCTGGTAGAGAAGTTATCAGGTCATGAGCGAAAATGAACTTCTTGTTCTTGGCATATTCTTGCTGGTTCAAGTCAAGAAAATAGTTCCATAGGAAGCGAGTATTGCCGCCGTGCTGCCGCAACTTGCTTTCTTGTTCCTGTGTCGGATACAACCTGAATTTATATGCCTTGCGAAGTTTCACTTGCCATCCTCTAAATACTGTATCGCTACATCCAGCAATGAACGCAATGCTTTTGCTGACAACAAATCAAACAGAACACCACCGTCATCGCTTTCAGTTCCTAAACTTAAAATAATTGACTTGTCGTTCTCGTTGATATTTACCCCAAGTTCGTGCCATTCAAAGTAACCTTCCTCTCCTTCAACACCCCAACTACCAGTGCCAGCGACAGTGCCGACGTAAGCAGTGATACTACCACGTTCAGGATTGTATTCATTTTTGACATTTTCAGCCATAAATACCTCATGCTTACTTTCATTAAATGGATGGAAACAAACACGAATTGGTTTCAGCAATTGTAGCAGTTTTGCAACAGCCATTCCTTCGTGGTCTGCGTGAGAACGTCACAGCGGTTGCGGCGCTTGTCTTCGGGCGTATCGGGAGAATCCCAATAGTGGACCTTCCATTCCTTGCCTGTTAGTTCCTTGTTGTCCTTGCAATCCAGAATGCCCAGACTTAGTGCCCGCTCTCTTGGGCCTTCAAAGGGCGGAAACTCTTTGCCGTCACAAAACTGCTGCCACTCTTCCCAGAACTCATCGAGGTTCTTGAGAGTGGCCTGGTGAATCTCATCCCAATTCAGTTGGGAGATACGCAGGAAGTTACCGGCAGGCTTGAAGTCGGGGGCGTGCTTTAATTGCCAGCCCGTGCCCATGCAGCCGTTGCAGCCCTTGCCGATAACAGGATGCCCGGCTCGGGAGGGCTTGCGAAGGTCGTTATCGGGAGCATAGTTGGCGTCGGGGCGGGTGCCAGTGTTATGACACAACCAGCACTTTTCGTAGTTGTCCTTGTCTTCGGACGGGTCGTAGCCGATTAGTAACTTTCCGGTCCAGCGACCGCCAATGGTCCACCAGTCCCACTTCTTGTTGGGATTCTGCCAGTAACCATAGCGATTCTTTTGCGGGTCACGGGCCTTGTAGCCGCAGTATTCCTCCATGTACTCTTCAAAGGTGGCGTAAAGTTCCTTGACGGGCTTGTCGAACTCTACCGCACCTTCCGGGAGGATATAGCGAGGCTCCCCGAACAGGTCGGGGTTCCTGAACATTTCCAAGCCCCGTTCGTCCCGCTCAAAGAGGGAGACTTCCTTGCCGTCAGCCAGCCGCACCATGCTAGCGCAATCGGTCTGATACTTCTCAAGGTATTCCTCTTCGTTATCGTTCCACTCAAGGTACTGTTTCATTTCGGGCGGGTCTTTTGAACCACAGCCGCTTTCCTTATAAGGAAGCATCATTTTCTCGATGACATCATCAAAATCGACTACTTTGGTTGCGGCTGGCAGACGAACGAAGACCGAAAAATGAGACATATTGGAAACTCCTGTTGATGGTAACGAAAACGCCCCAGATACTTCCTCTCCAGACAGATTTTAGTCTGTTACCTCAAGGCTTCTCCAGAGCGCCGTGGGTGACGGCGGGCCATTGGTTAGGGTTGCCCCTAGCCAGAAACCCAGCACCCGTTGTCTGGTTTTAAGGCCAGACTCATTTAATAGGTCCACTCAGCGTTCATCCAGGGTTTCGGATGCGGTGCCCGTACCTTTGCGCAATCCCTGGTAAGGGACTGGCCTTGGGTGGCATTCCCCAAGTCGCTTGAAAAACTCCTCTTCCTCATAGGAAGTTAACACAGTGGCCTCGTCAATGTCAGGCGGCAAGTCGGATGAACTCCCCCAATTATCGCCTAAACTTTTCTCCATGTTGGCGCTGGCAAGCCTGTGCAACCAGTGCTTAACCTCAATAAACTGGTCAAACTGTACATCTGCCAACCAGTTGTTGGCACAGGGTAAGCCCTTTAGTCCAAACCTTTTCAACAGCTTGGCAATGGCTTCCTTGACAGTCATTGGATTAGTGTCCTCGGAATATCAATTCGTTTGTGTAATTTGGCCACAGCCACATCATCGCTAATGTGGTCCACAAAGTTTGAGTAGGCGTCAAAGAGTCGCCGCATCTGACAGCTATGCGACACCATGCCGTCTATCACAAACTCAATGTGGTCCCCCTTGGAGAGTCCCTGACCACTTGGGCGAACGATGCAATTCTGCCCTCGGGGTTGAAAATAACCCACTGCCGTTGCCTTTAGCTGGGCCTGGCAGCAGTCCAGAAAGTAAGTAACCATGTGCCGGGCGTGGCCGTAGCGGTCCATCGGGGTGTTCAGCACCATCATTTCGGTCAGGAAGGGAGAGTTGCCCTTGCCTGCCTTGCTGATGTACCTGTAGGGCTGCAACTGTGTTACAACCGGCATCTGTGACATTACCGATTGCATACACTGAATCAGGGCTACTACACTAGACCCGGCAACTCCTGCCCGCACCCCATGACTCACAAGGAAACGGTCGAAGGCACTGAACACCAGGGCGAACACTTCGTTGATGCAACCGCCCGATTCGCTGTTGAGGGCTGTTAGTCTCTTGTGGAAAGGCGACTCTCGGCGACGGCGGGATTTGCCAATCATGTCGCTAATTGCACAGGCCAGTGAACGCTCACGCTTCTCTGCCAGCGTCATGCCGTTACCTTCCCGCTCATGCCGCTCCAAGATTTCGTCCGACTTCTCGTACATCTTCTCAAAGCGGAGAATGGGGTCGTCTTCGTCAATCGCTTCCTCCAGAAATTCCTCTTCGTTAGAGAAAGCGGAGTAGTAGTCCAGTACGTCCTGTGCCCCGGTCGGCTCCCGCTTGCCCATGACGTTAATCATGAGCAGGGCGTCGGTATTAGTGTGAGTACCCCAGGCCGGGGCCAGGAACGTCTCACGCAGAATCTCTTTGGTAGTGCCACAAAAAGGCCCGGTGAAGTCGTAGCTAACAATGTCATAGGGCAGCACATCCTCTGCAAGCATCCCTTCTTCCAGTCGCCCCAATCGGGCAACGATACCGTACTGGCGTGCATTATGAAGGAACTCAGCCTTGTAAGGCTCATGACCCTCTACCCCGACAATGTTCTTGGGGTCAAACCCCAGGCTCAGGTATAGCGGAATCTCCAAGCAGGCCCGGCCCGGCATACAGATGATTCGCTTCCTCGGGCGCAAGGATGCCGGGATGTTCTTGCTGATGAAGTTAGCCCAACACTCCCGCCACTTGGCCTTAGTGATGTTGTCGTAGTCGGTGTCCGTCACTATATGGGCGGGCCGAACGACGGGCGGCGGCTGAGACGCACGGGCGGTAGCGCCTAGCAATCGCTCCCGAATCGCTTGTGCTTGTGGGCTAACAGGTGGTGCTGGCGGTACAGCCAGTGTACTCATCGCCTCCTTAGCTTCCTTGAGGGCCTTTAACTTACCTGTGTCCCAAGCGGAAATGGCAGCAATAACTGCAACGCTAACGTCTTTCTTCCTGGCCATTTCCTTACGGCGTTCCTTCTTCTCATCCTCCGACCGTGCTGAGGAGATATAGTTGCGAATCTCTTCTTTCTCATGGTCCGAAAGCATCCTTCACCCCCTCATACTTCTCTTTCAACGACTTGATTTCTTCGGGAGTCAAAACCTCTTGAAACATTACAAGTAGTTCTGCAAATGTTTCATACTTGAAGTCACCGTTGAAAAGACGGTCGAACGCACAATCAGACGGCCAGCAGTCACATATCAGACACTCGCCGCTGTGGTCAAATTCACATGGTCTGTTGCCGTGTATCGGTATCCGTTTCATGCTGGCGTTTCAGCCTTTCAAGGGCATCTTTTGGCCACCAGGAAGGCAGATTTTCTGGCTTGCTTTGCTCAGCAATCAGAGCGTCTAATTCTTCCTCGGTCGGCTCATGAGGGTTTTTTGGGTCCACTGTTACTTCCTCGTAGGACATAACGGGTCAACTCCATCAAGCAGGCTCGCAGGTGTTCGGGCTTAGGGTCTGAGTTCCCCTTCAACGCCGCCATCGCTGGCGCTGTGCGGAAGAAATCATGGCCGAAGAAGTCCTGTGTGTAAGGCTTCTTGGCGACGGTGCCGCCACCAGGGGTAGGGTCTGGCTCGAAGTTCTCGATTGCGTCGGTAATCTCTCCACTTGTGGTCACAGACTGGCCTTTCCACAGCATGGCGTTCTCCTCAAAGCTAAACCCATTCTACCACTATTATCGAAATTGTAAAGCCATTTTTCAGTCCCTTTTCCAAATGCTCCGGTCAAGGGTCCAACCATCGGGTAGAAATTGCGGGTTCATGGTTTGAACGAAGTGGTTTCGCCAGCGGTTTACAAAACCTTCCAGGTCATCCGTCTTACTAATGACGTACTCTCCGTGGTATACCTGAATAGACTTGAGCTTATGGTTGAGTCCTGCCGCCACTTTAATTTCCTCATCAGTGAGTTCTTGTTTGCAATAGTAGTCTCGGACTAACTGTAGCAATTCCTCTTTACGGGCGGCTGGCATAGTATGGCTAGTACGGTCTAAGGCACCGGCTGCTTTGCGGACCTTCCATAGCTTCTCATCAACACATTGGGAACTGCCGCCCACCGGCATACCGTACTCAGTAGCTATCGTTTGTTTCAAGCGGAAGGCACTTTCCTCATACTTCTCATGGCAGGGGATGCAAAGCGGCAGCACATCATAAGAAGTATGACTCTTGAGAGTTTCTGGAAAGTAACGGCGGTAGCAACGTGGGACCACATGATGCTTAGTTAGTTCATCTGCGCTGCCGCAGACGACGCACCTGTTTTCCTTCTCATTGAGATAGTAGTAGTCTCCCACATGGCCGTGGCCTTTGGGTTCAAACAGTAGTTGAATGACGTTTTCACTAACGATTTTCGCTAGATTTCGTTTCAAATACCATTGTGCCCGCTTGTCCTCGGACCTAAACATCAAATCCCCACGGGGGTTGAGTACCTTCCAGTTGCCGTAAGGCGGCGTTTTGGCTGCTTGTGACATCTCGCTCAAGATTAAATAGCTGCTCGTTAATCTTAGCAGCTTCCTTAACCTTTAAGCAAGCGTCCTTTAGAGTTTTTTCCAACTCAGTAAACATATCATCGGCGGTTTTTGCAGACAGATGATTGCGGGCGAAATCATTATCAGGGTCGCCATCATATGCTTCGCCCGCCATACCCGGTTCTACCAATTTGTTAGCCCCTTCTACTGTGGCAAAAAACGACGCACTTGACGACGCAATAACTTTCTTCTCTTTGCGGAGTTCGTTCAGGGTGCTTCTAATCAGAGAAGGACTATAGCCCGAGTCCTGGGCTAGTCTTTCTACTGTTTGCCAAGTCTTAGTGGGATGTTCGTTGAGAAGAATGAGAAGATGCTGTTTGATGGGAAGACCTATACTGGCCTCTCGAAGTTCCCTGGCGTAGGCGTCCCAATGCTTTAGCAGCTTTTGTTGTGCCTGCACAATGTTACGCTCCAACGGACGAAATTCTTGCACAGATTCTCCGAAATGCGGGCAACCATCATCAGCTAGGCGGTCAATCATATTTGCCCCGAAAGGAATCGAACCTTAACCTCTTGTAGTTGCTGTCCCCAAGGCTACGACTATATTGAGTCTCCCATAGCCTCCCCAGGAGTCGAACCTGGGATTTCCCTTGAGAGGGGCGTTCTACCTTTGAACTACTAACAGGAATCGAACCTGTATCGGGGATGAAGAGGCAATACTGGCATGTATTCCCTCCAGCAGTACAAACGTGCTACCGTTAAACACTACGGGGCGTAATTAGCCTCTTCCAGCTTCTCCTTAATCGCTAGTAACCCCTTATCCCTAAGTTGTCGTACCCGTTCTTTGCTAATCCGCAATTCCTCAGCGATAGCTTGAAGCGTTCGACCTCGTTCAAAGTATTCCTTCAAGACCTTTTGTTGGCGCAGGTTAATCTTTTTGAGAACCTGACTAACTAACGCTGAGCGGTCGTCTTGTTCAACACGAAGCGGTTCCCTGTCGTCTATAACTTGCTCAAAAAGGTACTCATCGTACCCCGTTTGGGTAACTTCTTGTTTCTGGCGAGTTTCCCTGGCCTTAATGATGGTGTCGATTACTGCCCATGTAGCATACGTGGAGAACTTAAACCCCTTGCGGAAGTCAAAGTAATCGACGGCACGGATAAGGCCAATGTTACCTTCGGCCACTATCTCAGAAAGAACGTCGATACCGCCGCCGTTCCAAAATTCCTTCTGGCGCTTGGCAATGTTCATAACCAGTCGGGTATTACTGGAAACGATTTGCTGCTTAACCTGGGTGGCTAGACGATGGTAGCGTTCCAGAGCAGGAACGACCGACACAGAGACGGAAGCTAGAACACTATCTGTATAATCGACAATTCCATTATCGTTAAATACAGCATTAGGGTCCAGCTTCTTAATGAAGTTGAATTTGAAGTAATTGAATTGGCGGAAAAGATGTTGCTCTTGTTCTCTAGTGAGCAACGGTTCCAAATAGAGCGACCGCAATTCAGGGTCAACGGCCTTGAGGGACGCTTGGCAGGTTTGTCTCTTTTCGCAGAAACCCTCGTAGTCCGGCATCAAGCCGGTGATTTCTGCCTCTTTTGCACGACCACGAAAGTCGTCCAACACAAAGGTCCGAATGGGCCTGTGTTCGACGAGGTACGCCAGTCGTGGCTGCGTATTAACCATGTAACCACTATACCACGGTTTGCGAGGTTGTAAAGCACAAAAACAAGCCTTGACAAGGCTGCTGTTAGCGGTATGATGTTTACAAAACTGGAGGTTATGCCGAACGATGAGACTGGAGAGGTTATGCCGAACGATGAGAAGGAATCAGTAAAGCAAGGCTTGTGTCGTTGTGGGCATCCACAGTCGGTACATGGAAGTACCATAGTGAACGACATAAGAATCGAAAACGCTGGCAGTTGCTGTTGTTTAGGCGGTTGTAACTGCCAGCGTTTTCGATGGATAGGGTGGAACAAGCACAACATGCCACTGGCTTGTCACGACTGCGAAAGAATCGAACGGTGTTTAGGCCCCAAGAAGTAATCATCCACACCACTGCAAAGCACCCCATTTGATGGCCACCCCTCCATAGGTATCTTTGAGCAAATCAATCTCAAGTGCGAACGCTTTAGTGAACCAGGCGATTTCACCTGGAATATCTAGGTGCGACCAATCCTCCCACATTTCTACCCAAGGCTCTGCCAGATGCATTTCTCGCTCTGGCTCTCCTGGGCGGGCGACATTGGGAAAGAAACGATAGCGTCGAAAGCCATCCTCATCGGGCGGCGTCTGATTCTGGTGGGCGGGCGCAATAGCCCCATCAGTCATATCGTACCAGTCAACAGAGGGTTCTTCCGTTACCTTTTTACCCTCTGTCACCAACCGGACCTTAACCTCGGCATAAGGCCCGACGTAAACTTTGGTATCAATCGACATTTTCTAGCGCCTTCTTTGCCCACTCAACCCATCCTGGGATGATTACCCACCCGTGAGCTTCCTTCGGGGGTGGACTTATGGGGTATTTGTTCTCAAAGTCAGTGGAATTAAGTGTGTAATAATCCACTGCCATCTGCAATGCTTCCCTGACAGTTAAGTCCTTCATGTGGCACCCTCACGAAACTAAAACCTGTGGCATGATTATCGGCTCATGCTTCCACAGATAGTAATTACTCGGTTCGGAATCGGGTTCCCGATGAAACCCATGCCGCTCTAACCATTTCCTTAGCCGGGAGTTATGGACACACTCAATGTAAGTTGCATCCCAAATGTTGTTCGCATGTGCCTCCCTCAAGAAAGTGGTGAAAGTTCCTTCGCCCTTCTTGTAGACCTCGAAACTTGCAAGGTCTAAAGTAACACACTTTTTGCCTTCGATGTAATGATGCCCTTTGCGGATGCCCGTCCACAAGTTGTCCTTGGTGTCTAACACACCGAACAGGTGCGGCTGCTTATCGCTGTGTTTCTTGCGAGCAACAGCACGTTCACGTTCCTTCTTCTTCTGGAACTTTCTTTGTTTCTTTCCCATAAACAACCCTCAATGGTATTCCAGGGACTTTCCTAGCTTGACAGCTTCTTCCATAGCGTCTGCTAGTGATTCACCCTGGGCCTTGTCATGGTCGGGGAACGTCATTTCCTTGTCGTAGCCCTGGTCGGTCCATTCCTTGGTAGGATGGATTGTTACCGTCTTGGGCCAATCCTTCATCAACTCCCTTAGCCTCGGGCCGACCGTGGCACAAACCTCTGGCGATAACTTACCCTCACAGTCAGAGTGGGCTAGGAAAGGTGCAATCGGGTCAGTGATGGTGTCCCACTGAACCTTTTCCTGACTGCCTTCTTCCAGGGCAAGGCGGCGAAACTCTTGCCAGCCAGCAGCCCTAGCCTTCTCAACGTCGAAGGAGTAGTAGCCGTGCATCTTAGTAAGGTCGATGCCCGCAGCCTGTGCCAGTCTTACCCGGAAGCTGTAAAAGCCAGAGTATGACCATTGGGCCACAGTTTCGCCGTTGAGGGTGATTGCTAGTCCCATCGAAGTTCCTTCCCCGCTGTTTTGTAGTATTGGTAGACGGCCTTGGCGCAGTAATGTGTGGTCTGTACAAGAAGAAAATCGCCAACGGGGCGCTCCCCGTTGACGACTTCTCTAGTCTTAATTGCTGCTAACAGCATTGCAGAAGACAATGCCGGGTCTTGCTCAAGAAACTCCTCTAGGTCCACCAGACAACCCATGACATTAGTGCGCCCAATCTCCTGTTCATCAGGAGAAAGCAACGCCAACGTCTCTTGGTTCCCTAGCACCCAAAGGTAGCCCAGGAGGATTACTTCAACATCTCTTCCACTTCTTGTTCGGTGAGACGCCATTTTTTGCATTCCTCAAGAGCTTCTGCGGGAGTAAGTCCCCTGGCCGTAAGCTCCTTTGTAAGGATTTCGTTGCAAACGGCAATCATCAGATTCTTGTTGTTGGCCGGAACGTCGGCCCAAGGTACGGCTGACGCCTTCCTTGTCTCATAGCCATGCTCAGGAGCAAGCCGCTCATAGATTTCGTGGAACTTCTGAGCTAACTGCTCGGCGGTCAGATTGAATCGCATAAAGCCTTCCAGTCCTATTGTACCAGGAATTCTAGCTTTGTAAAGTTGGCAAATCGAATTGCCAGGGTTTGTGGACGTGTTTATATTTGCCGTCCAGGATAGTGACGTTGGCGAATTGTGTAGTGCCGTCGTTCCATTCGCCCCGGCCCTCATGAATGTGGCCGAAAACGACTAGCTTGGGTTTAACCTCCTGAATCTTCTTGAGGAGGCCGGGGGAACCGACAAGTTCGTAGCCCTTGCCGCCAACCCTCGGAGCCTTGTCGCCATAGCCATAGGGAGGGCCATGCACAACAAGTATGTCAGTGTCGTTAGGGATTAACGCCCACTTCTCTAGTAAGTCCTTCTCATAGAGGTTGAAAGCCCAATCGAAAAACCAGGGTTGCCAGGGAGTGCCCCAAATCTTGTAGCCCTCAAATTCTGTCTTGCTGTCTTGCAAGTAGGTCCAGGGCAAGGAAGGCACTTTCTGCGGGGCATTCTGGAAGATATAGTCATGGTTGCCAGCAATGCCGACAATCTTCTTGGCGTCTATCTTCTTGAGCCAGTAGCGGAAGTTAGTATCAAGCCAATGTTCCTGATACCAAAGCTGGTGGTTCGTAGCGGGGCAAACATCGCCAGCTATGATACAAAGGTCGCAGGACGGAACATCCGGGAGGACGCCGTGCTGGTCGCTAATTGCGACAACTTTTAATGTCTTGCTCAAGATACTCCACAGCCTTTCTCAAAAAAGAAGGACTATCCTCTCGGCTTCGAGCGACAGGTTTTACAAAGGGTCTGAACCCAGCCGCCCTCTGTGGTGACATTTTCTTTAGTACCACAAGTCTCACAGATGTTAGCAGATTCGTCCTGTGCTGCACCTAACAACTGGTAGACCTCTTTATTACCGCCAGAAGCATAGATTCTAAGGAGGCCGAACTTCTCTTTAATCTGGTCGAACTTGAAGTCCTCTCCTGGACGGAGATTATGCTTGATGGCTTCACAAAGTTCATGAATTAGATTATACCAGCCCTCACCAACGGCAACGCCCCAATGCATACAAGTATGGCAGGGGTCGCCGTATAAGTCTCGAAAGAAGCTTGGAAACTCTTCTTGTAGCTTTAGTTCTAGTTCTTTTTTCATTGACCACTCGCCGACATTGGAATAGCGCCACCTTTTGGCACAGCCCAAGGGTTATCGTAATTAGGCTCAACGGGAATGCCTGCGATAGCCCAACCAAGCTGTTGAAATTCCTGACAAGACTTTATATTAGAGGGTCCGTCGTCGTAAAGTACAGCCCAAGTTACCTTATTTTGCTTCATCAAACGAGCAATTTTTGGTCCCTTGGGGTCGGTGTGAGCGAACTTAACACCACCCATGAACGATACGTCCTTTTGAGGATGTAGCTGGGAAACTGGACCCCATTTCGGGTCGCCAGCAATCTTGGAGTCAAAGCCGCTTGCTCGGCCCTGGTCGTCCCATCCAGTGCCGATAAGGGGCTGCATGCCCTTGGGGTGCTTATTATCGCTGCGCAACTTGTCTTCTTCAACCCCTCTAGCGGTCAAAATATGGACAATGTTGCCAGCTTTTTTATGCTGTTGCAACTTCGCCATGATTTCAGGGTTGATTTCGGGCGTGCTGCCTCTGGCTTGAGTGGTAGGCGGGTCATTAACGTCTTTAGCGTGAGCGCCTGTAATAGTTTGGTCGAAGTCGAAGCATATTAAGCCTTTTCCTTCGTATTGCCTGCCCGAAACTGTGTCAACGGGCGGGCTAAATTCTCCGTTAGGGAATTCCAACTGAACAGGAGGCCCAATTTGATAGCCTTGAGGCCAAGGTTTGGTATTAACTTCCCGAAGTAATACCCATTCTCTAAAGTGCATCCACATGCACTATTTAGCTGCTTCTCCAAACAAATCCACGACGTTAATCGAAGTAACTGGCCTTAGTTCCATCGACAATCTCCAGATGGTCCGGGTGATACCTCCGTCATGCGTACCTTAGTGCCTGGTTTCATTTGCCGTCCCAATCTGGTAGTGCCTTATACTCTTCCTTGGAGACAAGAGCATGAGGCCAAATAGCGTCTTCCCGCCTTTCGGTGGCGCAGACTTCTGCGTCGGTGTAATGGACTGCGAGTTGTTCCCACTTCTCGCTGTCATGCTTAACGACGATGGTTTGGAACCCTTCGCCATCGCCAGCGTAAGCATGTGTGCCTCCTACATGGCCAGCTAGGGCGGCGTCGATAGCGTCCCTTAGTCGTTTGAGGGCTTCGGTGTTGCCGACGATGTAACATTCGCCGTGCCATTGGCCAGCGGAGTAAATGTGCATGAACGGGGACATGATGTGGTCCTAACTTCCAGATACTGTAGCGTCTGGACACGCTTTGCAACGTGAATCGTCATGGCGACGGCTTCCAGATAACAAACAAAATCCCAAACTCTCAGGGACAATTAAGCCCCTGCTTCTCATGGTTGAGGCTTTCGGCTGTTGTTACGCAGCTTCCTTGTCTTTGTTGAACGGCTGAGGGATGACCTTTTCCTCCCCCTTGACAGCCGCTTCGGTGACAAGGTAGGTCATGCCAGGACCATTCTTGACAAGGTTGAACTGAATGTCAAGCATTAGTTCTTCCAGAACGGACCTGAGCGCCCTAGCACCCGTTTCGGCCTTGAGTGCCTTGCGGGCCACTTCCAGTTTTGCACCTTCGGTAAACTCAAGGCGGCAACCGTCATACCTAAACAGCTTTTGGTACTGCTTGATTAGTGCCGACTTGGGTTCGGTAAGGATGCGAACCATTGCTTCTTCGCCAAGGTCTTCCAGAGAAGCAGTGATGGGCAGTCGTCCGCAAAGTTCGGGAATAATACCGAACTCAATAAGGTCGTCAGGCGTAACCTGCGCAAGAAGTTCGTCCTTAGTTTTCTTGCGGTCATCTTCGGTAATGCCTCGGGATGCACCAAACCCGATAGTTTTCTTGCCCACCCTTCGGGCCACAATGTCTTCCAGACCGATGAAAGCACCACCGCAGATGAACAGCACATTCGTTGTATCAAACGGAATGTACTGCTGTTCTGGATGCTTTCGACCGCCCTGTGGGGGAACATTGGCAACGGTTCCTTCCAGCAACTTGAGCAACGCTTGCTGGACGCCTTCGCCGCTAACATCTCGGGTGATTGACACATTTCGGGAGGTTTTCCCGATTTTGTCAATCTCGTCGATGTATATGATTCCTGACTGTGCCCGCTCCAGGTCGAAGTCTGCTGCCTTGATAAGTTTCAAGAGCAGGTTTTCAACATCTTCACCGACGTATCCGGCTTCCGTTATCGTGGTGGCATCACCAATCGCTAGTGGAACGTCCAGAATCTTGGCCAGGGTTTGACAGAGCAGAGTCTTACCTGAGCCGGTAGGCCCAAGCAATAGGACGTTACTCTTGGCAATCTCAACGTAGTCCAGTGGGTCACGTTCCTCGTCGATTTCGCCAGTGTTCATCTGTCGCAAGCGGTCCTCATCAATCAACCGCTTATAGTGGTTGCAGACGGCCACCGACAGAATCTTCTTAGCCTTGGTCTGGCCGATAACGTACTGGTCCAGCTTAGACATAACCTCCTGTGGAGAAGGGATGCTGGACGGTATGTGTGCAGCAGTGCGAAGAAGACCTTCCTCTTGCACAATGTCCATGCACTTGTCAATGCAACGGGGGCAGATGTAGACGTTGGGACGCCCAGGCTCTCGACCGTTTCCGGCACTGCCCGGCCCCTCAATCATCTTCCCAAGCTCCTTTGAGTTGCCGTTGCAGAAATCGCAATAAACCATTTTCCTCCGATTGCCTTTGTCTGTAGTCGTTTTAGGCATGTAGCATGCTCCTCTCCTATGTAGGCGGTGTGAAATGCAGACTGGGTTGCAATTACATTGTACCCCAAAAAAACAGTTTGTTAACTGTTTTGCTGATTTTGTTGGGACGCCAGTTGCTGCTTGAGCATCGGCAACAGGTAGACCAACGACATTCCCCGCCTGAGTTCCTCATCCTCCACATCCTCAAGAACAGCAATGAGTTGTGGTAAGCTCACGTCCTTCAATTCTGGCCGTTCCAGTTCTTTCGCCAGGTGTGCTTTCAGCCGTTCGAGGGAGACTTGCCGTTTTACCTGGAGAAGTTCTGCTTGGGCACCCAGGCAAACCAGCAAAAAGATAATCCCCATGAAGACGTTGCCGGTTGCGACAGCCAGCAAAACCATACCACCGGCCAGACCTTGGCCTATGCGTACCGCAATCTCTGTTGAGCGTTCATAGTCCTGCATGATTCCATATAGACTTGCCCGCAAGACTCGCCCGCCGTCCATTGGGAATATAGGCAGTAGATTGAACACCGCTAAAATCAGATTTAGCACAAAAGTATAACCAATCACTGCATTAACCACAGGCTCAGATATACCACTACCATGTAGAACTAATAAAACCAGTGTAGCTATCCCACAAAGGATGATATTTACTGCCGGTCCCGCCAAAGCTATCACAAGTTCTCTCTTCCAAAGATTTTCATTTCCCAAACATGGAATCCTGGCAATGCCGCCGATTGGATAGAGAGTAATGTCTGTTACTTCTAGTCCGTAATACTTGGCGGCAAAACAATGACCGTACTCATGCAGAAGCACGAAGAAAAAGACAGCAAAAGTCACCAATGCTGACAGCCATCCCATAAGTGTTACATAGGCCATGATAAGAAACCAAGACCAATGTAAGTAGAGTGGGATGCCAAAAAAGGTTGCGATTCGCATATAACTCCTCGTAAATTTGTTACTATTATAACATAGTAACAAACAAAACAGGAGAGCATTTGTTATGGCACGATTGGACCACATCGCTTACAGAGTGAAAGACCGCAAGAAGACAGCCAACTTTTTCATTAAAGCCTTCGGCTATAAAATCCAACAAGAGTTCAAACTAGAGTTTGACGACGGCACTACTGCTGATTGCATTGCGCTTGAGCCGCCAGAAAAAGTGGTTTCTGCACTTCCTTGGGCAGTTTCCATTAGTGAGGTCGGTGCTGTGGGTGGCACTTATTCAACGCTAGAAGTGTCATCAGGTGGTCAGCCGTACCACATGGCTCCCGAAATCTTCGTCTCAGACGGCGTGCCGGGCAGCATTGTTGGGAACTGGGTGGCCGAAAGGGGCGGGATTGGCGGGATTCACCACCTGGCTTACCAGGTGGAATCCGTCGAAGAGACAATGAAAGAGTGGCAGGAAAAAGGATTTTGTGAGTTCAGCAGCGACAAACCATTCACTTGCCCAGGCTTGACCCAGGTGTTTAGCAAGCCGAGTGAGCTAACCGGAGTGGTTTATGAGTTCATCAAGAGGGAAGGATTTGGCTTCTGCAAAGACAATGTTCGACAACTTATGGAATCGACAAAATCCCACGAAAAATCCCACGACGTTACTACATAAGAATATGAAGAAATGCCGTAAATGCAAAAAGAACCACCCGACAGAACTTTTTAGGAGATGTAAAAAGAGACAGGATGGATATGACTCAATCTGCAAAAAATGCTATAACGAGTTGAACACCAAAAAGTACAACAAAAAATACCGTTCGACCCCGAGAGGACATGCGATAAACGCCTGGTACAGTATTTTGCAGAGGGCCGAGAATAAAAACGGCAAACATCCGAGCTACGCTAAAATCAAAGTGCTTGTTTCCAAAGAACAATTCTTAGAGTGGGCGATACCAAACTACGAAAATTGGATGGACGCACACCCAGGCGAACCGCCATCAGTTGACCGCATAAACAACAAAGGCCACTACGAATTTGGGAATTTGCAGATAATCTCACGATGGGAAAATAACTGGAAAGAAATACGAGTTACGGAAGGGGAGCTTGCCAGACGTATTGTGAAGAGATGTAAAAAATGTCGGTTGGACTTTTGGAAGTTAATCGACTGCTTAAAAAAAGAATATCCCTCTACTCCAGTTTCCTAGAATAGAGGGATACTCCTCAGCAGAACTTTTTTACGCCTCAGCACATGACCTTTCGGCAGAGGTACTAAAACGTCACTCAAAATCCGCCAGTCTCACCCGAAGGTTTTAGCAGCTTTCCGGGAAGCGTCGTCTGCCTTAATGTGCCGTTTGCGACACACCGCACTTGCCGTTTTTAGCGGCGAAGTATAACATCCCGGCCTGGCTAACCGTAGTCTTACCTTTTCACTCTGAATGTGAGCAGGTACTTTCAGCCTTCGGTGCGTTCTTGCTTGGTCCCACCCTTACGGGTAGGGATTTTATCCGCAGACCCCGCACCGCCACTTGAAGTTGCCTAACTACACCCTTTGTGCGGCACTTCACTACAGCTTCCCTCTTTGTTAACTAGAGTCGGGTTCTCCGTCGTTCTTAGGGACTTTTATGCGTCCCAGGCTCAACACCCCTATACAGACTCGCCAGTCTTGCTCCCTATTCGGGAGGGATTTAATGAAGCCTGCTGCTGCTTGCTCCACTTATCCCAGGGTGCTAACAGGATTGTTCCACTGCTTTCATGGCAACCATTGCTGGTCGGCGTATCCACTATCCCAGTGGCCTTTCTGCGTCATCCGTTTGTTACAGGCCAACATTTCTGCTGCCTGCTTTATTTCGGACGACCATCCTGTTACCGATGCCCGCCGTGAGTTCGGGATTAAATTCCTCCCCTGGCTTGCGACCAAGAGTTTCATCCTTTCCCGTGCTAAGGTTTCTTACCCCCTAGCAGCCCTGCCCCTTTGCGGGTTTGGCTTTCGTCCCTGTGGGTGACATTTTCATTCGCCCATCAGGTGTCCCACGGTCTTCCTTTGGTGAATAACACCTTTCGATGTTATCCCGGACTTTGACTTTCCTTTCGGATATTGGTGGTTCCCTCAGTAAGTATCATACCACCTTTCGGTGTTGCTCCTCTTAAAGAGGGAACCATAAGTCTTTTCTGTCTTTGCGTCGTTCACTTCACTGAGGCTTACTTTACCAGACTTTTCAGAAGTGTCAAGCTTTCTTTTTCACTTCTTTTTTTTTCTTTCTTTTCGCCTCAGTCGTTTCGTTCATCACTGAGGCTTACTTTACCAGACTTTTCAGAAGTGTCAACCTTTCTTTTTCAGATTTCCACTTCCGTTCTTTTCTTCCTCAGTGGTGTGCCTGTGGTCCCACACAGGTCTTTGTTTCTGCTGCTGAGTTTTCAAAGAGCGTCGTAGCACTGAGGCATACTTTACCTGCCTTTGCAGAAGTGTCAACGGTTTTTGAAAAAGTTTTTTCGGGAAAGTCGGAAGTGGTGAAAGAGAAAGGGGTTGGCTTTCGCCAACCCCTTTTGCGGTCAGGCCATGAACGCATCTTGCAGTGGCTTTACCAGGGTCAACGCTTCCCAGGGGAAGCCGTCCCTGCCGAAGTGCCCACCGCTGGCGGTAGCCGCATAGATGGGACGCCGCAGGGAGAAACGTTCGATGATGCCCCTCGGAGACAGGGACATGACCTTGCCGCTGGCGAAGAAGTCGGTCAGCGCACTGTCCCGAACCCGGCTTGTGCCGAAGGTGTCTACCCTCACAGAGAGAGGTTCGACAACGCCAATAGCATAGGCCAGTTGGACTTGCGCCCGGTTGGCCAAGCCAGCCGCCACAATGTTCTTGGCGATGTAGCGAGCGGCGTAGGCGGCAGAGCGGTCAACCTTCGTCGGGTCTTTACCACTGAACGAACCTCCACCGATGGGGCAGTCGGACCCGTAGTTGTCCACCACAATCTTGCGACCGCTAAGGCCGGTGTCGGAGGCGGGACCGCCAACATTCCAGATGCCGCTAGGGTTAATCATGAGTCGTTCCAGGTTCTTCCCCTTGTGAACCGGAATGCTAGCCTTATCAAGCAGCGACTTGATATAGGACTCCACCGGCAGCGTCCCCTTGTGCTGGGTGGACACCAGAACGGTGTGGACCCGCTTGGGGGTGTGGTCGTCATTGTATTCGACGGTCACTTGGCTTTTGGCGTCGGGGAGGAGGATACATTGCGGGTCGTTGCGGCGGGCTTGTTCCAAGGTGTTGATGATTTTGAAGGCAAGGCTGTGAGCCAAAGGCATGTAGTGCTTAGTCTCGTCGCAGGCATAGCCGAACATCATGCCTTGGTCCCCGGCCCCAATTTCACCGCCTTCCTTAACGACCGCCCCGGCGATTTCTGGCGATTGACTGTTCATCTTGTTGAGAACTTGAACAGTATTACCGTCGTAACCACTGTCACCGCCGTTGTAACCAATCTCAACAAGCTTCTTGCGAACAATGTCTTCCACCGTGCCTGGCGGAAGGGGTGTACCGCTAACTTCGCCGGTAACAAGGACCAATTCTTTGCAGCAGGTAACTTCGCACCCGCACCGGGTTTGAGGATTCGCCTCCAGATGGGCGTCAAGGATTGCGTCGGCAATCTGGTCGGCCACCTTGTCGGGATGGCCCGCTGAAACCGCTTCACTTGTCCACAAAAACATTCGTTTTCTCCTGATGAGTTGTGAAAAGGGTTTGTCGATATTCTATCTTCATGATAGTCGTAAGTCAAGGATTGTAAAGTCGGTATGCAGATTTTTTTTGCGTAGGGTTTCTGGTATATAGGAGTAATGAATTTCAGCGAATTTGTCAGACTAGTTGAGTCGGATTGGGAAACCCCTGAGAGGCGGGAGGCTAGGGAAGCCGCAGAAGCCTACGCTCGGGGTGAAATCAGTCTCTACCGATACATCAAGGCACAGCCGCCTGGCTTTAGGAAAGTCATAGACGGCGTTGAGTATCTTAGTTCTTTTGACAGTGGGCCTATGGTCAAGAAGATGTACCCGGTTGCTGGTAGCAGGGGCACCGCTATTGGGCAAAAGTCACTTTACTCTCCACCGACCCTGAAAAGGTATACGGAGTTCCTCAAGAACAACCCCGCTGAGGATACGGAAGCATTGGCGGTGATAGGGGAGCCTGACAACTACAAGATATATGACGGCCACCACCGGCATCAAGCGTATAAGGACGCAGGTAGGACGCATGTGCCAGTGTGGATACCGATGACGCCGGACTAAAAGAAAAAAGCCCACCTTGAAGGTGGGCTTTTTTCTTGCCTCTTCGCCGGAACCTGTTAGGCAGCGACCGCAACAGTCTTGTACTTGTTGCGCTTCGTCTCGGGGGACTTCTCCCCGACGATGGCATTGTCCTGGGTCAACTGATTGATGGCCTGGGAGACGACGGCGGTGATGGACTTCGCCTTGGTGACGTACTCCTTCCGCTCCACCATACCAGTGACTTCGTTCACGATTTCTCGTAGCTCCACACCATCGGGGTGCTTCGCCACAATATTCTGAACGACCTGTTTCAGAGACGGCTGGGTCTTTTCGGTCCCATCCTCTCCAGTGACCTTCACGGTACGCTGACTCGCCGGTTTGCTGGCCCCGGACTTTGGGGCCTTCTGCACCGGCTTTGACTTGGCCGGGGCACTAGCGGTCGGCGCAGCCGTGCCGAATCCCAGAAGACTGCCCAATTCGTTGCGAAGCTCGTCACGACGGGCCTCAACCTTGGTCAGTTCCTGGAACAACTCCATAGCACGATTGCTGCTCATAAAACCTCCAGTTGCGGCCCGTTTCTTGTTTTAGGCGTCTCAGTGTCACAGGCCCATCCACTAGACACCACACACTTCTTATACCCTAATCATACTCCAGCCACTAAGGTTGTAAAGCCCAAAAAATAGAAAAAGCAAAAAATAATTAGCCTTACTCTTGTAAGACGTACCGCAACTTCAAGAAAGGAGAGGGGATGCTAGTTTTAAGCAGGAAGAAAGACGAATGCATTTTGATTAAGCGGGAGGGCCAGCCGGACATCAAGATAACCATTGTACAGATTGACAACAGGAACAAGGTGAGAGTGGGCATTGAGGCAGACCGGGCTGTTACCGTCTTGCGCTCAGAGTTGGAGCAGTCGCCTACTTTGCTAAAATATCAAAGCAGCTAGTCCTCACCCCGAGGCCGGTCCAGGCCGTTCAGCGATTCGCTACTCAGATACCGGAAGTTGACTTCGGACCATTGGGCTTCATCCGGGTGGGCCTCTAAGTCTCTCTTGAGTTGACGCCGCACCCGTTTGTTGCCTAGCCGCTTGATTTCTTTTTTGAGCTTGCGTAACTGTCGCTTGTCGTCTCTGTGTCCCATAAAGCTACTTTAGCAGGTCGCTAATCGAACCGCCTTCGTCGTGGGTACGGCGGATAGCGGAGGCGAAAAACCTGGCTACTGATATAGTATGCACCTTCCGTGCCGATTCAGGCGTTAATCGGTGAGGTTTTATTGTATCGGTTACGATAACCCTGTCAATACTGGACAGATTTTCATTTATCCTCCCGACGAATAGCGGGTGGGTGGCGCACCCCGCCCATAATTCGCCGCCCTGAGACTTGATAGCTTTGTCGCACTCCACCAGGGTAGCGGCAGAAGAAATCATGTCGTCAATAACCACCACCAGCTTGCCCTCCACATCACCAGCGATTGCCTCCCCCTCAATAATCTTCCCGTCATGGGTTTTGTCTAAGTACACCGTTTTGATAGGAATGCCTAAGCGAGCCGACAGTGCATGGCGAAAGCGTTTGGTCCGGCCTGCGCCGCCACTGTCCGGCGACAAACAAACCAGCCTGGCTGCTTGTTCTCGGATGATTTGCTGAGTCGCAACGTAATCGGCCAAGATGTTCTTGGCTTCTAAGTTGTCGATAGGGATACGGAAACTACACTGTTCCGCCGACAAGTTATGTGCATCCATTGTCAACACACGGTCGGTGGTGACGGATTCCAATAGTTGGGCAACATAACGTGCGGTAATGGGTGCCCTGGATTCCGTCTTACGGTCCTGGCGGGCGAACGCCATGTAAGGGATGACCGCCGTAACTCGACGGGCCGAGGCGTCCTTGAGACTGGCAATGAAAAAGAGTAGCTTGGTGAACTTGTCGCCCACCGTCTCTTTCGCATCGCTGTAAAGCGACTGGATAACGTAGCAGTCGCAATTTCGCACGTTTACGTCGCTGCGGACGTAACACTCATGGTCTGCAAAATACTCTTCAACATGCTTATGAAGCTCCGAGTCCAAGTGATAAGCCACTTGGGTTGCAAAGTCTTTACAACCTTCCATGCCGAAAAGACGAAAACTGTTCATCATGCACTCCGACCTTCCGCTGCTTTAAGTGTGTTTCTGAGCAACATTGCTACAGTAAGTGGCCCCACACCACCTGGAACAGGTGTCACCCATTTCACAAGGTCATACACTTTAGGGTCAACGTCGCCCAACAACTTCTTGCCAATTCTGGTGGTGCCAACGTCTACCACAACTTGCCTGGGTAATACCATATCGGTTGTCAAAAATCCAGGCTTTCCTACAGCAACAACGATAATATCTGCGCTTAGGCAAATAGTTCTTAGAAGCTCATGGGGCGTGGAGTCATGGCACACCGTCACCGTGGCATTGGCCCATTGGTCGCAATCCTGTATCAGCATTGACGATAATGGCTTGCCCACCACATCACTGCGGTTGATAACCACAACATGTTTGCCCTTGAAGGATATGCCCGAACGGGTGAGCATCTCCCGAATGCCCTGCGGCGTGCAAGGCTCAAACCTGGGCCTGCCCTGGACCAGCAGGCCGACGTTCTCCGGGTGGAAGACATCAACGTCCTTGCGGGGACTGATGCGGCAGAAATAGTTCCGCCAGTCACCATACTCCGGGGGCAGGGGCAGTTGCAGAAGGATGCCGTCGATATGTGAAGCTTTGTTCAGCATCTCAAGGCAAGCACACAAGTTGGCAGAAGGAAGCGTGCCGATGGGCAGGGAGGGGCGAAAGCTAGTAATGCCTACCCGCTCGCAGGCTTGCTGCTTCTTGGAAACGTAAATCTTGCTGGCGGCGTCGTCGCCAAGAAGGGCAACTGCCAGACAAGGTGAACGCTTGTTCCGTTCCTTGAAGGCATCAACTCCCACCTTGATTTCTTGCTCAATTTGCGCAGCGATAGCTGTGCCATCAATGAAGTTGGCCATTCAGTCTCCTAGACGATAACTCGACCTTTTTGAATCTCCTCAAAGGAGACACGGTAAACTGCGCCAAGGCCCTCTTCCAAGGCTGGCTCAACGTAGGTGCTGCGATGTTCGGCAACGACCATTCGCCAGTAAGCGAAGTCGTGCCCCCTGGAATCATGTTGGAATCGCCTGTTCGCATGAACATCTTCTCCGTCGAAGGGGAAAACGACAGCCTCACAGGGAATGTCCAGAGTGCGGGCCAAACTTCCAGATACTGTAGCGTCTGGACACGCTTTGCAACGTGAATCGTCATGGCGACGGCTTCCAGATAAGAAATCCACCGCTGTCGGCCCAGGATACTACCATTCAAGCCCCTATCAATCAAGACAGGACGATTAAGGGCCAAGGCAGTACCGACGATATGATTCTCGGTTGTCTTGTAGACTTCCAGATACTGTAGCGTCTGGACACGCTTTGCAACGTGAATCGTCATGGCGACGGCTTCCAGATACTGTAAAAACGAAAAAACCAGAGAAGCTTTAACTTCTTGTCATAGAGTGTGTAGTCTTCGCCATGAACGGCATTTACGATAGCATCGTCATTAACAACGATGAAACCTAACCTAGCAGCATGTTTGGAATAAGTGGACTTGCCAGAAGCAATCATGCCTACCAGAATTTGTATCTTTCTCATAGGCACGATTGTAACTTACATCATGCAACTTGGTCAATGTTTCTTTTGGGAGTGATACCAAAGAGTTTCAAGGTTTTTTCGAACTCCTGGTGGTTATACTCATTGTCTACAACGAATGAATGTACAAGTATAGCCTCATGTTCAGGGAGCTTGGTGTCTGACATCAACTGAGTAATGCCGTGACAAGAATGTTTGCGAATAAGCCAAGATGCTGAGAGTAGCCTGTTATACAAACTACTGTCGAAAATCCTGTTACAATGTGTGCAGGCTGCTAAACCATCCTGGAGAGCCTGGGTCATTACGGTCCCACAATGAGGACAGACGAGTATCATTACTTTATGTATTCTTACAAAGTAATTATTTTTGTTGCGGCATCACTCTTGGTCGGTCAAAAGGTTGGACTCTTCCTCGCCTTTTTTCTTCTTCCGCCCTTCTAGCCTGAAATGCATTTATCTCTTCTATAGAATTGCCAAAAATATACTCATCATAAGAGTCTTCATAACCACTTTTAACGTCTGGTCCCCCTTCTTCTAGGGGATGTATTCCTGGTGTTATATTGGCAACCTTATGAAATTGGTACTTTTGTCCTCCTGTAAAAGCTTGTATATAATCAATTATAGTTCCCTGATACACTGGCACTAGATGAGCCGAACTCTCTCTATCGCTGTCTGGAAACAAAATAATTTTACCTTGCTCATAAACCCCTGGAAATTTCCGCAACATTGCCTGACTCCATACCCAGAAACGGCGTGCCGTCCAAGCACAATTGCCAGACCCTGGATTTGTTTTGCTAATCCCAGCAACTCCCAATGAACAACCCGGAAACCTTCCGCCCATGTAGTTGTAAAACTCTTCTGCTACTTGCTCAATGGTTTTAGGTTGCTGCATTTGTGTTTCTATTTCTTGTAAAAACTGTGCAAAGCTTATCATCGTTTCCTTTTAGCGAATATCTGGAACATCTGAACTATAAGAATTAGCAAATGCGTCCACAAATTCTGGTTCCTTCCTAGCGTTGTTATTGATGGGCTGGCCCCAAATATCGAATTTCGGCGGCGGCGCATCAATAACAGTAAACCCACGGGCCACTTCTCTTCGGTAGGCAGCGTAAGCCTCAGCTTCTCGCTGGGCCTTCGTCTTCATGACTGGTGGGGCGGGGTCTGGTTCGCCCCAATGGACGGCTGGCTTGGTCAGGTCGTACCTGGCCCTGGAATTGAGGTCGGAGAGAACGTCGTAAGCTCCCTGAACCGCCTTGAATTTCTCCGGGGCAACGTCGTCACCTGGATTGCGGTCAGGATGGTATTTGCGAGCTAAGGTGCGGTAAGCCTTCTTAATCTCTTCAATAGTGGCTTTTGGGCTAACACCCAAGGTTTCATAATGAGTCACATTATTATTTATGCATTAGCGCAAAAAAGAACCCCGGCTAGCAAGTGCTAGCCGGGGTTCTGTGGGTAGAATAGCCCGCCACAGGCTATTCTTCGCTTTCATCTTCGACTTCTTCTTCGATTTCCGCCTCCCGCTCCTGCGCCTTCATGGTGGCTCGGCGCTGGGTGAGAATGTCGGCAGCGTGGTGTCTCCGCAGCAGGCGGATAACATCTTCGTCGCCGTGAATGATGGCCTTGTAACAGACCTCGCAGGCTTTCAGCTTGCCCACATCCAGAATGGTGCGGCCTTCCGAGTCCTTGCCGCCGTCAGCGATAGCGGCCTGGACCGCCTCAAGCTGCTTCTGGATTTTGCCGGGGCTTAGTGTCTGCCCTGCTTCTTCCGCTACACTCTCATCGCCTTCCTCTGCCATTCGCTGAGTGGCCCGACGATGGTTCGGTGTCTTGGCCTTCGGCCTTGGCACTGAGACACGGGCCTGTCGCTTCTGCGTGGTGCGTTCCTGGGCCTCTTCCAGTTTGGTTTCGGCCTCAGCAGTGTCCTGGCCCTTAGCCTTAGCTTCGTCCAACTCCGCTTCGGCGTACTCTTCCTTTTCGACCGCCTTCTCCAGGTCTTCGTCGGCCTTCTGGACTTCTTCCTTGTAGCACTCCACGGCGTCGTCATAAGCCGCCCGCAGGTGAGCATGGCGGCGGTCCAGGTCTGCGATTTCGGTCAACCGCAGGGCGAAGGCCCGGTTGATTTTGCCGTCCGTCAGGTAGGAGAAGGTCAGGTCGTCCAGGGCACAGATGCGGTCCTGTTCCCGGAGCCACTGAGCGGATTTCTTGGTGGTGTCCAAGATTTCTTCGTCATCGCAACCGCAGTTACGAAGCCGACGAATCAGTTTGGCCACCGCCGCTTCGCCCCAGCTAATGGAGCGGTCGGAAACCATGAAGGCAATCTTCAAGGCTTCCTTGTCGTTGCCGGTCACAATACGGCATGGCACCGTCTTGTAGACTTCGGTTGCGGGACGCCACTTCTTCTGGCCACGGCACCAGACCTTCTCGCTAGTGCTTAGCAACTTGTCGAGACACCGCCACCGACGTTCGCCGTCAAGGACTTGGATGATTAAGTTGCCGTCCTTGACCACCCACCGACAGATTAGGGGGGACATTAGCCCCTCTTCCTTAATGTCGGTCAGCAACTCCTCCATGTCCGTCTTGCCCAGGCCCGCCCCTTTATCCGGCTCAGCACCTTCACGCCGGGGGTTGGCCCACTTGTAGACATCGGCTGTAACTTCTTCCGGGTCCGGCAGTTGGAGCAGAGAGAAGTTGGCGCTGTACAAATCTACCTCACCAAGGAGTTCGACCCCCTCGGGGATGAGTTTGTCTTCGCCATTGACATGCACTTTTAATACGCTGTCCACGTTGCCTCCTGTGTAATAATGGGGAAAAATCAACCTCCTGGTTGATTCGAGCAGACGCAGGCTCCTTTCGTGTGTTAGGAAAAGGGGGCGAATTGTTTTCCTACTGTATGGTTTGAGGGTGTCGTCGTCAAGGTCAAAAATTATAGTTCTTGTGTGGCCGACGACAGCGGACCATCCAGCTAATCTCATACTCTTTCTGCCCGAAGTTGTCAAGGACCGACTTCTTCTCTCGCAATACTAACCCTTCGACTTCATCGTCGTTGGTGTATTTCTTGAAAGATTCTTTGAAGTCCTTGTCGAAGTACGGAGACAGCAGGATATTTTCAGAAACTTGATAGGCAATGCCCCGCCAGGGGTCAACGGTGCGAGCGTTACCACACAACTCGTCCAGCATCGCTAGACGGGTCATCTGGTCAGGTTTCATGAACAGGTACTTGCCAGCCTGGAGAATGTCGAACAAGACAATCTTGCCCTTGGTGTCCTTGGCCTTGGTCTTGATAAGAACTTCCCCATCAAGCCAGTATTCCAGACCTTTCTGACGCCCAGGCAGGGCCAGAAGTTCCTGCTTCTGTTGCAGGCTCAGGGAAAAAGATGCGTGGGTGCTGCCATGTCTGTCGCAGCTAGTAACAGTTTCGTCCGGCGCAATGTTAATGCAAATGCGGGAACCCTGATACTTAGGCTGACAAACATAAATCCCCAACTTCTCTAGTCGGGGAAGTTCGGTCGGCATAATGCGCCCCTTGGGGCGGGGCGGAAAAATCACTTTTGGCATTTTTGTGGTGCCTCCTGCACCGCATTATACTACGGAAAACGCTTTTGTAAAGCGAATTTACTCCGCAGGCTTGGAGACAACCACTTCCCCGACCGCAAGCGCTTTGTCGGGACAGACCTTGCGGACTACAGTGATGAGCATGCTTTTCTGGAAATAGGAATGAACTTCGCCCAACATCCTCAAGGTGTCATCCTCGGCAGGCACGATTTGAACCCGGAGGGTTCTAGTGTGAGCATGTTCAGATACTGCTTTGTTCACTAATGAGACAACTTCTCCAATGGTCATGAAAACTCCACGCAGCGAAAGGACGAACTGCAAACCATGCACTTTATGTTTAACGGGTGGTCCCCGTCTGGTCTTCGTCCGCTACGAATGCTGTTGTGCGGCGGCAAACAGTTACACTCGTACTTCAAGAAGAAAGTCCGCTTGCGTACAGCAACAATCTTTTTCTGCACTTCTTTAAGAAGTTTCTCGTTCATCTTAGCAAGCACAAGGGCTTCTAAGAGAGATTGGCGGGCCTCTAGTAAAGGCTCGCTAGCGTCGTCACCGGAGGCTAAGAGACTGGTAAGACCCCAGCCGTGGCTGCGGTCACGACTGACCGACAAGCCGATGGAAAGGGCTGCATTGCGGAACTTGACATTATGGTATTGCCCTTGACGGCAATCGACAACCCCTTTCTGAAAATTTGCCTGGTGAACCATCTCATGCAGCAAATGTAACAAGAAAGCATCGGTGTCTACCTTGGCAATGTCGTAACCGATAACGACTTCAAAGTCTTCGGCAACGAAGCGGACGACCCCCTTCTTGGAAGGCGCAAGGGTGAAGACAGGGACTCTGAGCTTATCGCCAAACAAGCTCTTGTTTAACGACTGAAAGACCCTTTCGATTTCAGGCAAAATTGCTTTCATGTGTAGTCGTCCACCGGCATGACGCTGAAATCAGGAAATTGTTCTGGTTTGGGCACTCCTTTAGCTACCGCTTCCGTGGAATGGGCTGCTGGAAAAACTACTTTTCCACAAGCGCCGCACTTGAGGTTTAGCGATGAGTCGAAGGTGAAGCCGTCCACTATGCCAAGAGTGGCACGACAATAAGGACAGGTGCGAGGTTTAGACATGACACTGATTGTATCAAACCAGGCACCAACTTTCAAGGAAAAAACTAAGCCACGAAGTAATGCTTTGGCTTACTTTCCCGAAAGAGAGAGTCTATCTCCTGGCTCAAGTCTAAGAACTCTGATGCCTCTTTGACAAGCACATTAGAACACCCGGCATGGCTAAAGAAAGCAACGTCTACCCGGATGCCGACTTCCTGACGCACTCGTCGCACTGTTCTTGCGTAGTCTTCATCACCGGCTACTAGCACAAAGGCATGGTAGTCGCCGGTACGACTAAGCGTAGCCATGTCGTAAACAATCTCACAGTCTAACCCCTTCTCTCTCGGAACCGTTGTCCTCCCATTGGGTGAAAATACAGTCCGTTCCCTCAGTGGAAGGCCCACCATCTGGTAGCCTAACTCCCTTATACCAATGTAGAACTTGGTCAGCTTCTCGTACTGCTGCATCGCCTCAGAATAGAGGTTTTGCGGGCGGGACGGCATACTATAGTAGAATCGAACATCTGCATCCCTACCGTCCGCTAGGCGCTCTTTCAATTTCACATAGTTGAGGCGCTGAGCCTTTTCCTTTAGAGACTTGATAGCCCAAAATAGATTTGAGTTATCAATGAAAATGCAGACCCGATTCATCTTCCTCATGTTGCAACCAAATGTCAATAGTGGTTGTGACTTGACAAGTTCCACGTTGGGACATCCTACCCAATAATTTAGGTTTTTCAAGTGAACAACCGAAAAATCTTTCAAAAAGGGGATACTTGTGGTACTATGAAATGGGTTACTGCAAAGCGTGTCCAGACGCTACAGTATCTGGAAGCTAGATAAGTACATGAGGATTCAGACTTGCTACGAAGTATGCCCCTGGTGTAAGCTCTCCTATTACTACCCCATCATGCTCCTTGATGATGAAAATAGGCTGCGAGTCGGGGGTGAACCTATAGACAAATGCACAGTATGTGAGGTTTGCTCAGACTGTCATGCGAAAATCTCTTCTCATTTTTTCTGCCATGCGGACATTCACCAGTCGCCTTAAAGCAGGCCGACGCCTGCATATGTGCGACAAGCCCATCAAAAAACTCACCAAACGAAAGTATGGGATGATGCCCACGAAGCCTCGGGGCCTCTGGTATGGGTTTGACGGGTCTTGGTCTGACTGGTGTGTCGGCAACACCTTCAAGACGGCCAGGTACTACTATGAAGTCGTCTTGGACCACAGCCGCATTCTGCACATCGAAAACCAAAATCAGTTTGATGCGTTCGAGAAGGATTACGCATGTGAATCCATCTTTGAACGCATCTTCAAGCAAATAGGCGTCGAAGTGGACACCATCAGCCCCCTAATGACTAGGGCATTCGGTGTGTCCATAGACTGGAAGCGTCTAAAAGCTGAGTACGCAGGGCTAGAGATTAACCCCTGGATGCACAGACGGGCGTTGGAATCGCCCTGGTACTATGCTTGGGACTGTGCTAGCGGTGTCATTTGGGACATTAGTGCAATAAACCACTTTGAGCTTTTTGCCAGGTATAGCCCCAAGGAACAAAAGTTCATTAGGGCTTAGTGGTCAACCCCCAAGTCCGTCAAATAGGCGTCCTGAATCAGGCTGCCCTCCTTAACTCGGTACTTGTCAAACCTGACCAGCCAAACAGATAAGTGATTGTGTGCTTCCTTCTCAGCATTAGTGAGCATGTTGTGGATAAGGTGAATGTCCACCACTAACTCCCTACAATGGTCCTCAAGGTACTGCACCTTTCTGTGCCAGTTGGGGAACAAGTCTAAGACTTCGGCGAGATAAGTTCCATCATGTTTGAGAGCAAAATAACGCTTCAACTGGCTACGGAGTTTCTTCACTGTGCTTTTTAGTTCAGGGGAGTAAGGCGACGACTGTAGGAGTTCCCTTAGCCCTGAGACTATCTGCTCAACAGAAGAAAAATACTCACCAGCACGGATGGCTTTGGTCATGTCGTCTCCTTTGGGTGAAAAGTAGTTTACCTAGTTGCACAGCACCTGTCAAGAATGCTGCCTTCTGAGCCTTTGCAGGGCACGGGCAGGATGGCCTAAGTCCTTGATGGGATGCATGATAGTTGCCTTCTTGCACTCCTGTTCAGTAAGGTCTGGCCTCCACCGCATGGGGTACTTCTCATAGTCCCCTTCCGCCCAGCAATCCAACGGCTTGCTCCACTTTGCGAACTGCTGAACTTCTCCTCCCCAATGTTTCGCTAACGTAGGCAACAAATGCTCTGTAACATCCCACCCGTTATATCCGGGGAAGAAGTCGTTACTAAAATCATTTGTGAAATAGAGGAATCTTTCGAAGAAATTCAGTTCGGTCGCACGCTTCATAAAGCGTTTATTCAAGAAGATGCAAGCTCCTAGTATGTAGAAAACTTCATCGAACTTTTGCTGTAACATCGCCTCGACTAATGGAAGCTTCTCCTTTTGATTAGACCGCAAATCGTTACCAAGACACCATACATTATTCTTATCCGCTACCGCTAGGTCAGTTTTGAAATTTTTGGAACCCACCAAGCAATCGTACTCCATGTAACAATACCAATCAAAAGAAGGATAGTGCTGAGTAGCAGCTAACAAACCAAGAGCAACATTGCGATAAGGGGCCTTGTAGTAACTGTGGTTGAACCCCTTCAACAAAGCCACATTTGCATCATCGGTGTTAAACATACTCCAGGCTGAACCCTCCACCAACATCAAGATGTCGTTAGTCATATAATGCTTTATAGAGTCTATAGTATCATGTGTTGTCTCTGGATTTCCGTGAGTGTTTAATATGCACACTAGTTTCATTTTGCTTCTCCGTTACTATTCTGCACAAATCAATAAACCTACTTTGAGGAAAGTCAAGTTTCATCCTGTTAATCTCCTTATGCAACCATTGAACATTGCCAACAACATAGCCACCGTTTGAATCTATTCTATCCAAGGAAGCTGAACTTTCTCCCGCTTTGTGTTTTTCATTGGTTACAGCAAAATCAATAGGTAAACCAGAGATGGCACACCTGCCGCCTTGTTCCTCATATAATTTCCAGATATAGTCAAGTGTAATGTTAAAAGATTTTGCTTTCTTAGACTTCTTATATGTCTCCTTGATTAGCCCCCACATATACCCGCTAATCCTCCCGCATCCCTTCCAATTACTATTGGTTTGTTTCTTTTTGCCTCGACCACACCCACAAGTTTTCTGCCCTGCGTTTAGATGTCCAACCCTCAATAGTTTTATCGTCCCGCAGGCTGTACAAATACATTTGCATTTAATTCTACCGTTATCTTTAATCACCCCCTCAACAAACAAATCACCAAATTTTTTACCCACCATGCCCAAGGCCATTTTGCTCATAAATTACTCCTTATCCAACTATGTACTAACAACGAGTATGTAGTCAGGCCAATAAAATTTCCGAACGATTATTCTTATAGTGCTATGAGTGAATTAGAAGGTCGAGTCAAACAACTAGAGGAAACCGTCGCATTCCTTGTTGAGGAAATTGAGAACCTTAAAACCAAAGGTGCCCCAAAACCATTGCCTGAGCGACCTCAAATAGTCCCCCAACAAATCAACAACGACGAAGAGTTCACCCTGCTCGCCGGATACCTACAAGACCCAAGCTGGCCAAGTGCTGTTGAGCCATCGCTTATTTGTAATCAAGAATCCGAAGAAGAAAAATTCGACCGGGCCGAAGGTATCTTGGACATGGTAGTTAGCAGGACCATCAAGAACACCAAGTTCCTAGACTTCGGTTGCGGCCAGGGTCACGTTGCGGAGAAAGCGTTGGCCCAAGGCTGTAAACTGGCCATCGGCTACGACATCGAAGCCCAAAATTGGGACAAGAGACAAACCGACGACAGACTGTTGCTAACCACAGATTGGGAAGAAGTAAAGAAGCACGCCCCTTATGACATTGTATTAGTCTACGACGTTATTGACCACATCGTTACGCCAGCCTACAAAATCGTAGACTGCCACAACCCACCCAATGAAATGGTAGAGGCATTCAAGAACATAAAGTCAATAACAGCACCAGCAGGCACCATCTACGTTCGCTGCCACCCCTGGACTAGCAGACATGGTTCGCACCTGTACCAAAAGCTCAATAAGGCTTTCTTGCAGTTGGTATTCAATGATGAGGAACTAGTTCATCTGGGACTGACTGAGAACGGCCTGCCGATTCAGAAGGTGATTCACCCTCTCGACACCTATAACAAAACTTTCGGCCTGGCGGGATTCGGGAACATAAGAGAAAACGCCAGACTGACAGAGCCAGTAGAACCGTTCTTTGAGAGGAACCCGCTGATTGTGAAAAGAATCAAACAAAATTGGACCACATCGCCCGACAACGAACTTCGCAACGGCAACAAGTTTCCTATTTTCCAAATGGAAATGCAGTTCATAGATTTCCAAATCACTAACTAAAAGTGCTTGGGGCGTGAGTAATGTCTTAAATCTATGTCGATGAAATCAAGTGCTGCCTGGGTGACTTCCTTCTGGATAAAAGCGGCAATAGTCCTGACATGCTTTTCGGGGTTCAAAACCATCGCATCATAGTCTATGTCCAACCTCTTGCCGTCATAGGAGTCTAAAAAGGCATTCTTGGAATTAACATAGATTGTCGTTATGTTCTTGGCATCATCATAAGTGATGTCTCTGAAAATCTTTTTCCCCTCCTCATCGACCCCGGAGACGATTACACCCTTGCCGAAAGACTTTGACATTACGCTGTTGATGATGCTGTCCAGAGGTCGGTTGATGTTAATGATGCTGAGAACGTTGTGTTTCCTAGCAATCTCACTAAAATCATCAATCAACATGCAGAGCTTGGGGTCTTTTACTCCCCACAACGCTTGATTTGACTTCTTCTCGATGAGCTTGGCGTACTTCTCCATGAGGGCGGGCGTTGCCTTGTCGGTGGGTTCGTACCAGTTCCCAATCATGAAATGATGAAGGTCGGAAAGGTCTAAGTCTTCAAAGAACCCCTTTGGGTTCTTTTCGTTAGCTGGCAACAAACGAGTACCCAGATTGACGCCCAAATGATGCAACACCCCGGCACAAGCACTTGTACCGCTACGGTGGGCACCCAAAACAACTATGCACTTGCTTAACCGAATCATGCTACTGTCCAGCCCTTATAGCTCTTATAGCCATATTGCCCTCTCAACAACCCTCCTATAGCATGACGACATAGACCATGCTCCTTTGCGAACTTAACAATACTATCAAATTCAAACACTTGGCCGTCAGGATTTCTTAACTTTCCCGACCGCCAATGAGACTTTTTACTCTTTGTTCTCTCACTTATCTCAACTTTATACTTAAAACAATCACAAACCACATGAGGAGTTACTATTTCCATAAATTGGTTATAATACCTAGTCCCTATAGCCAATCGTGGTTGTTTATTGTTAAATTGAATTGTAGCAATAATGTTAAAAGTGTCTTTCAACTTATCTTTAAGTAACTCAACACAGCCAATAGGAAACCCATCGGTGCAAAAACGTATAAAACCCCTTGTTTGTTCGTTTGAGCCATCTCCACAATACCAAGTCGCAAGAGTAAGTGGAGTTAAAGTCAAGTCAGTCGGCACTATCTTTTTGTTCTTTGGATACCATTTGTGCCTTAACTCCGTCCAATTAACGTGT
>Ga0194121_10001699_pt1 | contig 36516 bp, 36 predicted proteins | sample TA2MahCa50mmetaG_FD_148609 | JGI IMG/M metagenome (GOLD analysis project Ga0194121, IMG submission 148609) | Freshwater microbial communities from Lake Tanganyika, Tanzania - TA2015020 Mahale Deep Cast 50m | ecosystem: Environmental > Aquatic > Freshwater > Lake | place: Tanzania: Lake...
GCCACTACGTACCAGCGTGGATCATCATCGGCTCGGAGGAGCGCAAAAACCATGACGAGGAAGAGGGCAGTAAAGAGCAAATCGGCGGATCCGAGCATCGTCATGAGCACGAAACCGTGATGTACGGTGACGAGGGGGACTGCAACCAACGCCACGCCCTCTGAAAAGCTCTCGCGGAGAACGAAGTACGTGAGGAGCAGGACGGCTATTCCTGCTGCGAGCGTTGCAATCTTCATACCGAACGAAAAGCCAAAGGAATAGACGAACGGATACGAGAGGAATGCGTGGAGTGGCAAGTGCTTCGCGTAGGGCACATCGAAGAGTGCATACCTGCCATGAAGCCACATGCTCTCCCCGAGCAATGCATAAAACGCTGTATCGCTCACAATGGGATACCGAAGGCCCGGTAGCCAAAGGACGAAGAGAAGCAGGCAACTGCCACCGAGGACAAGAGTGCGACGCACCAAAGAAGCTTACAGCTGACAGCTGTCAGCTTCTACAAGAACTAGAGAACAAATGCGCTATTGGGCTTACAACGGAGCCTAACAAACACCCACACCCACTTGAACCAATCCCGCCAGTTGATCTTTTTCCCCTCTGCAATGGAGCGCGGATGATAGGAGATCGGCATCTCTCGGATCACAATCCCCCTTCTGGCGAGCATGACCGTCAACTCAGGGTCGAAACGGAAATCATTCTCGCAAAGCGGCAGGGTCTTGAGAATGTCGGTGCGCACCATCTTGTAGCAAGTCGGCTGGTCTGTAAGACGGGTACCGTAGAGTGCATTGCAGATGCGCGTCAGCATGCTGCCACCAAGGAAAAACGAGAGATGAACGAACTGTTTCTGCCGCTTTAAGCGTCGTGAACCAAAGATCACTGGAAGATCATGCTCCTGCGCATACCGAAGGAGACTCGGAATCTCCTCGGGGCTGTACTCGAGATCCGCATCCTGCACGATCGTGTATGTCCCCTGCGCGTGTCGATAGCCCTCACGTACGGCTGATCCCTTGCCACCGTTGGGTTTCGAAACAACGACATCGCCTGGCCGCGCGAGCGAACGGAGGATTTCCAGAGATCGATCCCGAGAGCCATCATCAACAAAGATTGCCTGGGCGATATCACCGCAACTCGCAAGGAGACGCTCGATGAGCACAGGCAGCGTGCGCTCTTCGTTGTAGACGGGGACGACGATGGACAGGGGTACAGGCATGGCAGAAGCTCGTACTCCAGAGGAGTACAGGGACATTGAAACACAGAAGAGCAGGCGCTGTCAGGCGAAAGCTCTAGCAACGCATCTCCGCAACCAGTCGATCGATGAGATGCTGCAGACTATGCCCATTCACCACCCGCTGTCGTAGATCTGTCGCAAGTTCCCTACGCTGCTCTGCAGATAGTGAAAGTAACCAACGGATACGGTCAGCAAGCTCCTCCGGTCTCGCGCAGCAAGAAAGGGGCAGCACCCTGCGAGCGGCCTCGCTTGTGGAGATCACCGGGCAACCACACGCCATAGCCTCTAAGACACACTTATCCAACCCGCCGGTACATGCATGAAGCATGGCATCAGCCTGCTGCAGATGGATCACGACTGCATCGGGCGACTCCCATCCAAATGCTACGCGTGAGGAAAGACCAAGATCGTGCTGCTGCGCCTTTAATCGCTCCATCTCGCGCTCATCGCGCGAAGTAAACGCCCCACCAATGATGCGCAACGTACAGTGCTGAGGCAGCGTCGCAAGCGACTCCAAAAGGAGATCATAGTGCTTCACCGGAGTCACGCGTCCGACGGCAACAAACTTCCCCACAATCCGGTCGCAGTGACCGACGGAAAACTTTTCCGTATCAATGCCATGCCCGACAATGACGCGCCGACGGGAGCTACGGGGCAATCCGTAATCTGTAGCTCCGAATACTTTTTTCGCAAGGAGCAATGCGATGGGGAGCATCCAACCGCCCCCGCGCGCCTCGTACCAAAGGTAGGTGCGCTTGCGAAAGACAAACCAGATCGGCCAGCCCAGGAGTACCCAGACCGGCGTCATGTGCACGAATACCGCGTCATATCGCCCGTGCTCAAGCAGGATGATCTTCCAGAAACGCAGGATTTGCAGCATGCGTGGCACGGCTGCCTCCTTGCCGAGAGAATGGACGCGCACGTGCGGCTGAAGATCATGCACGCCAACTTGCTGACCTATGACCGTGACCGATGAGAGCCTGCCACCGAACGCCGCGATCCATCGGTGGAAAAATCCGAGTATCGGATCGGTACGATCGACGCGCTGGGTGATGATGAGCAATCGCATGGACCGGCCCAATCTACTCCTTTTTGGCAATACGCTTCAGGAATTCGGCATATTTCTCAACGAGAGTAGCCCGTTCAAAGCGCTCCAGGATGCCCATTGCTGCCTTTCCCATGCGTTCACGGAGATTACTATCGGCAAGGAGACAGCCGACCCGTGCCGCAATGTCCCTAGATGTTCCGTCGGTGAAGAGTCCGTTCACCCCATCTTCGATCACCTCAGGCATCACGCCGACGCGCGTAGAGACAACCGGCATACCACAGGCCATGGCCTCAAGCGCACTTCTCGGTCCTCCTTCGCTCAGCGACGGCATCACGAAGACGCGGGCCGTGAGCATAGCCTCGAGCACGGCCTCGAGCGTAGGAAGCCACCCAAGGAAATTCACGCGATGTTCGGCATGCATGGCATGAATCTGCTCCTCGAGCTTGGGTCGCAACGGTCCATCGCCAGCGATGAGCAACCGCGCATCTGGGAGATGCTGCAAGGCATCGATGAGTGCGGCGCAGCCCTTGTTGGCCACAAGCCTCCCGCAGAAAGCGATGTCGTAGCTCTTGGGCGGAGCTGCAACCCTCCCGATGATCTCATGATCGAGATAGAAAGATGGAATGACCTCCAGGCTCCCCCCAGGAACTCCCCAATGCATGAGCTCCTGAGCCACGGCGTTGCTCACCACACGCACCCGGGCTGCATGCCGCGCCTCGCGTGGGAGCACCCACCGCGAGAGACGATGCCCGATGCGCTCCTGAAGATTGGCAGCAACCGGCCAACCGACAATGTGATGTATCTCAAGGGCGAATGGGATTCCGGTGCTTCGGTGTAGGGCGAGCGCTCCGCGACCGTTGTAGAACGGCGGATACTCATGGACGGTCATCACATCATGATGATGTGCACGAATCAGTGCGTGCCCCTGATGAAAAATCCACGAGGGCTGGTGCCACAGTCCACGGGGGTTGGGATGGAAAAACACATTGTGCGGCATTCCTGAAGAGACATGATCCTTCTGCGTCGCAGTCCCGTCTTCTCTACTGCCCACTCGCGGACAGATGACATCGATCCTGTCCCAGTGCTTCTGCATTTCCTGGAGGGTGTACCAAAACGCCCCTTTCCTTCCAGAGAGGATAGAACGATCGCCAGAGACCATCAGAAGCTTCACGGGCACAGTATGCGCACCCGGCAGCACCGAATGAAGTCTTTTGCGCGCATTTAAGTCGCCAAAACACGCCCCATCCCGCAATCGCCGCTCCTACGCAAGATCAACGCGTGGCGACCAATCGGTGAAAAAGCTCCATATGCTCCTCTGCAATCGCACACCAAGGGCGCTGTGGAGCCGGTTCTGCAGCCGCTTCGGCAACGGAAGCGTACTTCTTTTCGAGATCACGAATCGTCGCAGTGATCTTCTCTGCAGCGGAAAGGTCGCGGACGACCATACCCTTCTGGAGGGAGGCAGACAGTCCGGTTTCTTGGGTGAGAAGTACGGGGAGTCCCACCGCCCGCGCCTCGAGAGCCACATTCGGACTGATCTCGGTGAGGGAAGGGAGTACCAGGAGATCGTGCTCATGGAAGAGCTTCTGCTTTTCAGAGCCCTCGCGGTTGCCGATGAAGCGGATGCGATCGGCGGCACTACACTCTCGAACAGATGTCTGCAGCCTACTCAGAAGAGGACCGCTGCCGGCAATGGTCAGAGTTGCATGGGGAAGATCCTCCATGGCCTGCAGAAGCGCTGGAAGATGTTTGAATCCGACGAGGCGCCCGAGAAAGAGGATCCTCAGTGGGGTGTGCTTCTGATGAAGCACGGGAATGCCGGAAGGCACGGCATTTTCGATAACGGCATATGGAGGAAGTGCTTTGTAGTGATCAAGGTAGAGATCACGCTGGAAAGCGGAGGAAAAGACGATGTGATGAAAGGGCTCCAAAAGCCAACGCCCGAGATGCATCGCTCTGCGGTCTGCGTACCACGCGCGCAGGGAAAGCTTCCCTCCTCGATCGGTGTACCGCTCCCAGAGAAAGTCTCCCCCGAGCCGTAGAATCTTTTTAGGCTTTTTGAGGCCAGCCATGCGCAGCGGAACACCACAGCTCACCGAAGAAAATGCATAGACGATATCCGCATCTGATCCGTGTGTTTTCAATACTCTGCTGTAGCGCCACCAACGCAAGAGAGGACCACCGCTTTTGGAAACACGCATCACAGGCCAAGGATCCTCGTCAGCGCGCACCCCGTACGTGACCACAGAAACCTCATGCCCAAGCCCCTGCAATTCCTTCGCAAGCGCGCGGCAATAGGTCGCCGGCCCGCCGATATCGGGAGGATAGATGCCAGTTGCAAGAACTATCTTCATATACACAGTGTACCGTAGCGGAGATGTGCCTGTAGTAAGCCCTATCGAATCACGATGTTGCGCTACGCTGCAGGAAGGAGCGAGTAATCCTGCTCAAGATCTTCAGCGCCCTGCCCTCTCCACTCCTCTCCTCTGCTGAGAAGCGCTCGACACAGGGCTTGCATCACCATCCACGGATGCCGGAGAACAAAGCGCTTCACCATGCCAGAACCTTTACCGGAGATGCGCTCACCTTTGAAGTACTTCTCCGCCGCGCGCGCGAACATCAATTGAAACTGACGGACGAGGACTGTGCGTGCGAGGGAACGCTGTGATGGATCTACGCTCCTGCGACTGAGAGTCTCGAGGATGGTAAAGCGATCAAAGAGTCCCTTCCCCTCTTTGCGGTTGCGCGCCGTGGTGCCTTCATCGTGCACACGAAAGTACCCGTTCAGATCGGACTGATAGTACCAATCGCAGTGAGGCAGCAGTCGCACCCAGTAGTCCGCATCCAGCGATTGCGGCATCTTCTCGTTCCAGAGGCCAACGCGATCCATGATCGAGCGCCTCAGCACGCAGAAGCTCGGCTCGCCGATGAGATTCGGCCAGATGCCATTTTGAAGCCAGCGTAAGAGGAATTCCTTGCCGTGGATCACGCCCGGAGTGAGTACGCGGCGCTTCCATCGCTCGAGGGTGGTGTACCCGATGGCACCCGCGAAGTCCCCCTCGATGCGGTACTCGTGATCCATCGCAACGAGACCGACCTGCGGATGACTCTCGAGAACATGCACTGCGCGCTCTAGGTACTCGGGCACCCACTCGTCGTCATGAAAGAGATACGCAACGTACGGATTGCTGGTGTGCGTGAGGCACGCATTCCAGTTCCCGCCAATGCCGAGACGCTTGTCTGTGTGCACGTATCGAAACCGCGGATCACTAAGGTATGGCTCGACGATGGCACGGACATCCACGGCATCGGATTCATCGTGGATGAACGCCTGCCAATGCGGATACGCCTGCTTCAGCAGTGCATCCAATGCAATACGGAGATGCTCCGCCTTCGGATTATAGGTCGGTATCAGGACGTCGACAGTCGTGGGCATGGAAGCGGGGAACACGGTCTAGTGCTGCCGCTGCGTGCGGAAGGAATCGGCCTCCTTACGAAACTGCGCCTTGGAGAAGTCCGCAAGCAGCCACTCCGGGTGCGCCATGTACCACTGCACGGCCTTTTCTAGGCTCTGCTCAAACGTCTTCGGATACGCAAATCCCATTTCTTTCATCTTTGTACCATCCAGTGCGTAGCGCAGATCGTGCCCCGGGCGACTGCTGTGGAAATCCACGAGCTCATAGTGCAGTTCCTTGCCGATCACTTTGGCAATCTGCTCAGCAAGCTCAAGGTTATCGAGCTCTTTTTCTCCGGTGAAATTGAACTTGTCCCCGATGATCTTTACGCCCTTTTCATGCTGACCAATGAGAAAGAGCATCGCAGCACAGACGTTACGCGCGTGGACATAGAAACGGCTGCCCGCCTTCGTGCGCTGAGGATTGCTGTGAATGAAGATCTTCTCCCCCTGCATCACGGCATTGATGACCTTCGGGAAAAACTTCTCCGGGTGCTGACGCTCACCAAAGACATTCATGGTGTGCGTGATCACGACGGGAAGCCCGTAGGTATTGTAGTAGCTGTAGGCCAGCTCCTCTCCTCCCGCTTTGCTAGCGGCGTAGGGATTACTGCTCATGTACCGATCCCATTCCTTGTACGACGTGCCCTCGGGTGCGGGTCCGAAGACTTCGTCTGTAGAGAAGTACGCAAGCAATTCCAATCCGTCGAGCGTGCGGGCGTAGTCGAGGAGGTTACAGGTCCCGACAACGTTATCTTGGACAAACTCCATGGGGCACTCGATGCTCCGATCGACGTGCGTGGATGCCGCAAGATGCAGGATGTGGTTCACCGGCCCAATCCGGTTCGCGACGTACGGATTGATGGGCGATCGCAAGTCGTGATACACAAACTCCACGCGCCCTGCGTACTTCTGACTCCAGAAGTCGATATCCTGCAATCGATGCAGCGTGCTTGCGGTATCGATCTTGCTTAGGCCCACCACACCCCAGTCGGTGTGCTTGAGGATCCCTTCGGCAATGTGGTGGCCGATGAATCCATCAATGCCGGTGAGAAGGACACGTTTCATGCTTCAGGTAGAGTAAAGGATTTGTAGATCTCCGCATACCGATTTGCGACGAGATTCCAATCGTAATTTGCTGCATGCGCTATCGCATTCTTGGCAAATGCTTGCTTTGCGCACTCCTCTGTAAACGCCTCCAGAGCATGCGCGGCTGCATCCACATCGTCCGGCGCAACCAATACTCCTGTGTTTTGATCACAAACAATCTCGGGAATACCCCCAACATTCGTTGCAACAACAATACAACCAGCCGCCTGCGCCTCAAGGAACACATTGCCGAGACCTTCGCTGCGACTGAGACCGCAAAATATCTCTGCTTCTGCATATTCTTTATACACATCCGGAGCAGGGAGATACCCCCTAAACATTACTCGGTCTGCAATACCAAGTTTCTGAGCAAGATTCTCCAATGCCTCACGCTGCGAACCATCACCAACGATATGAAGATAAGCGCCGCCCGCAGGACTCTCATGGGCACACTGCGCATGTTGATGTTGAGATTGCAATGTTGCAAATACCACCAGCAACGTATCGACTCCTTTCATGTGTTCCAATCTCCCAACGAAAAGAATTCTTCCTGGGACTTTTGCATGCTTTTCATGTGCCAACTGAATCGCATGGTAATCAATACCATTCGGAATCACCGTTACATCATTTCTCCCCAAGTCATACGCGATACCCGCAAGATGCTTACTGATCGCAGTCACTATGTCCGGCGACTGAAGAATTTTTTTCTTTCGGAAAGTGCGATTCGTTGTCTGCAGTGTGAGGACGCGCTTGGCATTCGGCATCCATTTTTTAGAGCGCATCAGTGCCTCCCCTGCAAATGTCTCGAGAATGGCATGAACAATGTGAGGATAATATTTTTTGGCTTCCCTTGGCGCTAAAAACGGATAGAGCCATTTATCGAACCAGAATCCGAAGCCCACACGCTTCACGGGAATGGTTCGGGTAGCGGAGATTTGTGAATCTCCGTTACGAAAACAGAGAACGTCATCTTTTGGTAAATCCCTCCTGAGTCGTGCAGTGATGATCACGAAATCAAATTGCTCTGTAAGTCTCAAGGGCACCTCTTCCGCGCACGCTTCCGCGCCACTGCGAAATGGCGTAAGAAAAGCCGAGAGAATGGCAACGCGAGGCTTCATGGATGCGCGACGAATGCTGAGAATAAATGAGCGTACTGTTTTCCGACAATGTCCCATGAGAATACTTGCTCGATCCTCTCTCGGGCGGCCCTTCCCATCGCCTCACGCTTCTCTGGATCATCCACAAGACGCTGGATGTGACTGCGTAGTGCCTCTCTGTCCCCTTTCGGAAAGAGAAACCCCGAAAGACCGTTTTGCATCAAGAACCTGTTGCCGCCAACATCCGAAGCGATACACGCACATCCGCTTGCCATCGCTTCCATCAGCGCATTGCTGAGTCCCTCGCTATGGCTCGGGAGAACGAAGATGTCTGTGTTCGCGAGAATGCTGGCGATATCGGACTGCAAACCTGTAAATGTGACGCTACGCTGGTAGTGGTTTACCAGCGGATGGCCTTCTTTATACCACCCGACAACCTGCACACGGAGCGCAGGATCCTTTTCTGCAAGGGGAGCGGCTGCCGCCAGAAAATCGTCGACACCTTTTATGGATTCCAGACGACCAACATACGTAGCTGTGAGCTGTGAGCTGTGAGCGCTAAGCCGCTGATCGCTAAAAGCTGATCGCTGAAAGCTTTTAAGGTCAATTCCCGTCGGTATCACCGTACTCTTTTGGGCAATGCGCAATCGCTTTAGCAACGACTCAGGCTGCGGATGGAAGAAGACAATCTTGGAAGCACAGAGGAGTTCGAGCCACCCGAGCGTAAACGCATAGATCGCCGCACAGATTTTGGGGATACGACCACGCGGCCACCACGTCATGCCGACAAGCGCATCGGTCAGCTGCAACACCCGTACGCCACGGAGCCTCAGGGCGATCGTCGAGAGCGACGACCAGAAGAGCAATTTATTCACGACGACGATATCGGGCTGCAGAGAACGGTGAAGCCTTGCAACGTATCCCGAAAACCCCAATGCAATGCCGTAGTTCCAAGGATCAGGCAAAAACCAATCCGGAATCCGATGGATTTCCAATGTCTCAGAAATTTTTTCAATACTTGGTTTGCCTAAATACTCCCTGCTCACTGCTCCCCGTTCACCTTTCCCCATACACACCACCACCACCTTGTACCCCAACCTCTGCCACAGCTCCGCAAGCTTCACGCTGCTCGCCATCCAACGATGGTCCTCTTTCCAATACGGGGAGATCAACAAAATCGTCTTCACACTGCCAGAATGCTGTTTTTAAGCGGCAACCGCAATGCAACTCTGACACTAATGCTCCCCTGTACCGTTATCCAAACCCTCCTTCTGAAGAGCAATTTGACGCACCAGTCTCGTCTGCCGCTGCTCAAGCTCCTCTAGACGGATGACGAGGTAGAAGACGATGAAAAAGAGGATACCAAGAAACGTAACGAGCACGGCATTCTCGCGATCCTGAATGCCCGTCGCAGCTGTGATGTAATCGATGGATTGTGGCTCCACGGCGATGTAGCCAATCGCTCCCCAAAATACGGTCCAGAGCGCAGCCTCCCAGAGAGTCTTCTTTCGGCGCATGACGAGATTCCACGCGTAGAGGATCGCGACGAGCGCGACGAGCGGGGCAAAGATCTGGTAGGGGGTGAGGTTCATCGCAGGAAGGATCGTAGCAGAATTTTGAGCGCAGTCTTCACGCCATGGGCAAAGGACTGCCCCTTGGCGAGGGTGTACTCCGAGTAGATGACCTTGATGGGGACTTCAGCGACCTTCCATCGATGCTGCACCGATTCGCGGACAATCTCGGTGCAGAATTCAAAGCCGCTCATGCGGATGGAAACATCTTGCAGCGCACGAGCGCCAAACACTTTGAAGCCGCACTGGCTATCGCGCACCCATCTTCCCGTCGCGGCAAAGGTGACAAAGTTGCCGATGCCATTGAAGAGCCTGCGAATGAACGGAATGCGATTGCGCTGACCGAAACGATTGGCAAAGACGATATCCGCACTCCCCTCCTGTACTGGATGGAGGAGTGCAGGGATATCACGAGGATCATGCTGCCCATCCGCATCGAGTGTGATGAGGGCATCGGCACCCATCGCGCGTGCCGCCCCGATGCCCGTCATCGTTGCCGCCCCCGGTCCGCAGTTTTCCGGATGTGCAACAACCACAGCTCCCGCGGCATGCGCAACCTCACGGGTTCCGTCCGTTGATCCGTCATCGACCACGATGACCACATCAACATATGGGCGCGCCTGTTCCACGACACCCGCGATGCGAGTGGCTTCATTATAGGCCGGAATCACGGCAACCGTCTTCATGGGAGGATGACGTACACCACACCACCATCGGTGTCATTGACGACGACCTGGACTCCAGCCTTCGGATCATTGAGAAAATCCACGAAGGCCTGAACTTTTTTATGGAGGGAACCATTGTTGTCGCGTTCGATCGTCGCCGTATTGGTATCGAAGACCACACTGCTGAACCCGAGCGCCTGCAGCCGCTTGAGCGTGAGCTCGGTGTCGCGTTCCTGGTACAGACAATTGAACACATCGAGTTGGTGATCGACGATGCCGATGACTTCGAGGTTTTTTGGGATGAAGTATGGGATGAACGTACCCACGCGGTAGAGGTACGGACGCTCGGGACGCGTGCGGTAGAGCTCAAGAGCGATCTCAGCGATGTCATCGTAATGCGGGATGGTGCGCTCGCGCATCACTTCGGCGGATGCCCTGCCGATCGGATACTCAAAGAGGTTGCGCTGCTGGTCGAACTGCCAGAAACGGTGAGCAAAGTTACTGAAGAGAGCAATAGCAATGAGTACTCCGGCAAGAGAACGACTGAAAACATCCGGAGCGCGAGCAACCAATGCTTCGATGGTAAGAACGAGTCCGAGGAAGACCCCGACGCCGTACCACGGGATGCCGTTTGCAGTGAACATCCACTCCAGAAGAATGAACAGCGTGCCGATCCACATCCACCGGAGCCACCTTCCACGCTTACTCCAGAAATACGGAAGAAGAAGCAGCAATGGAAACAGGAAGAGTGCCGGCATCGTCGTCACGTAGTAGCCCGCGCTGTCGAGATTGAGCACAGTTCTCCACGGAAGCGTTAGGTAGTGCGCCCAACCAATGCGAAAGCCCCAGTAGCGATCCACTTCCTCCTTATGCCCTGATGCTTTGCATGCTGGGTGATTGGCATCCACCTTCAGCTCGGCGGGAAGATTGCGCACGGGCTCTCCGTACATGGAAACGGCATCTTCACCCTTTATACTGTGACGCAAACTGATTTTGTCCGGAGCTCCCAGCATGAGCTGTGTCGGCAAAAGATGGTCTCGTTGGATATTGTTATGCCACACCCACGGCGTGATGACGGCGAAGAATCCGATGCAAAACACCGCACCGGCCAAGAGAGAGGTCTTTATGCGCGCTCTACCTTTGTACAGTGCTGCCGCTGCACAGAGCACTCCAAAGAGTACAAACACATGCAGGACAAGTCGCGTCTGCACCTCGGTGCCACTACCAAAGAGTCGCTGGCCTATGGATGCAAAATCCAATCCGCCCCTAGTGGCAAGAGCAACAACGGCAAAGGCACCGGCACCGATCGCCGCACTCCAGTGCAGCATGACACCGCCGAGAATGACGATGAGTGCCAAGAGCACCATCACCGCTGTCACCTTCATGCCAAAGGCAAAGCCGACACATGCACCTGCGATAGCCATCCAACGAAGTCTTTGTGACGACGAAAGGTTCTCTGCTTCGCCGTCATCGCGATCGGGAGGGAAAATGCCGAGGAAGAGCGCAAACATCCCGAGCGCACCCATGGCAAAAACGGCATTGTCGATCTTCATGTCGGCATACGAGAAATGGCCGATCAGAGGAAGTGAGTAGAAGAGTAGCCCTGCGAGAAGCCCTTTCCCTTTGCCAAAGTACGCCCTGCCAAACGCGATGACTGTAAGCGTCGCAATCACTCCCTGTGTCCAGTTGATCACCATGGCCGCAGTCGCACCGACAGCAATTCCAAACCCGAAGATCGCAAAGCCCACTGCCGTGAGGTACTCCCACTGAAAGGGCGCCATGGAGTGGATGAACTTCCCGTAGCTCACGAGAAGATTCGGACGGTTTACGTAGCTTCCAAGATCATCCCAACCGATCGGGAATGGCCGGATGACCGTGAGGAAGTTGAGGGCGAAGTACGAAAGGAGCAACCACCCGATGAATATCGTGATGCTCCAGATCGGCTCGCTCACGGTCCAGCGGGACCGCAGCATCCGAAGCCAGTGCATCAGGGAATGCCGACACAGAGCAGGCACCGCGATGAGCAATGCCCAAATGGCACCCGACACATAGAAGTGAATGACCGCCAGAAACCATAAAAGCGCTACCCAGAGTCCTGCTCCGATTCCTACAGAAAGCACTCCTTCGGTGAGTGGTGCCATGGAAACCTTGAATCTCCGGAGCACGGCGTACCCGAGAATCAGCATCTCGAAGAGGATGAAGATTGCCCAGAGCATTTGGCTGAAGACGCGCGTCACGAAGAACTTCTGCATGCACAGCGTCGTCATGTGAAATGCACGCGCTTCATGAGCGAACATGCCGACCTGACGCAAGCACCCCGCGTCCTCGAGCCTGTGAAAGTTCCGGCGAAGCTCCTGCAATCCCTCATCTCCGACATTCAGATAGACTCCATCGAGCGGTTCAACGAGCCTCCGAAGCGGCGCATCGCCGATGTCGGCGTAGCTCAGCACCGTGAAGAGAGACCACACGGACGCGAGGAAGAGAAGTAGTACTCGAAGAGGCGAAAGGACGAGATGGAAACCGAACTTCCCGGACTGCATTCCCGTACGCACCACGAGCGTTGCCGCGACGAGGAGCCAGAGGAAAGTATAACCGATGAACGGCGCAGCTCTACCGATAGTGCGCAGAAGCATCGGGATAAGCGTGTATACCCCCCGACACAGTAACGCCCCAGGATTGCAGACACCGTTGAGAGACTGGAGTCCGCTGTCTGTGAGATACACAGCACCATGTACCGGCACACCCAGATACACAAGAGTGCTAAAGACCCCCCAGGTCAGCAGTGTGACAAAAAGGGCAACGGAAAGGATGCGAACAATTCGGTCATGCATAACGCTGATCAGTGTAATCGGACAAAGCGGAATGCGGAATGCAGAATTTGCACCAGAATGAGATTCCTCATTCGTCATTCCTCATTCATAATTATTGCGTGCCGTTGTCAATTTCAGACGTCCGCCGGCAGTTCCCCTTTCTTGAGGCAACCCCTCAGCCAATCTATCTCGATTCCGCGGCGATGGCGCAGGTCCCTGATGCCGTACTGCATGCCGTGCAGCAGTGGGAGCACTCGTTGAGATCCAATGTGCATAGAGGAATGCACGACCGCGCCGAGGCGAGCACCATTGCCTATGAAGCCGCACGATCCACTGTGCAGAAATTTCTGAATGCGAAACATCCCGATACCATCATCTTCACCAAAAGCTGTACCGAGGCGATCAATCTCGTCGCGCGGAGCTGGGGCGATGCTCATCTTCAACAAGGGGACGCCGTCGTTCTTTCCATCCTGGAGCACCACAGCAATATCGTCCCGTGGCTGCAACTCAAGGAGCGCCAGGGCATCGATGTGCTCTGGGTGGATATCGATGATGAAGGAAATCTGCGCTACGACCAGCTGGAGCAACATCTCCATACCGGTCGGGTAAAACTTGTGGCGATCACTGCCCTGAGTAATGTGCTCGGATGCGCTCCCGATACCGCAAGAATCATTGATCTCGCGCACCAATCCGGAGCGCTCGTGCTCCTCGATGCCGCACAAGCGATCGCACACATGCCCATGGATGTGCAGAGCATCGATTGCGACTTCCTCGCATTCTCAGGTCACAAACTCTACGCCCCCACCGGAGTAGGCGTGCTCTACGCCAGGAAAAGCATCCTCGAATCGATGCCTCCCTTTCTTGGAGGAGGAATGATGATCAGAAATGTCACGACCGAAGGTTTTTCTCCGGCGGAGCTCCCCGCAACATTCGAAGCAGGAACCCCGCCGATTGCACAGGCCATAGGACTCGCAGCGGCGATGGAATGGCTGAACCAATATTCCTGGGAAGCAATGCAAACACACGAACGCAATCTCCTGACGCAGGCTACAACAAGTCTAAGGCAAATATCTGGCCTCCAATTCCTTCCGCAAAATTCTTCATTCTCCATTCATCATTCTCCATTTGGCTGCCTCTCCTTCACCCTCGAAGGCGTCCACCCCCACGACCTCACAGAAATCCTCGGACGCCAAGGCATAGCACTCCGGGCAGGCCACCACTGCTGCATGCCACTGCATAAGCGCTTGGGAATCCCCGCATCCACACGCCTCTCGGTAGGGATCTACAACACCAAGGAAGAATTGGAACTCTGCGCAAAAGCGATCGATACAGCACGACAACGTTTGCGTGGATAATTCTGCATTCTTCATTCCTCATTCTCCATTTCCATTATGGACGTCTACGCGGAAAACATTCTCGACCACTACCGGCATCCACGGAACAAGCTGATAGCTGATAGCTGTCAGCTGTCAGCTTGTTCCCATACCGAAGAAAATCTTTCCTGCGGCGACACGGTTACCGTGCATCTCGCGATAGAGAATGACCGCATCACGAAAGTATCCTGGGATGGCACCGGCTGCGCGATCTCGCAGGCTGCGATGTCGATGCTCAGTGAGGAACTTGTGGGAAAATCTCTAGATGAAGTGAAGGAGCTGATGCCAAAAAGCATCTATGACATGCTCGGTGTGCCGATCGGGCCAAGGAGAGTGAAATGTGCCCTTTTATGTTTGCACGTTTTGAAGAATGCACTCCAAAAGTACGAGGGGAAGCCACCACAATCATGGGCAAAGACCGTTTGTTTAAATTGATAGTTGACATTTTCTATTATAATTATAAATTACTCATATTGTCACTCATCTCGAATGACAATGCCCTTTCACATCGTGGGCACAAACGATTATGAGAATGAGGAGAATTGACGATGGTTACACAATTGGCAGTTGGGCAGCAACGCAAAAGGTTTGAATCGGCTGGATACCCAACATTCCCCGTGAAGTTTGAGGGAGCGGTCGCTCATTGTTTCGTTCTACCAAGCTCATTGAAACCGGAGCTCCCGAACTTCGCCTTCCAAATGGTCGATGATAACTTTGACTTTGACACGCAGCACGATCGCATCAACGAGCATGTTCTGATCGGCGTTGCCGATAGCATCCCCGAGGAATTCAGGAATCTCGTTACCTGCCATGAACTCTATGAGTACATCTTCAAGATGACATGCCCTGAGGTCAGCAAACGAGAGATTGATCTCTCAAGTACCCTCGGGGGAAGGCAACGCGAATATCTGACAATGCGAAGAGATTTCTTCGGAATTCTCGAAGCATTCGCGCGCGGCAAGCCCGGTTATGAGCAGAAGCTGCCAGAATTCCGGGAATCGTATGAACTCTTTCAGCAAGCACTCTCGTAATTCAGCCCACGATGATCCGACCGCGCATACATATGCGCGGTCGGACATTGAAGAATGCGTTATTCCCCACAGGATGATCGAAGTGAAATTGACATTTTCGGCTTCTGCACCAAGAATCTGCGGGCTGCGTCCAAAGACATCTTAGCCGTCGTAGCTCAGTGCCTAGCCCTGCGCAGCAGGGCGTGATAGACAATCGCTGCTCGGTTAAGCACGATAGGGACATACCGGTTTTTCTTTCAGCCGTCGTAGCTCAGTGCCTAGCCCTGCGAAGCAGGGCGTGATAGACAATCGCTGCTCGGTTAAGCACGATAGGGACATACCGGTTTTTCTTTCAGCCGTCGTAGCTCAGTGCCTAGCCCTGCGAAGCAGGGCGTGATAGACAATCGCTGCTCGGTTAAGCACGATAGGGACATACCGGTTTTTCTTTCAGCCGTCGTAGCTCAGTGGTAGAGCACGTCCATGGTAAGGACGGGGTCACGGGTTCAATCCCCGTCGACGGCTCCATGATTCTCGTTGAATAGCTTGACCGCCTCCCCCGTAGGCCCCTACAGTCTCCCCCGCGATTTGCTTCCATCCGTCGGATGCAAGCTTTTACCCACAAGTCGCCCATGAATCCTCTTGCCTCTGCATCAACGGAAACAGATACCGAAGTGGACGTACGCGTCTACGAGTTTGCCGTTCTCCTGCCTCACCCCATGGGCCAAAAGGAGCAGCAACAGGCCATGAAGGAGATCGATGCCATTTTCAAGGAAGCCGGAGCGAAGGAAGTGAGCAGAGACGTGTGGGGACAGCGGGGACTGGCCTATCCCATCGAGGGGCACACGGAAGGAAACTTCGTCGTCTACCATCAAGAATTGGATCCGGCGAAAGTGAAGGAGGTCGACACGGCGCTCCGCATCGTCCCGGGTGTGCTCCGTCACATCGTCGTGAAGCCGCCAAAGGGCTACAAGATCGTGAAGTTCTCGGAAGCCTATACGCAGTGGCTCAAGGAGCGCGAGAGCGCGTCTGAGAAGACCAAGCGGGAGCGCGAAGCGGAGATCCAGGAACGCGTTGCGGATAAGGCCAAGCGGCAAGTGAAGCGTGCGGAGCGCGCCAAGGCAGAGGCGCCTGCGCAGGCGATGAGCAAGGAAGAAGTAGGCAAGAAACTCGAAGAAATCATTTCCGATGATTCCCTCGATATCTAATGGCAACCTCCAAGCCCCAGAAGCGCCGGCCTGATCTACACACGAAAGAGTGCCCTTTTTGCGCGAACAATACGCAGTACATCGACTGGAAGGACTACCCCACCCTCAAGGCACACATCGACTATTTCGGTGCGATCCGCAGGAGATTTCTCACGGGCACCTGTCTCCACCACCAGAAAATGCTCCGGCAGGCCGTAGAGCGCGCGCGCTTCATGGGAATGCTGGCGTATAGAAAGTAGGAATAGGGCGTAGGGCGTAGGAAATGGTCTGAAAGAAAAGGTAATTTTCACTGCTCTCTGCTACCTTCTCCCTATGTCCGGTCACAGCAAATGGGCAAATATTCGCATTCGCAAGGGTGCCCAAGACGCCAGGCGCGGCAAGATCTACACGCGCCACGCGCGGCTCATTGAGATGGCCGCTCGCACGGGCGGTGGGGATCCCGTGTCCAATAATACCCTCAAGAATGCGATCGAGAACGCGAAGATCGACAGTGTGCCCAACGCCAACATCGAACGGGCGATCAAGAAGGGCACCGGGGAGCTCAAGGGAGAGGCGATGGCGGAAGTGCTCTACGCAGCAATGGGGCCTGGGGGGGCGGCATGCTTGATTGAGTGTCTGACCGATAACCGCAACCGCACGATCAACAATGTCCGATCAAAAATTGAGAAACATGGCGGGCGATGGACGGAGCTGGGATCGGTGCAATGGATGTTTGCGCGCAAGGGCGTGGTGATCGCGAAGAAGACACAGTGGAACGACGATCTGGAGCTGAGGCTCATCGATGCGGGCGCTGAGGACATCGATACTTCGGGAGAAACGATCGATGTGATCACCGATCCCGTGTGCTGGATGTCCGTGCGGGATCTTCTGAAAAGTGCCGGCAATGAAATCCTGACAGCTGGTCTTGGTTATATTTCGAACCAAAAAGCAGTAATGACCGACAAGGATACGGCGGAGAAATTTCAAACATTCATCGACATCATCGAGGAAGATGATGATGTTTCCGAGGTGCACACGAATGCGTAAATGGACGGCGGATAGGGAGAACATCCGCTACCCATAGACGGAGGAATAGTGCGAGAGGCTACGGCACCACCTGCACCTCCATGGAATCCTCGGACAGATTCCCCGCGAAATCCGTCGCTTTCACGGAGAGCGTGTACGTGCCGGGTTTGAGATCCCCGGGATACGTGAGGGTGTACGGTGCCACGGCATCGTTGCTGAGCAGGCGTCCATTGAGGAAGAACTGCATGACTTTTACGCCGCCAGCGTCATCCGCTTCAGCGGAGAAGAGGAGATCGCCTCCGGAAGGTATCGTCGCGCCGTCTACGGGAGAGGTCAGGCGCACACGGGGGCCTTCGCGATCCTGCGCGAAGCGCAGGCGCACGGTAGCACGTGCAACGTTGTAGTACTCATCGGTGAGGATGGCTTCCATCTCGTGATCGCCCTCTTCTTTAATGGAGCGCGGAATGCGCAACGGCGGATCCCACGGGGCTTCTGTGACGGTCTCAATGGATTTGCCGTCGATGCGATACTCAACGGAGCGCACAGAAGAGCCAACAGTGTACTCGATCACGGGTTTAAACGACGGGTATGTCGCCATTCCTCCGCCTTGCGGATAGACCACCCGAAGCTCAGGACGCTTCAAGCGTCCAGGCGTGCGAGCAGTGTCACAGGGCTCAGTAGGAGCTACGGGAAGGGGTAGGAGCGATCCGGAGTGATCGGACGTTGCACGATAGAGCTGCATCTGCTCTATTCCCCACTCCTCGAGCCCCTTCTGCCACTCAGGAAACCGCTCAGCAAGAACACTCTTGAGCACGAGGAAGCTCCCCTCCTCGCGCGCTTCGGCGGGGCACTTGTCCGATGCGAGTAATCCCGTAACCTTGTCGACCATCACTCTAGCACACGCAGGATCGGACTCCTCTGGTGCATGCTCGAGCAGGAAAATATCCGGACGCCGATAGTCGATCGGTGTACACTCGGTAGGCAATTGCCCCGAGAGCACGGATATCTGGGGTTGCACCACGCCCTCGGGTACCGGGAAGGTCGTGACAGGCGTGGGAACGGATTTGTGCGCTCGCGCGAGGATGTCCTTCCAGATTGGTGCGGCGATGCTGAGGGAGTCTGCCTTCGGCGCGAGCGGCGAGCTATCGGCATTACCCACCCACACTCCGGCAACGAGGCTCGGTGTATACCCGATCGTCCAGAGGTTGTCGGGCTTGCGGTCGGTGCAGGCGCCCTTGTCATCACGCTTCAGGCATTTGTTGCTCGTACCGGTCTTGGCCGCAGTCGAGAACCCCGGAACGGAGAGTACGGACTGCCAGTACTCGTTGGGGCGGGCGGAGACATCGCTCAAGACCGATGTGATCTGGTAGGCGACGCGGGGGTCGAGGACTTCAGGGGCATCTGCTTCCTTCCACTCGTAGAGGATGTTGCCATTGCGATCGGTGATCTTGCTGACGGCGTGCAGAGGATGCAGCGTTCCCGCGCCGGCGAAGACGGCATACCCCTGTACCATTTCCAGAAGCGGTGTTTCGGCAGCTCCGAGGGCGAGAGGCCACCCGTACTCAAAGGGCTTTCCTGCATCTGCAGAGAACTCCATGCGACGGCGCTTGGGAGTGGGCATGCCCATGTCCTCCACCTGCGACAGGATCGTCTCCTCTCCCCCGGCGAGGAAGAAGGCCTTCGCCGCAGGGACATTGCGCGAGCCTGCGAGCGCACGCCGAATCGTGAGGATCCCCTCGAAACGACCGTCGAAGTTCTGGGGTTCGTCTTCCCCGATCTTCGTGGGCACATCCGCGAGGACGGTAGCAGGACTGAAGCCCCTGAGGAACGCTGCGGCGTATACAAACGGCTTGAAGCTCGATCCAGGCTGGCGCGGGGATTGGGCCATATCGATCTGCCCACCGTCGATGTCTGCGCTGTACTCGGTATTGCCGACGTATCCCAAGATGTCACCCCGGTGCGGATCTACGATAACTGCGGCGATGTTGTGGGCTTCAAAGCGCTTGAGTACATCCTCCTTGTGGAAAGCCACCACCTGCTCCATGGCCTCCTGGATCTCCCAGTGCAGTGTTGTCTGCACATTGAGCCCCCCACGCTCCAGGTACCCCGCCTCGACGGAACCGAGGATGCTGCTGATCTGGTCTTTCACCCACAGCACAAAGTGTGGCGCGCGGATGGACTCACGCGAGGGCTCAAACACAAGATCCTCGGACTCTGCAACCGCCTGCAGGCGTTGCTGCTCCGTGATGAAGCCAAGATCCTGCATCTTCCGAAGCACCTGATCCGTGCGACCACCGATGTAGAGCGTCAACGATCCAGTCCCGATGGTATTACCCAAAAGACCGATGGTGATGTCCTCATTGGGGATCGATGCGGCGCTGCGAATGCCTCCCGAAGCAACAGCCTGCGCAACGGATGGCGTCACCGCGGTACGCACATGCGCACCGTAGGGACTGAAGTACGTCGGACGCTGGGGAAGCGACCCGAGCACCGCAGCCTGAGCCAAGGTGAGTTCTGCCGAGGAAACGCCGAAGTACCGGTGGGCGGCCTGCTCGATCCCAAAGACACTTGAACCGAAGGGAATCCAGTTGAGGTAGAGCTCCAGAAGCTTGTCTTTGTCGTACAAACTCTCCAGCCTGCAACCGAGGAGGAACTCTTTGATTTTGCGGTTGAGCAGGAACTCGCGCTTGAGATCGAGCGCGTTGCGCGCAAGCTGCCTGGTGATGGTCGAGGCCCCTCCCAAACGGCCGAAGCCGATGACCGCGCGCGCAACGGCCTGTACGTCGATGCAACCGCGCTCGTAGTAGCGCTCATCCTCGATGGCAACAAAGGCGTGACGCACATGCGCAGGGATCGTGTCGCCTTCGACGTAGGTGCGGTCCTGTTCGTCGAACAGGCGATACAGCTCCGTGCCGTTGCGATCGGTAATAACGGTGCTCTCTGCAGGAGCTGACAAGAGGAGGCGGGGATCGGAGACATCCGGCAGCGTCCAGAGGAGATACCCCGCGTATGCGACGATGACCACTGCGCAGGGAAGACCACCAGACAAGAGCAACCGGCGCCAGGGGAAAGCCCCGGGATGGGCCCGCAAGCGCCCGTATACAGCATACAGAGCGCTCACGGCGGAGCGCAGCCTGTGTATGACCCGCACATCTACCTTCCGTGCCACCTGGCCCTTCACCTTGCGCGTCTGGAATCCAGAAGAGAGCATGAGACGGCAGTCTAGAAGCCTTGCACCATCCCGGCAATATGCACGGGGAGGAATGTATGCAATACTTAAGAGTAAGCGACCCATCCATGCCATGAGCAGTTCCATCTCCTCCATCTCCCCACCGGTATACCACCCAAGTTCTGCGGGGGCCGGAAAATTGACAGGACTGCGCAACTGGAATGTGGGCTCCAACGCCTACGAATTCAGCACCATGCTCAACAACATCTTCCGCGTGCTGTACTCCTCGATCCTGGCGCTCACGGCAGCGGTATTTCTCTCGGGCGCATTTCTCTACATCATCGGATCGTTTGGCAAAGAGGACCTCAAGAGTAACGGCAAGGGCATGATGATCGGCTCACTTCTGGGGATGCTCATCGTCTTGCTTGCACGTTTCATCGTCTACCTGACACTCTATTTCATGTACGGACAAAGCCTCTAAACACACAAAAAATTCTTGTGCTTTTTCTTGATGGCTCGTGATAGACAGGATGTACAATCGAGGATGATGGAGCCACAGACGCAACCTCCGGCAGACGTGATGGAGCGACTGGAGCTTGCCGAGCGTCTGAAGCTTGAGGGAAAGCACGGTGATGCACTGGCGATCCTGGAAGATTTGCTTGTGGAAGATCCGGAGAACGTGGCGGCACTCGAAGAAGTGGCAGACAACGAGCTCAGTCTCGAGCACTTCGAACGTGCGGAGGCGGCGGCACGCGAGGGTATCGCCCTCGACAAGGAAAGCTACACCGCGCACTACATCCTCGGGTTCCTCTCCTCGCATAAGGAACAATGGGAGATAGCCCTGGCGCACCTCAAGAAAGCCAATGCACTGAAGTCCAACAACCCCGAGATCCTGCGCTGCCTCGGTTGGGTGCTGCTGCGAAGCGGCGCACGCCCGCAGGGTATCGTCACGCTGGAGCGCGCGCTCAACCTCGAAGAGGACAATCCCCTCACGCTCTGCGACCTGGGCGTGGCCTACATGGAACTGCGACAATTGAAGAAAGCCCGCGGGCTCTTCGAACGCTCACTCGCGGTAGACCCGGGTCAGGAGCGCGCACGTGATTGTTTGCGGGCAATCGAGCGTCTGGAGCGTGCGATGGTGGAGCTGGGAACATAGAAAAGAGGAAAGGGTACGTTTTGCAGGTGCCGCGCGTATCGCACCTTCCTATTCCCTATCCCCCTCCCTATACTGCCCTCCATGCTGCACCTCGAGCCGGGATGGAGGGTCCTGCTGCGGCGTGGCATCCGCCGCGGCGCCGTGAGTCTGTGGTCAGAGCGTGACTGGGGGGGAAATCTGGCGGCTTTCACCGGGATATTCATCCTGGTGCAGATTCTTGGCGTAGGCTTGGCGATTACACTCGCCGCAGAGCGACTCCTCGAAGAGCGCACGGCCGTCCACCTGGAAATGCGCGAAGGTGTTTCCGACGGACGCATCAGCGAGATCATCATCGATCTGCGTACGTTACCGTACGTGTCTCGGGCAGATCTGGTCACAAAGGAGCAGGCTTATAACGCCGCACGGGAATCCGACCCCGGACTCATAGGATTCCTCGAGCAGTACGGATTGCCCAATCCCTTTCATGATTCCATCACGGTGACCCTGGAGGACGCCGGATCGTACAAAGCCCTGCTCCATGCGGTGGAAAGCGGCCCCTGGAATGAGAGTATCGATCCGGAATTTTTCTCCACGACCAACACCGAACGCGAGTACATCGAGGGGCTCATGCGCTTCACGGGAGGCATGCGAGCGCTAGCGCTGCTCATCATCTGTGTCGGCGCCGCCACCCTCATTGCGATCGTCGTCACCCTGGGAAAAGCGCGCGCCATGGCGCGCACGGAAGAGGTACTGGTCGAGCGTTTGGCAGGCGCGCAATCCGCGACCATCGTGCTGCCCTTCATTGTCGAAGCGACACTGCTCATGGCGATTGCCGCGGTCGTGAGTATGTCGCTCGTCACGCTGACGATCGCCGCCTCGCACGCACTCTTCCCCGCGCTCAGTGCGCCAGGCGCACTCGGAGAGCTGTGGTCTGAGGTCCGTGCACTGCTCAAGAGCTTCCTCCCCACCGCCTTGGTCATAGAGCTGATCTGCATCCCTCCGCTCGCAACTCTCGGAACATGGTTGGGCATCGGCAACTGCATCCGTTCGCCGCGCATCGCGATAACATGACGACAAGCTATACTGCGTTTCTATGCCACGCACATTCACAGCAGAAGCCATCGTCCTGGCCACGTATAACGTTGGGGAGGCAGACAGGCTCTGCGTCCTCTTCACACGGGATTATGGACGCATCGCTGCGCGTGCTACGGCGGCACGCAGGGTGCACAGCAAGCTCGGTGGCACACTGTTACCATTCCTGCGCATCCGCGCGGACATACGGGAATGGAAGGGGGGATATGTGATTACGGGGGCGCATCGACATGTCAGCTGCATGCGCGGAAACGCCGTGGAAGAGTTTCTAGCGGCCGCGGAGGTTGTCGAGCTCTTGCTCATCCTCCTGGAAGATGGAGAGCCTCTTCCGGAGCTTTTCGACGCTCTCACCGAGGCTCTGGCATCCACTTCGGTGCCTCCTGCGTTCCATGCGGCGCGCATGCTGCATCTCCTGGGACACATGCCTGCAATCGATGCAACCGCCTTCCCGGAGCTCTTGGAACAGGAGCGGCGAGCCATCGCCCTATGGATACAAATCGGACAACTGCTCGATGTCTCGCCCAATATGCTCAGCAGTGTATCGGCGCTCTGCGAACGTGTACTGCGGGACCACGGCAATAGGAAACGGCGGGTGCCAGAGGTGCGGCAGGCATTCGCTGTAGCACCGTAGACCACTCAGAGTCACTCTCTGCGCCGCGAGGGTCGAGTTATGGCACTGCTCGCGATGCGTGAGCGTGTCGAGGATGTGCTGGAGAACGCCGACATACTCGATATCGAGCCAGAGAGAAGCGGAGATCCTGCAGCAACGCCGATTTGCGTGAAGAGTGGACGCGCTTCGTAGATGGAGTACGTTCCCTCAGTGGATTTGTTGCCTTCCGGGCGCGCTTGCAGCACGCGGAACCACGCCGCGCGCATGCCGGGAACAGCGTCCCCTACCTTGCGCATGGTCCCTGCGGGAATCTCCGCGGTGTACTCGACGCGATCTGCTGGCGGAGGCGTCGCCCCCCATGTGAACGGACCGAAGACATCGGCGATGCGATCGTCACGTGTCCCGTAGTAGATGAAGTACGCTCGATCGCCATCGACGTGCGTCTGAATCAGCAGAGCCCCCGGCGTATCGTTGGTAAATGTCAGATCCACATTCGGAGGGTAGACCGTCGCATCTGTGCCCTGTGGACCGTAGTACCGCACCGCAAAGCTGTGATTTTTGCGCTCGTCGATGGGCAGCCCATACTCCCAGGCGCCGCGATAGGCTGTGGTGCTTACCTGGCAGAGTCCGCCGCCGTAATCCGGCAAAGTGCGCTCCCCGAGGATCACGAGTTCTTTCTGGTAACCGGTAGCTGCATTGACCGGCCCGAGGACCTCATTGAAAGAGAAGACAGTACCACGGGGGATGCGGTGCCCGTTGAATCGCTGCAGCCCCACCGCAATGTTGTGTCGGCGTGGCTTGGGGGAGCCCGCAAAAGCGGACTCGCCGACGGCGACAACTTCGGCGATGCCCTCATCACGCAACGGATCGTCGAGCACCTGCACCGTCGCCGGAATCTCATGCACGGGAAGCACGACGTCCGCCACGCCGAACTTGAGCGCGGAGACGATGAGAGTCGCAGCGGCAGGAACATCGACGCTGCGACCGGGGAGTCCCAGTCCTTTGAAGGCAATGGTTCCGTCTCCTGCGCGATGGATGGTGACCGCTCCTGGCTCGCGATCGATCTCCGAGGCAATGTTCGACTGCAATGTCGCTGCAATGGCATCCGTGTCCCACCCTTGGAGACGCGTACGCGTGATGCCTGAGGGGAGCTCCGTAAGATCATCACGGTCAATGCGAAGCTCCTGCGGCGCCCTAAACGGCCTGCCTAGGTAACGCCACTCTTCCCGCACTGCCATCCAGGATCTCTGTTCGGCGGGACGCAGAATGAAGAGATGATGCTGATAGCGCAGGATCAGTTCCGCTGGAGCAGCAGATACCACAGGGCAGTACACCAGGAACGCAAAAGCTGAAAGCTGAAAGCTGAAAGCTATAAGCTTGTTATGGTTTTTCATAATGCGGCGAAGGGTGTTCATCGAGCGCTTTGTTCACGAGGCGATCGGCATGATGGTTATCCTCGCGGGGAATGTGGGTGAATGTGACAGTGGGAAATGGGGAGCTGAGCGTGCGAATCTGCTGCACAAGCGGCTGCAGGGTGGGCATGCGCACCGCGTACTCCCCGGAAAGCTGCTTCACGATGAGCTCGGAATCCAGGTGGCAGATAAGGCGATTGGGATGGTACAGCTGCGCGATGCGCAACCCCTCGATCAGTGCCCGATACTCCGCAACGTTGTTGGTCTCAATCCCGATGCGTTCATAGTGTTCGCGGACGACACTGCCCGAAGAGGGATCGATGAGGACGCAGGCGATCGCCGCCTGGCCGGGATTGCCGCGCGATCCTCCGTCCGTAAAGAGATGGAGTGTGCCCCCCACCGCTCCGGGGAGATCCTGGTCCGGCTTCGCTTCACCGTAGAGAGCCTGTTGGAGAGTCTCTACCACGAACGCTTCGCGTGTGGCCTGGTCGGGGAAGAGCTCTTTCAACTGACGATCGAGCGAAGCAGGGAGGCGGATCATAGTGCAGTGAGAAAGTAGCAGGGAGTAGAGAGCAGCGGAATCCCTCCCCACTTGCTACCTGCTACTTTCTACCTACTCGTTGCAACCCGCCCCTCCCCCACCACAGCCGCAGATCTGCTCTGCACAGCCACACGCATCTTCCGGAAGATCCAGCTTAAACCTGCCATCCCGCATATCGATCGTCGCGCCTCCGATGCGCCCGAGAGTCAGTACGGAAGCGAAGAACCGCAACTCCGGAACTTCGGCTTGCACGAAAGTGGCATCCCCTTCTTTGGGGCCATCCTGAAACTCCATACAAAATCCGCCGGATCCATCGAGGACGACTGCAATGCCACCTGACCCCTGCCACGTCCGCTCCTCGTGCTTACCCTCGGCAGACGCGACCTCTCGAAGCGCTCGAGCGGCTGCGGCAGTGATACAGAGCGTCTGAGGTCGCGGAGGAAGCGACCGACGGGCCTCTTCGATGTCCCGCAGGAGCAACACGATATCCTCCTCGCTCAATCCATGGGCCCGACACCCCTCCGCGAGAGTCTCAAGGCCACCGACGCTACACCCGCCACAGTGCAGTCCCCACTCGGCCATCACTCCCGCCGCCTGGGGCACGAGTGTGACGATGTCGATGACACGCATCTCTGACCGGAGGATGGCATCCTGCTGTGTCTGCACGGCACCAGTATGCCCGAGCAGGCATCTAGATGCTCAGAGAATCCTGACCGTATTCCACACCTCCTACTCCCTATGCCGAGCACCCTATTCCCTCCATTCCATTCCCTATACACTCTCGTTATGTCCCGCGTTTTGCGCGTCATCACGGCAACCCTGCTGCCACTCCTCACCTTGGTGCTCGGATGGCAGATCGGCGTGTCGATGGAGCAACGCAACTTCCGGGAGCGCGAAGAACGCCTGGAAGTGCTTTATACGGGCCAAAGTGGCAGCGGAGCGCTCATGGAGGACCCCGAGAAAAATGTGAAACCTGCGATCATGTGGGGCGTGTGGCGGCTGCTGCAGAAAAACTATATCTCTCCCGAGCACCTCAAGACACAAGACATGCTCTATGGCGCGACCAGCGGACTCGTTGCGGCACTCGGCGACCCGTATACCGTCTTCATGACGCCCACGGAGAACGAAGAATTCCACGAGTCCCTCCAAGGAAAACTCGAAGGCATCGGCGCGGAGCTGACGCTGAGAGAAGGAGATGTTGTAGTGGTTGCCCCTCTCAAGGGATCGCCCGCCGAGGAAGCTGGCCTGCAACCCGAGGACATCATTTTTAAGGTCAACAGAAAGGAAATACAAGGGCAAACACTCGCAAAAGTCGTGCATCAGATCCGCGGGCCCAAGGGGACGACTGTGGAACTGGAAATCCTGCGGGGAGGAGAATCCGATCTGCTCAAAATCGCCATCGTCCGAGATGAAATCAAGGCTCCCAGCGTGGAATCGGAAATCAAAAAAACAGCGACGGGATCCGTCGGCTACATCGCCCTCAATCAATTTGGGGACGGCTCGACTGACGAGGTGCGCGATGCTCTGAAGAGCTTCAACGCAGAAGATATCCAAGGCATTGTCTTCGATATGCGCTACAACGGCGGCGGGTACCTTGAAGGGGCCGTGGAGCTTTCGTCGTACTTCCTCAAGGAAGGCAAGGTCGTCACGGTACAGCGCCGGACGGGTGAACCCGTGCACCACTATGTCAGCGGCCATGTAATCGTCCCCGACCTTCCGGTTGCCGTGCTCATCAACGAAGGGTCTGCTTCAGCGTCGGAAATCTTCACGGGAGCCCTGCAGGATCACAAGCGCGCAACGGTGGTGGGAAAAAAGAGCTTCGGCAAAGGCACGGTGCAGGAGGTCTTCGACCTGCCTGGAGGAAGCTCCATCCGCATCACGACGGCGAAGTGGCTGACGCCGGGCGGCCGGGACCTTGGTTCTGAAGGCATCGAGCCCGACATCGCCGTGGACCGCACGCGTGAAGACCGCGAGCAGAAGCGCGATCCGCAGCTCGATGCGGCAATCGAGTGGTTGCTCGACGGGGAGGATGTGACGAAGGGGACAACGGAATAAGAGGACGAAGAAGATCAAAGGGAAGAGCCATTTTTGTCCTCTTCATCTTTGTAGTCTTCTGCGTACTAATAGCTGAACAATTCCGCTTCGCTAAAGAACCTCTTCACCTCCATCTCCGCCGTCTCCACGGAATCCGAAGCGTGCGCAACGTTGACCATCTGGTCGACACCGAGTTCCGCTCGGATGGTGCCCGGGGCGGCCTTGCGACTGTCAGTGACGCCGAGCATGTCGCGGACTTTGGCGACGATGTCCTCTCCCTCGATGACGAGCGCGATGACCGGAAGCGAACCCATGAACTTCTCCACCTCCGGGTAAAAGGACTTGCTCGCGATGTGCGCGTAGTGCTCGCGGAGCACCGCCGGTGAGAGTCTGATCATCTTGCAACCACGGATGCGAAATCCGGCGCGTTCAAAGCGGTCGATGACCTTGCCGCAGATGGATTTTTCAATGGCGTCGGGCTTGAGGAGGATGAGCGTGCGCTGCATGAATGGAAAAAAATGTACGGACAATCTGACAGAGACTTCTCCGGCAATCAACGGGAAGCGCAGGGAAATGCCTAGGAAGCAGGCAGCCTCCGCGAGGGCGCATTCTGCTGCATCTGCCTGCGCGCCCAGTTACCAACCTGGTCGATACAGAGTGAGCGCTGGCGACCCGGAGGCTTGAGCTGGCACTCCAGGCGCTCCATCTTGAGGTCATTGAGATAGTCCCTGCGTTCGGTGTTGACGTCTTTGGTAGGACGCAGCTGCCGGTAGGTTTTACGCTCGGAAGTGATCTTGCGATTCGCCGTGCTACGCTCCGCGCGAATGGTCTCCCGCAGATGGACCTGTCCGAAATCCTGTTTCTCGAGGAACTCATAGTGGCGCTTGGGTCGATTCACCAATTTGAGGCTCTGCCACCATTTGCGCTCCTCGCGATCCTTGCAACGCACGTTGTCTTGCTCCGTGAACTTCTTGCAGGTTCGATGGATACTCGTCGCCACATCCGGAGGCTGAATGTTGCGGGCGGCATGTGTGGGGACGGCACGCAGTGCCACACAGGTACCGACCAATGCTATGATGGATGAGCGAAAGCGCATGACGGGAAAGTGTACACGGGCTCACCCTAGGCGAGAAGCGCTTGGAGTGCGGATGCATCCGTCTCGCTGCCGATGACGACGAGGCGCATCTCTTTGGGATCAAGAATCCTGCGCGCAAGCATATCGACCTGCTCCTTGGTCACAGCATTGATGCGCGCAAAGTACTCCTCAAGCGACTGCACTTTGGGGTACAGAAGCTGCTGCTTGCCGTAGAAGTGCGCAAGCTCTTCGCTGTCTTCAAGGCTTAGGGTGATCTTGCCCTTGAGATAATCCTTGGCGCGCGTGAGCTCTTCCTGCTCGATGCCCTGACTGCGACAAACGGCGTACTCGTTGAGGATCAGACGAATGGCCTCATGGAGTCTCGATTGGTCTACGCCGGCGCGGGTGGAGAGGGAGCCTGCATCGAGGTAGCTATCGGTCTCCGTAGCGATGTAGTAACAGAGACCTTTAGCTTCACGGATGTTGAGGAACATTCTTGAGCTCATGTTGCCTCCGAGGATGATCGAAAGCAGTTTGTGTGCGAAGTGGTCTTCATGCAGCGATGGCACACCGGGCACACCGAGCACGAGGTGTGATTGCTCGGTCTTTTTGGTGCGCAACCACACCCGCTGCTTTCCAAATGCCGTATGTGCAACGAACTCCTGCGCTTTGGTGCCTCCGATATTCGCAAAGTACTGCTCGGAAAGCTTCATGGCCTGTGCCGGGTCGATGCGTCCTCCGAAGGTCACGACAAGATTGTCTGGCGTGTAGAGCGCATCCTTATGCTTCTGAAAATCCTTCTGCGTGACACACTTGATCACCTCCTCGGTGCCGATCGTATCCCACCCGAGCGGACAATCGCCGTAGAGGAGCAATTCAAAATCCCATCCTGCACGATACATCGGCGTATCTTCGTACATCCGTGCCTCCTCGATGATCACCCCCCTCTCCTTCTCAATTTCCTCCTTGGGAAATGTAGCATGCACGAGCATATCGCTGAGGACATCGCAGGCAAGATCTACATGATCTGCCGCGACTTTCACGTAGTAGCCCGCATACTCTTTGCCCGTGAACGCATTGAAGTCTCCGCCGATGCCATCAATCGCCACAGAGACCTCCTTGGTATTGCGGTACTTCTTCCCTCCTTTGAAAAACATGTGCTCGAGGAAATGCCCGATGCCCGTATCCTGCTTCGTCTCGTAACGAGAACCAGCTCCGGCGAAGACTAGGACGGTCACAGACGCCGTGCCGTCGATCGGCGCAGTGAGCACGGGAAGGCCGGATTGGAGGCTGCTAAGGGTATACATACGAGAAATGGAGAATGGAGGAATGGAGAATGATCGAAATGACCGCGAATTGTGCACTTTCCGCTTCCCATTTTCCACTCTTCGGCTACTCTACGCCAGCATGTTAGCGAAATTGCGCTGGCGTCGGCGTGTCCGCAGGCACGGCTTTCTCCGCAGGAGTAAGACCGCCAATGGCCGTAAGGTCCTCAGCCGCCGCAGAGCGCAAGGGAGGAAGAGGCTGGTGGTGAATCTGAAGAAGTGGAAGTAAAGAAGCTGACAGCTGTAAGCTACTAGCTGTAAGCTTTTTTCCGTGTCCCGCTTCCTCCAGCGCTTCACCGGCACCTGCTTCTACCTCCTCGCAGGAAGCTTCTTTGTGGGGTACCTGCTGCTGCGAAACTCCATCGCAGGCCTGTGGCCTGCCTGGTGGATGCAGGTAGCAGACCTGCCGCTAGCACTCTTCGGTGTGCTCTACGGGGGCATCAGCTTCTACCGCACAATCCACAAAGGCGAGCGTGCATCGTGGGGGAAAATCATCACCATCGCGATTCCTCTGATCATCATCTTCGCCGCACTCTTCGCGCTGAATTTCTGGGTAGTGCTCGGGCTGCCCACGAAAACCTCGTAACGAAGGAATCCCATCATCTCCGCTGCCCCAATCACACTTCCTCCTCCTTTGCCCCACGATGACGGTTGGCTTCGCGTGCGGCGAGAAACAGATAATCACCCAAGCGGTTCAAGTAGACTTGGACCTCAGGATTCGCCTCTTCCTGTTCCCCGAGCGCCACGATCCACCGCTCGGCTCTGCGACACACGGTGCGCGCATGGTGCAGCTGCGATCCCACTCTGCTTCCACTGGGAAGGATGAATCGTGTAAGGGCTGGAAGGGTACTTTCCAGAGCCGCAATCCATTCCTCGATCTCCGCAGTATGTGCAGGAACGATGCGCTGAATCTGCGCCCTGCTCTCAAGAGGCGTCGCGAGATCGGCACCGACAGTGAAGAGTAGACGCTGCGTAGAACGCAGATCGTGTCGGAGCTTCACAGGCAGTTCATCCTCAGAAAGAACAATCCCCAAGATTGCATTGAGCTCATCCACCGTCCCATAGGCATGCAACCGCGCATCCGCCTTGGAAACGCGCCTGCCTCCGAAGAGCCCTGTCATACCTTTATCGCCGGTTTTCGTAACGATGGACATTAGGAAGGATAAAGAAGACAAAAAAGACGAACGGGACTAAGAGGATACAGGAGAGCCATCATGGATTGCAGAGCGAAATCGTGTCAGGAGATAGCTTGTTTTTTGGATACGAGTAAATGCCTCTGAAAGAACAATTTCATTGATGTACTGTAAACGAGAACATAAATGATACTGGTAATGCAGTTCCTCTAATGAGGCCAAAGCAATGTCTAGAAAATTTTTGTGCTCGGCCTTGGATCTGCGGGCATTGCCTTCAACGATATTCGTTGGAACACTTTGGGCAGATCGACGCATTTGAGCCACAATGTTGAACCGCTCATCTCTGGGAAATGTGCTTGTAATACGATAGGTAAAAACACAGAGATCATCTGCCTCGCGCCATACAATGAGCTGACGGTATTTTCGCTCCATGAAAAAATGGTAGGACATACACGCAAAGAAGCTAGGTGTACAAATGTTCACCTCCTTTTCGTCTTCTTCGACCTTTCCGTCCTTCCACTATCCAAACATTACTGGATGACCGCCTCCACTTTCCCGTGCTCCTTTTTCACCTCCTCTTCGGTGAGTGTCCTCTCTGGGCTACGGTACGTGCAGCGAACCGTGACATTGTACTGCTCCTTTTGCAGCGGCTTGCCGGCATAGATATCGGCGACTTCGACGGATTCCAGGAGTGCGGAGGATGTACGCATCTTCTCAAGAATCGCCTGCAACGCCTTTGAGCGATCGAGGGTCATCGTCACGTCGTACGTGATGGCCGGATACTGTGGCACGGACTTCGCATGCTGCGGCTCTGGAGCGGTCTGCAGGAGCGCATCGAGATCCATCGTTACAACGGCGCTGCGATGGGGAAGATCAAACGCCGTGCGCACACCCGGATGGAGCTCAAAGAGTCTGCCGATCGGCTTCCCTGCAACCAAGATAGACGCAGATCTCCCCGGATGACTGGCAGGATGCTGGTCGACGGGGGCAATAATGCTCACTCGGTATCCTGCGGAACTCAGGGCATCGACCATGTCTCGCTTGAGCCGGAGGAAGGGCTCTGTAGCGGGCGTAGTGTCTATGCGGCTAGCGAGCAAAACGCCGAGTGCCAATGTCTGGCTTCCATCAGCGGAAAACACATTGCCGATGTGAAAGGTCTGCAGGGCATCTTCTACGAGCAACATGTTCCGAGATGCATGCGCAAGGAGCTGGGGGATAACGCACGGCTGCATCAAGCTCACTTCCTCGCCGATGGGATTGCCGATGGCAACTGCTGCCGCAGGGTCCATGCGGCATTTTTTGAGAAGCTCCGGCCCGAGAAGCGAGAGCGGAACGAGCTCGCTCCATCCGAGGCTCGCAAGCGCATCGCGTAGAAGATGTATGCGCCTCTCGCGCGCAGGCGGAGTGGTAGACCCCTGGGGAGTAGCTGTAGGGATGCGGTCGTAACCATAGACACGACCCACCTCTTCGATGAGATCGTGCGGCCCGCGTAGATCCTTCAGTCTCCAGAGAGGCGGCGTAACGACCAGCGCCCCCTCCCCTTTGCCTTTTTTCACGATGCACCCCAAGCTCTCGAGAATGCTCGTCACCTGCTTCTGAGAAATCTCTGCGCCGAGACGCAGAGCGCAGTACGCAACGGAAAAATCGATGGGCTTTGCTGTGCCGTTCTCCCCGAAGGATTCCATCTTCGAAGCGATCCGTGCACCGGGCACAAGCTGAAGGATGAGCTCCAGTGCCCGGAGAAACCCCTGCTCTGCGACCATGGGAGGCACGCCCTTCTCATACACCGTTGCAGCATCGGTGCGGTGTCCGGTGGCGATAACCGTGGAGCGGATGCTTACAGGATCGAGAGAGGCACTATGGAGGTAGATGCGGCGCGTGGAAGCTTTCGTGGAACTGCGCAGACCCCCCATGATCCCGAGCATGTCGAAGATGCCGACATCGTCACTGAGGATCAGTGCCCCTTCCGGGAGCTTCCACGTCTTTCCATCGAGAGTCTGCATCTGTTCTCCCGCTTTTGCCTTTCGCATGTGGATGTCTCCACGGAGATCGTCACAGTCGAAGCTATGGAGCGGAACCCCGACCTCGGTTGCCACGTAGTTGGTGATATCCACAGGGAGATTCACCGATCTCCACCCGACGGCGGACAATCGCTTGCGCATCCACTCTGGCGTCTCGCCGATAGAGTCGATCTCGATGAGGCAGCCGCAGTACCGAGGCATGAGCTTCTTTTCCTCGACATGAAACTTGAACGCCAATGCGGCTTTACTAAACTTCGGCGCTCTGTACTCCGGCTTCTTTTTCCACTTGGCGATGCCAATCGCCGAGCATTCCCTCGCAAAACCAATGTGGGAGAAGAGATCCGCCCGATGCGTGATCGCATGATTATCCACGTGAAACACAACATCATCCAACCCCAAGGCCTCTCTTAACGAAATGCCAACACCCGACGCCCTAACCCCTACTCCTACATCGATAACTGGCCTCTCCCCATCCTCCTTCTTCGGAGGAAACATTGCAGAGAGATCCAACTCTTCGGCGGCGCAGATCATCCCTTCACTCTCCTCTCCGCGAATCTTTACCGGCGCAAGCGTCATCATGTCCGTGCCGTGCCAGCGCACCGTCGCTCCGACGTGGGCGAAGGCAACAAGCATTCCCTCCCGGAGGTTTGTCCCGCCGCAGACAACCTTCTTCATGCCCTTATCCGTCTCCACATCACAAAGGCTGAGCTTGTCCGCGTTCGGATGCTTGCGAAGGTTGCACACCTTTCCTACGCAGGAGTGCGCGAGTAGTGCACCCTGTACCTCCACATCATCCACCTCCCCGATGCTCGCCGTTATCGCAGCAGCGATACGTTCGGGATCCTTCTCGAGAAAGGTCACGTACTCCGAAAGCCAATGCAAGGAGAGCTTCATGCACCGAAAGCATAGGACATTTTTCCCTGCCCCGTAATATGTATCCCCTCAGAATGCGTACCCTGTACTACTTTTGCCAATTGCCAATTGCCCGCTGTATGGAAAACGCTGTACGCTGACACCCACTATGCTAATCCTCAAAAAGAAGAGCGGAAAACCCGCTAGTCCCTATGCCGTGCTGCGCGGTGTTGTCGTGTTCCTTCTGCTCCTAACATCGCTTGCAGCGATGATGGGTGTTATGAACACCATCTTCACCCCCCGCGGCCCGATGTACGGCAGCAGCGGCGCGTCGCTCGCCCTGATCGCCTTCGCGATCAACATCGCCTTCTTGAGCAAGCTGCTCTGCTGCTCAGGGTGCGGGAAGAAATAAGATTGCGTAATCACGCACAAATCTGTTCCGGCAACGGGACAGATTTTGTAGAGTATCTGCACTGGAGAGGTCGCATAGTGGCCTAGTGCGCCCGCTTGGAAAGCGGGTAGGCGTGAAAGCGCCTCGGGGGTTCGAATCCCCCCCTCTCCGCCATTGCACGAAAGGAAAACTTCCAATCCCCTCTCCCTAACCCCTGCCTGCCGGCAGGCAGGGGTTTGGGGGGCGGGGTAGAAAAAACAATCCAGAGAGAATGATATGTCTAAGGCTCATTCCGCTCCCGCGGCTCCTTCCACGGCAGCCCCAAAGCCTCGTAAATATCCTTCTCCTCCTTCGACGTAAGTACCGTTCCCTTGCCATCAAATAATCCATACTCACTGAGTTTCCAACCCTTACGTATCGCCTCTTGGCGCATGGCAATGTTGTGCTCTTTACTACCGGTGAAGTACAGGAGTGCCGAGCCCCACTGATCCAAGTGCACAAAGCGCACATCGACACGAATTCCTGTCTGGAGATCAAAGGAGAGTTTCTTATCCCCATGCGCCACGACATTGCGAACGAAGGGAAGTTGAGTGATGGCCTGAGAAACATCTGCCGGAGATTCTGTCACGGTGAGAATGTCGATATCCCCTACCGTTTCCTTCCTGCGCCGGTACGAGCCTGCGGCTTCTGCGCGATCCACGCCCTTCACCGCGCGAATCGAACGTAGCAGTGCTTCGACATCTTCCGTCACTTCCGATCGAGGGAACCGCCTGTTGCGCTCCGTCGCGTGTACTGCGCTTTCCAAAATCTTGCGCTCCATGAGCTCAGACATTCTCGGGAGCGATCGGAGCTTTCCCGCTTTTGCCGCTTCGATGAGCGCTGGAATAGTGGTGATACCCAGCTCCTTCTGGATCTCCAGTGCACGCTTCGGCCCGAGATTTTCAACCTGCAGAAGCTCCGGGGATATCTGCCCCTGAGCGCGCCGCAATTTCTCCAGTGTCTCGATCGTTCCTGTCGTGCAGAACTCAACAATCTTCTCTGCAATCGCCTGCCCGATGCCAGGAAGCTCCTGCAATGCCTTTGCATCACCGTAGTCTGCGATGTCTTTGGGTAATTCTTCGATCACCTTTGCCGCACGCTGGTACGCGCGGATTTTAAAGGTGGCGTTCTCTTCGGTAGAAGCACCTAAGAGCGTGCCAATGTCACGGAAGAGTGCTGCAAGCTCAGCATTGCGTGTCATGCACTCATCATACTCCCATGCTACCCGCCATTTGCCGCGCCGTAGGCGAGCCAAATCTGATCGTTTCCGCTACGGATACTATCGACAATACGCTGCTCCACATCGGGGGATGCTGGATCGACGCCGAGCCAGTCATCGGGCAATTCCATACAGGCAACTACTTCATCAGTAATGCGATCAAATCCTTCGCAGGCTAACCGGATCGCCTGCGCGATGGCATTCACTAAACCTGGAGCTACCACAACAGAATCTGCTTCTGGTGCAACGCTCTGAGTCGCACCGACGCTCTTATGAATCCCGCTGCCTTCATCTAGCATCCTCTGCAATGCCGCCCGCTTGCCGGCACCAAGACCGCGGTTGCCGGTCACACTGCTGTATTGCCGCTCGTCAAACGTATCGGATTCAACGTCGAATGCGCCATTACGATACGACTGCAGAAGATTTCCCATGGAAATGAAAGGAAAAAATTAAGGAAGTAAGAGAAACAAGAAGAAACCTGACCTGAGAGATAGCCGCCCCAGCCCGCAGATGCGGGCTGGGGGGCGTGTGGCTGGCATTGCGTCAGCCGGTCAACAGTGCCTCCTGGGAAGGAGGCGAGGAGGGAGGTCATCCGCGAATTTTGAATGCCTTTCGGGCTTACGCCTTCCCTGGTGCTTGCGCTCCTTGAGCGCCTTGCGGATGTTGTCATCCGTAGCTTCTTCGGGTGGCATGGCCTGACGAATCGCAGTCTCAATCTTGGATCGACGGTGAGTCATGATGACTCCTCCCTTTCTGTCCCACTCTCCGCAGTGATTGCGGCACACACTATGTGTGGGTATCCGGATCCATTCCGGGGAAACACAGAGCAGGTTTCTTCTCGCTTCGGTGGTGTGAAAGATCTCGCCCAAACGACCTTCCTGAGGGGAAGGGGTAGTAGGCTCTCTCCGGAATA
>Ga0194121_10001701_pt1 | contig 36515 bp, 34 predicted proteins | sample TA2MahCa50mmetaG_FD_148609 | JGI IMG/M metagenome (GOLD analysis project Ga0194121, IMG submission 148609) | Freshwater microbial communities from Lake Tanganyika, Tanzania - TA2015020 Mahale Deep Cast 50m | ecosystem: Environmental > Aquatic > Freshwater > Lake | place: Tanzania: Lake...
AGCCGCGCGAGCGCACGGGCTTCAGCTCGCCACGAGGGACCGCCGTGCGGTCGAGACGTATCGGGCGCTCGAGGTCGACGTGCTCTGGACGGGATGATCTCGTCCGCACAGAATCCGACGTACCGGCCGAACCACCATCATCCCTTTGCACGGCAAACGCCGATGGTTCCGGGTCTGCCAGGTCACGCGGTGTGTTCCCACAGAGCGGACGAGCTCGAAGACCTCCTCGAGAGGCTGATCTGCCAGGATGTCGGCCGCATGAGGCGGCATGTGAGGGTCGTCGTATCGGTGCTGTTGGTGTCGTACCAGCGCCCAGCGGCGCGCAGCAGGGCGTTGAGGACCCGCTCGAGCGCGAGATCAAGGACGACCTCGCCGAGTTCGTCGGGGTCTACGAGACCCAGCTCGGCTTCAAGCTTCCGGGGTCCATCTCCGTGGAGACCGGTGCTGGAGGGGAGGCACCGAGTTTCGAAGGTGAGACGAAGCCGATCTTCAGGCGCGGTCGCTACAAGGGCTGCGAGATCTCGCTCACTGGCGCCCTGCTGGACTTCCGACACGTGCTCGCTCACGAGGTGCTTCCGGGATCCCGAGCGAGGACCCGCCTGGGACACAACCGGGCCGTCGATCACGCGCGACACGGCAGTGCCATCGAAGCGGGCTCTTGCGAACGGCGAGTCCACGAAGCTTCGGGTGCGCCGGCGCCACGAAGGCGATCGCTGCAGTGCGAAAGCTGGGAGTCGAAGTGATCGAGCAGCCCTACGCCGAGTTCCTCAAGGCGGGCGGCGGACTCCATTGCTCGACCATGAAAGTGTGGAGAGAGCGCGGTCCCATGCTCGGCGACACGCCGGCCGTGGGCTGATTATCGGCCACGGATGTTCCGGCACCACATGGTGATCACCAGGACTAGAGGGCAGGGTTGGGAACGATGTTCTCGCTTGAGGGGCGATCTGCGTTCGTAACGGGCGCTGGCGGGGGGCTCGGATCAGCGATCGCGACCGCGTTGATCCAGCAAGGAGCCGACGTTGCGCTCGCCGACTTGAATGCAGATGCGGCCGTGGCCGTCACAACGAGGCTTGCCCACGAGTACCCCGAACGCCAGGTCGTCGCTGTCGCGCTCGATGTGACGGATCCGCGGAGTGTCACTGGTGCATTCGCCGACGCCCGTTCAGTGATTGGCCAGATCGACATTCTCGCGAACGTCGCGGGAGCCTTTCAGCTCGTATCGTTCGAGGAGATGAGTTTCGACGATTGGCGCTCGATGCTCGCAGTTCACTTGGACGGAACGTTCCTGTGTACCCGCGAAGCGATCGGTCCGATGCTCGCGAACCGGTTCGGCAGAATCATCTGCATCTCCTCGATCGTGGCAACCACCGGCGTGTCACACGAGGTGCACTACACCGCCGCAAAGGGCGGCATCGAGGGGATGGTCAAGGCGCTCGCTCGCGAGGTCGCCTCCCGACTCGTGACGGTCAATGCGATTGCCCCCGGCTACTTCGAAACCGGAGGGGAGCATCTGGTTCCGGAAGAGATGCTCAGAGAACTCGTCCGCAATGTGCCGGTTGGACGCATGGGGGATCCTGCCGAGGTCGGGGGACTGGCTGTCTACCTTGCTTCGAACGAGGCCGCCTACCTCACGGGGCAGGTCGTCAGCATGACCGGCTGCTTCTCCTACGGGCATGCCGACCAGCGACCCATCCAGATGTAGTGACCAGGCAGGGTGCTGACGGTCGACATGGGTGCCGGGTCTGGGAGTGCTCGTCGCGAGCGCTACCGCAATCCCAGGCAAGTCCCAAAGACGTGCGCGATCTCCTGCATCAAGCCGTCCGCAGTCATGTGAACCGTCGGCGGAAGATCTCGGCCACGGTCCCCGGCTGATCGATGTTCGGCTCGTGTGAGGCCTCGACAACTTGCCAAGAGCCCTGCTGTATCCGCGCCGCCATCTTCTCGGCCCACCCGGGCTCGAGCAAGAGATCCTTCGACCCCTCCACGAAATGGATGGGGACCGTGCACGCCTCGAGCGGTGCAGGCCAGTCATCGGGAGGCAACGTCAGCACCCCCGTGGTTGGGTTGACGAGGCGCACCGCGTCGAGTGCCTCGTAGTGACCTGAGATGAGGCTGTTCTCGTATCGACGCCGGATGTGCTCTTCCATGCCATCGATGCTCAAGACCAGCATCCCCGTGACGCGGGCGGCTTCATCAAGAGATGGCGTGTAGTCGATCAGCTGTTCCAGGACATCGTCGTTTCGAAAGTCGGCACCGCCCGTTCCAGCGATGGCAACTGCTGCTTTCACCGGGATCTGCCAGCAGGTTTGGGCGGCGGCTCGAACGACGAGCTCGGCACCAAAGGATGAGCCGGCGAGGAACAACGGCTCGGTCAAGTCGAGGACCGCGCAGAGGGCGCCGATGTGCTCGAGACGGAAATCGTAGAACGACCGATCGAAGAAGTGGATCTTCTGGGATTGACCCCAGCTCAGCAGATCCGGGGCATAGATGTGGAAGTCCGTTTCAAGCTCCCGAATCACGTCCTCCCAGCACAGCATCGCATCGGTGCCGAACGCTCCGTCGTGAATCAACATCAGTGTGGGTGCCGACGAATCTCCCGCTTCGAGGACATGCGTCCTGAACCCCCCCGCTCGGACGAAGAAGCTCCTGATCTCGTTCATCGGCTGAGTTCCTTTCGACGGGTCAGCGATCTTGCCCAGAGGACCAACGGGCATTCGGAAATCAGATCACGGGCGCGACCGGGACGGTGACCTGAGGTGCCCGTCGAGGAACCCGGTGCCAGTGTCGCCATGCACGCAAGGTACAGCATGTCGACTCAGTGGCGACCAAGAGTCGCCGAGACGGCTGCTGGGTGCTTGAAGGTTCGTTAACCTCCGAGGTGATGGATCTCGACGACGCGCTCTCGACAACTCGGGCCGTTCGGCGCCGACTCGACTTGAGTCGGGACGTACCCGAGGACTTGGTGCGCGAGTGCCTCGAGCTCGCGTTGCAAGCACCGACAGGCGGCAACTCGCAGACATGGCACTTCGTGATCGTGACCGACCCCGGGGTGCGGGATGGTCTGGCCAACTGCTATCGCCGGGCGTTTGCGCTCTACATCGAATCAGACTTCTCCGCCGGGCACCTACCGGTGGAGGGTAAGGAACGTCAGGACCAGCAACAGCGGGTCATGGGATCGGCCGAGTACCTCGCTGAGCACCTCGCCGAGGTGCCGATGCACGTGATCCCATGCATCGAAGGGAGACTCGAGGGTGAATCCTCCTTTCTCCAAGCCTCGATCTGGGGATCGATCCTGCCCGCGGCTTGGAGCTTCATGCTCGCGGCACGAGGGCGTGGCCTCGGGACGTCATGGACGACGCTGCACTTGATGTTCGAGGAGGAGGCAGCCGCGCTGCTGGGAATCCCGTACTCAGAGGTGACCCAAGCAGCGCTCATCCCGGTGGCGTACACGATCGGCGATCCGTTCAAGCGCGCGACACGCGAACCGCTCGAGCGAGTTAGTCACTGGGACCGTTGGTAGGCGCGCCGCGCTAGAGGGCCGAACCCGTCGAGTTGGATTCGGCCCGACCACCCACACGCTGGGCAACTGCGCAGCTCCCGAGCGCTACCAAGACGAGGAAGATCCAGACGAACGCAAAGCCCTGCGAACTCGGAGATGTGGCATTCGATCCGATGGTCAAAAGGAGCCCGCCGATTCCCGTACCGATCGCGGCGCCGAGCGGCTCGGTCAACTGGAGGCCCGCCATAGCGCGTCCCTCTTGGCCCACGTTCGCGTTCGCCACGGTGAACACGGTCGTGGCATTGAAGGCCAAACCCATGCCCGCACCAGCCACAAACCAACCGAAGTAGAGAAGCGACAACGGGTAGTCCCAACCGAGTGCAGGCCAACATGCCGCAAGCCCGACGGCTGTCGCGACGCTCCCGGCTGTGATCGCGACACGCGCCGAGAAGCCCTCGTGGTATCGGGCGTGTAAGTACGCGGCCGCGGTCCACGAGATTGATGGCAACGCCAAAATCGCGCCTACCGCCGCAAGACCCTCACCACGGAGCTCTTTGAGGGCGAGAGGTGTAAACGAGACCCCGGCGAGAAACGCAAGCGCGAGCATTCCGCGAGTGAGCACGGCCGCAGGCACCCCCGGCCGAGCGAGCAGAGTGCCCAGAGGCAAGAGACGGGGTAGGCCCACCGCCAAGCCACATGTACCTACGACGGTCAGGGCGACACGCAGGCCGGTCGGCATGTGCGCCTCTGTGTCTGTGCCGCCAAGCACGACCACAACGCCAATCGCAACCGAAAGCGCCGCAACGTACAATCGCCAATGCCGCCCGTTCTCCGGCGCGGGTTGCACCCTTGGCATGGACACCGCTCCGACCACAAGGATGAGGAGCGGGAACGGCAAGACGCCGATGAAAACGACGCGCCACCCGGCATGCTCGGTGATCAGGCCGGCGAGCGCTGGTGCGACGAATGACGGCAAGACCCATGCTCCCGCCAGCAGTGCGAACATCCGCGCGTGCGACGCTTGGCGGTAGCCAAGGGCGACACCCACGTATGCGGCTGAGAACATTGCGCCGCCCCCTGCCCCTTGCAGTGCCCGCGCCGCGACGAACGATGCCATGTTCTGGGCAAGCGCGGCACCGAGCGAGCCCGCAGCGAAGAGCACCAGCCCGATTGCGAGGACGAAGAACGGTCCCTTCCGATCGCATCCACTCCCGCCCATCACGAGACTGACCACGCTGGCGAGGAGGTACGCGCTGAATGCCGCGCCATAGAGGGAGAAGCTGTCGAACTCACGCGCCACCGCGGGCATCAGGGTGGTGATCGCGAGGTTCTCGAACGCGTACAGCCCGATAGTGAGGACGAGGGTGAGCGTCAACATCGCCGTCCGGGTCGGTTGCCGCCGAGCCCAAGGCTTGACAAACCATCTGGGGCGGACTTCCATGACTTTGGATAATGTATTCGGCCACTCCCCAAGTCGGGTGGGAGGTGCGAATGTCGACAGATGCCAGCGCCCTGGCCGCTGCTGCGCATCTCGATGTTGATCTGGGGCCGCTGCGGTCCTATTGGCACCCGGTCGCGAGCTCGAGTGATGTGACAGACACCCCGCGGGGGGCGACGTTATTGGGTGAGGATCTGGTGGTGTTTCGGTCCGGGGATCGGGTCGGCGCGTTCGCGGATATTTGTTCGCATCGGGGAACGCGCTTGTCGTTGGGTCACGTGACCTCGGAGGGGTGTTTGCAGTGCCCGTATCACGGATGGGAATACGACGTGGACGGGCGCTGTGTGTTCATTCCTTCGCAGCCGAGAGATCACCAGCGCATTCCGTCCAAGGCGCAGGCGGTGCGGTATCTGGCTGAGGAGCGCTATGGCCTGGTGTGGGTGGCGTTGGCTGAGCCCAGACTTCCGATCCCTGCCTATCCCGAGTTCGCCGACCCTGGCTTTCATACTTGGGTCAAGTTCTATGGACCCTGGGACGCGAGTGCCGGCCGGATGACCGAGAACGCCCTTGACCTTGCGCATCTCGACTTCGTCCACCCAGGCCTGCTCGGCGATCCCGCGGATCCCAACGCGACGGTGATTCCGCACTACGAGACGATGACCGAAGATGATGCAATCCTGACCACGTACTACACGGCGTTTCCCTCGGCCGAGACCTACTCTCCCGAGAACTCGGTCGTCCGCTATGAAACCCGAGTCGATTTCCCCTTCATCTTCACCGTTCGCATCCATTCAGATCAGGGAACCGTTGCCCTCTACTTCGCGACGTATCCCATCGAAGCCAGCCGTGCAGCCTTCTGGCTCTTTGAGTCCCGCAACTATGCGCTCGATGAGGCCGACGATCGCTTCATCGCGTTCAACGACGTTCTGGAGAGCCAGGACCGCCGTGTCGTGGAGGCGCAGCGACCAGCGTTCCTCTCCTCGGATCTGACCGCGGGGCTACATCTGCATGGCCCCGATGCAGGTGCGATCGAGTATCTCCGCCTGCTCAAGAGGCGCGGGATCGGTCACGCGTAACGCTGCGCTCAGGCCGAGAGTCCGCCTGCGACGGCCAATGCTTCACCCGTGATCAAGCGCGCATCGGCCGACAGAAGGAATCGCACCGCAGCGGCCACGTCGTCGACCTGGACGAGCTGGCCGAGGGGTGTCCGGCGAATGATCTCGCCCTCGTCGAGGTCGACAGTCGAACTTGCACGGCTCCACTTGACGATCTCATCGTTCATACTGGACTCCACTGCGCCAGGGCACACAGCGTTGACGCGAATCCCGCGTTCTCCGAGTTCCTGCGCAAGCGCCTGTGTGAGCCCGATCACTCCGAACTTGCTCGCGGCGTAGGCGGCGAAGTGGCGAGTGCCGCGTAGCCCGCTCACGGATGAGATGTTCACGATGCTCCCGCCCCCCTGGGTGACCATCAGGGGGATCACGGCTCGGCAACACAGGAAGACGCCGGTCAGATTGACATTGATCACGCGGAGCCACTCCTCGACTGCCAACTCGGTGAATGGCCCCACACTGAGCACACCGGCGCTGTTCACGAGCCCGTCCACTCCACCCCATTTGTTCGCGAACTCGCGTGTCGCGGCGTCGACCGAGTCGGGGACCGTGACGTCCACCACCCTCGTGAGGCTCTCGCCGGTCTCGTCAGCGATGCTCGCGAGTCGCTCCCCGGAGACGTCCCACGTGCAGACTCGCGCGCCCCGGCGACGCAAGGCGCCCGTGATCGCCGAACCGATGTCACCGGCGCCGGTGACGATGACTCGGGTGCCATCGAGGGAGTCTGTGTTCGATCCCCGCTCGCGCCTACTCGCCATCTTGCCCTTGCTGCTCTGGAGCCGTCTTCGGCCCTTGACCGGTTGGGAAGCGGAAGGCTACATTTTATCCAATATTTGGACTGGCAGTCCTTCTTTGGAGGCCTTGATGCGCGGTCGTTGGGTTCGGGTGTTGGTGGTGGTCGGTCTGTTGACGTTGACGGTGGTGCCGGCCTCGGCGGCGTCGGGGGCGGTGCGGCGTGGTGGCGCGCCGTGTAGCGGGAAGGCGGAGACCTCCGAGATCAAGTTGATGACCGACTGGTACCTGTGGGCCGCGACGGGTCCGTTCGCTGCGGCGATCGAGGCGGGGTACTTCGAGGATGAGGGCCTTGAGGTAGAACTGTTGCCAGCCCCGGATCCGTCGGCACCAGTGAAGTTCACCGCGAGGGGGAGTGTCGACTTCGCATTGAGCTACATCCCCGAGGTTCTGGCTGCGGTCGAGCAGCGCATCCCGGTCGTGAGCGTCGGCACCTCGCTGCGAGTGTTGCAGAGCGCTACTGCGTACTGGCCCGACACGGGCATCTCCGAGCCGGCCGATCTCAAGGGCAAGACCATCGGTGTGACGAGTGACCTGCAGACCCAGGTCTATCTCGACGCGCTGTTGAAGGCGGCCGGCTTGACTCGAGATGACGTGACGATCGTCGACCCCGGGTTCGAGTCCACCGTGCTCTTGGCCGAACGCAAGATCGACGCGTCGGCGGCGCAACTGGTGTTCACCGACAAGGTGCAGTTCCCGAACTTGGTGGGTGACACGCCGGATTGGTTCCTGTACACCGATTACGGGGTGCCGAGCGATCTCTACTGGTTGTTGATCATCGCCAACAGTGATTTTGCGAAGGAGAACCCGAACACCACGTGTCGGTTCCTGCGAGCGACGGCCAAGGGAGTCGACGAGTACATCTCGGATCCTGAGGCGGCGAACGAGTTGATCGCCAGCGAGAACGACGCGTTCTCGCTCAAAGCCCACACGGCCATGGGTGAAGAGCTGGTCGACTTCTGGAAGGCCGACAATGGCGACGTTCTCAAGCAGGACGCCAATGTGTGGAAGCAGGCCCTGAAATGGGCTCGCGACCTAGGGTTCATCGAGGTCACAAGGAAGCCTGGTGCCTACTTCACCAACCGTTACCTGCCCTCGAACCTCAAGTAACGAGAAGAGGGCACGGATGGTTCACTCCACACAGGCTGAGTTGAAAGGGTTGGTTGATCATGGCTGAGAGCCGAACGTTCGAGAGCGAGTATCTCGACCACATGGATCGGCAGCAGGAGCGGCTGCGGAAGGGTGAGTTCAAGCTCGCCGATGTTCCGGGCTATGTGAAGGGCCAATTCCCGGTGCCGGAGATCTGGCACAACATCGACTATCTCGATGTGTACCAGAAGGTGTGGGGAAGGCCGATCGGCGGCAATGGGATCGGCAAGCTGCGTGAAGTCGCCCTGACGACCATCACGGACAACGAGTACAACCCCGTCTTCGAGGAAGACCCGCCGTTCTTCCACAAGTGGTCACAGCCATACGACACATTGGATGTCGAGGCCATGCGTGATCAGAGCGCCGGCTATCAGGAGGTTCTGGAGAGCGCGGGAGTCAAAGTTCACCGGATCGATTTTCCTGATCCGCCGGTAGGTGCCTTTGGCCAGATGATGTACATGTGGGCCGCGCGTGAGCTCTTGGTGCTCAATGGCGGTTCTGTGATCCCCAAGCTCGGATTCAGTGCGTTCTCGTTTGGCCGTCCCGAGTTCCTGGCGTGGTGGGCGATGACGCATCTCGGGATCCCGCCGATCTTGACGATCACCGGTAAGGGTGTCTGCGAAGCTGGCCCGTGCTTCTTCCTGGCCGAGGACGTATTCGTCGCGGCGAAGGGGCTGGCGTTCAATCAAGAAGGGCTCGATCAGTTCCTTCCCGTCGTCAAGCGAAGCACCGGGCTCGACGAGGTCCACAACATCATCCTGAAGTGCACGTCACGTGACTACTTCGACCCGGGGAGCGGAGTGAGTGCGCATCCGGACATGGTGTTGGGGCCATTGGACGTGGACAAGGTGATCCTCTATCCGCCCGGCATCGATTTCGACAGTCTCACCTGGCTGGTGAGGCACGGCTACAAGATCGTGGAGATCGATCGGGATGAGCAAGTGCAGTTCGCCCCCGCGAACGTGACCCTGCTCGAACCGGGTCGCGTGATCATGCACGCCGGGGCGACCAACGCAATTGCCGCGGTGAGGAAGCTGGGAGTCGAAGTCATCGAGCAACCGTATGCCGAGTTCCTGAAGGCGGGTGGTGGCCTCCACTGCTCGACGATGGAAGTCTGGAAGGAGCGCGGTCCGATGCTCGGCGACCCACCCGCCGTGAAGTGATCCTCGGACACGCACGGTAACGAGACCGCAGCAAGCAGCAAGCTATTCGTCGTGAGCGCTGTTCGATCTCATCGCCAGCAAAGGACAGAGGAGCCCCGAGGATGAACGAGAGCCCGTACCAACGTCGCACGGCCGAGCTGCAGGCACGCCTCGCAGCGAAGGAGTTCCGGCTCCAGGACATCCCTGGCTACCGCGAGGGACAGCAGCCGGATCCCGAGGTCTTTCAAAAGGTCGACCATCAGGTCTTCGCCGAGCAGATCTGGGGCCGCTCGGTGAAGGTGAACGGGATCGGGAAGCTCCGCGAGGTGGCCCTCACGGCCCTCACCGATCACGAGATGAACCCGATGTACAAGGACGATCCGGGGATGTTCCATCAGTGGGCCGTCCCCTACGAGTCCCTCGACATCGAAGAGATGAAGGACCAGAGCGCCCGGTACCAAGAGGTTCTGGAGCAACACGGCGTCGAGGTTCACCGAGTCGAGTTCCCCGATCCGCCGGTCAGCCCGTTTGGTCCCATGATCTACATGTGGGCAACTCGTGAGCTGCTGATCATCAACGGCGGTTCGATCATCCCGCGGATGGGGTGGAGCCCCTTCTCGGTGGGACGGGCCGAGTACCTCGCGCTCTGGGCGTTCCAGCATCTGAGTGTCCCGCCACTGCTCACCATTGCCGGGACGGGAGTATGCGAGGCGGGCCCCTGCTTCTGGCTCGCCGAGGACGTCTTCGTCGGCGCGTTGTCCGCGGCGTTCAACCAGGAAGGCCTCGATCAGCTGTATCCCGCGGTGGTTCGCAGCACTGGCCTACCCGCGGACCAGGTGCATCTGCTTACCATCAAGTCGCCGTCGCCCTATTACACGGATCCTGGCAGTGGTGCCAGCGCGCATCCCGACATGGTGCTCGGCCCCCTCGACGTCAACAAGGTGGTCGCCTACCCGGGCGGCATCGACTACGGCACGTGGACCTGGCTGGTCCAGCATGGATACGAGATCGTCGAGGTCGAGCGGGACGAGCAGATCCAGTTCGCGCCGGCCAACGTGACGATCCTCGAGCCGGGTCTCGTCGTGATGATCGCCGAGGCCAAGAAGGCCGTTGCGGCAGTGCGGGCGGCAGGCGTCGAGGTGATCGATATCCCCTATGGGGAGTTCCTCAAGGCCGGAGGCGGGCTCCATTGCTCGACCATGGAGGTCGTGCGTGAGCCGGGGCCGTTCATGGCCGATCGTTGATGACCTTGCTCCAAAGCCGCGTCGTGGTCGTGGTGGGAGCGGGGGACATCGGATCACAGACTGTGGCCCGGCTCCTCGAGCTGGGCGCGGTCGTCCGCTCGTGGGACCATGATCAGGCCGTGATCGATCGTGTCGCCAAGCTGGTCGGCCCCGGTGTCGCAGAGTTCTCTGCGGAGACCGTCGACATCACTGACGAGGCTCAGGTCTCCGAAGTCGCAGCGCGCGCTCTCGCCGATCTCGGCAGGATCGACGGTCTCGTCAACTCTGCGGCTGTTCTTCACCTCGCTCCGGTGGCGGATCTCGCGGTTGCCGAGTGGCGCCGGACTCTCGAGGTGAACCTCACCGGCACGTTTCTGTGCACACGTGCGCTCCTGCCCGCGTTGCGAAGCTCCGGTGTCGGCTCGATCGTCAACGTGTCCTCGATCGGTGGGCTCGCCGGCGAGCCCGAGATGGCGCATTATTGCGCGAGCAAGTTCGGAATTCTCGGTCTCACCCAGTCGCTCGCCCTCGAAGAGGGGCCGAACGGGATACGTGTCAACGCCGTCTGTCCTGGTGCCGTTGACTCGCGTATGAATGACGAAACGCTCATGATGTACGCGTCACGTCTTGGACTGAACCGCGAGGCGGTGTTCCAAGACGTCATCGCCCGGACTCCGCTCGGGCGCCTGGCACGACCGCGCGACGTCGCAGACACCATCGCATACCTGCTCTCTGATCTTTCCTCATTCGTCACCGGCGAGTCGATTGCCGTAACCGGTGGTCTGCGTTGATGACGATGTTCTCGCTTGAAGGCCGATCCGCGTTTGTCACCGGGGCAGGCGGAGGCCTCGGATCGGCGATCGCGGCCGCGTTCCTCCACCAAGGAGCCGATGTCGCGCTCGCCGATCTGAATGTGGACGCGGTCATGTCACGAACTGCGGAGCTTGCCAACACGTACCCGGATCGGCGGGTCGTTGGGGTTGCGCTTGACGTGACAGACCCGCAAGGCGTCTCCAGCGCGTTCGCCGAAGCTCGCTCGGTGATCGGTCAGATCGACGTGTTGGCGAACGTCGCCGGCATCGGGCACCTCGTGCGCTTCGAGGAGATGACCTTCGAAGAGTGGCGCCGGATGCTTGCCGTGCATCTTGATGGGACCTTCTTGTGCACCCGCGAGGCGATCGGTCCCATGCTCGACAACCGGTTCGGCCGGATCATCTGCACGTCCTCGATCGTGGCCACCACCGGCGTGTCCTACGAGGTGCACTACACGGCAGCCAAAGGTGGCATCGAGGGGATGGTCAGGGCGCTTGCGCGCGAGGTGGCATCTCGGCTCGTCACCGTCAACTCGATCGCTCCCGGCTACTTCGACACCCCGTTGAATGATCTGGCGCCCAAGGAGATGGTCGAAGAGCTCGTCCGCAACGTTCCGGTTGGGCGCATGGGTGAGCCTGCCGAGATCGGGGCGCTGGCCGTCTACCTCGCTTCCAACGAAGCCGCCTATCTCACCGGGCAGGTCATCAGCCCGAACGGTTGCTTCTCCTACGGGTATGCCGACCAGCAGCCCATCTAGGGTCCACTCCATGAGCGAAGTGCCGACGATCGACACGATCCCGCTGGTACCCCCGCCGCCGGACGGGTTCGTCGACGCCGCGTCGTACTTGTCGCCGGCGTTCTTCGAGCGCGAGATGCGCGACGTGTTCCCGAGCGTCTGGGTCCTCGTCGGTGACACCGATGAGCTCGCACGACCCGGCAACTTCCTCACCGAATTCGTTGGCTACGAGCCAGTGCTCGTGGTCCGGGGTGCCGACGGTGAGCTGCGAGCCTTCTCCAACGTGTGCCCGCATCGCGCCTGCACGCTCCTCGAAGGGAGCGGGGCCTGCGGAGACCTCATCGAATGCCCATACCACGGTTGGTCGTTCCGCCTCGACGGCTCGCTGTCGGGAGTGACGGCTCGCAAGCAGCTCCTTGCGTCGCCGGACGGAATCGGCCTGCGGCCGCTGCGGATCGCGACATACGAGAAGTTCGTGTTCGTCAACGTGAGCGGCGATGCCCCTCCGCTCGACGAGTACCTCGAGGACATCCCTGGGCTCCTCGTCAACCACGACATCAAACGCCAACGGCGCATGTCGGCGTGCGACGACATCGTCGATGTGAACTGGAAGATCTTCATCGAGAACGCGAACGACGACTACCACATCCCCTTCGTGCACACCACGACCCTGCGGGACGTCCACGCGGGTATGACATTCCGAGAGGATCTCGGGACGGCATGGACCAACATCCTCTGGTCGCCGCTCAACGAGCACGGCCTGTCGCTGTACACCATCTACCAGGCGCTCACAGGGGAGACTCGGCTGGGGTCCTACGCGATCGACGTCTTTCCCAACCTCATCATCCTGGCCTTCCCGGACGGTGGCGTGATGACCATGCGGTGGACACCGCTCGGGCTCACGCGGACGCGCGTACGTGTCCAGGGGTATTCGCACAGCCAACCTGACCCCGGTGCCGATGCCGCGTACGCGGCGGTGATGCGTGCGGTCCAGGACGAGGACTACGCCGTCGTCGGCCGCATCCAGGACGGGCTTCGTTCCCAGCTGTACCACCCCGGGCCGGCCCACTATCTGGAGCAGCGCGTGCAGGGCTTCCAGACGCGACTCATGGCCGTGCTCGCGGAGCACGTGGGCTCGACCCGAGAAGCTCACGAGGACGTCGGCGCTGACCCCGTCCCTCATCTCGTGGAGACATGACATGGACAACAGTGAACTCGGGGATATCGGCGACCGGATCCTGTTCGAGAACGAGAAGGTCCGGATCTGGGACATGAGCCTGGAGCCAGGTCAGGCGTCCCCGTGGCATCACCATGAGCACGACTACGTGGTGGTCGTGCTCGAAGGCGACCGGGTCGCGGTCGAGCAGCCGCCTGGCGAAGAAGCCCGGTCGGGGGATGGATACGGCGAGATTCCGATCAAGGCTGGTGACGTCGTCTTCCTCGAAGCCGGGGCGACCGAGATTGCGCGCAACACGGGCATCTCCCGGTACCGCGATATCCAGGTCGAGTTGAAGTAGGCGGGCCACCATGCCCCACGCAGCGGTCAATGGTGTTCGTCTGCAGTACGACCTCCACGGTGAGGGGGACCCCTTCGTCTGGGTGGGGGGGACCGGCGTCGGCGGTGGGATCTGGGACTGGTGGCAGATGCCCCACTTCGCTCCGCGCTATCGATGCCTGACCTTCGACCTCAGGGGCACGGGGGCGAGCGACGCACCCGAAGGCGCCTACGCAGTCCAGGACTTCGCGGCCGATGCGGCGGCTCTGTGCGACCACCTCGGCATCTCCAACGCCCACTTCGCCGGGATCAGCCTGGGATCGGCCATCATCCAGGAGCTTGCCCTGGCCCGCCCCGATCTCGTGCGCACCGCCATCTTGATCTCCACCTGGTCGTCCACGCGGCGCGAGGAGCACATCAGGCGCTGGTTCGACGCGCGCCTCACCGCGTTGCGCGACGGACCGATAGAGGTGTTCCGGGCTTTTGCGTTCTGGATGTCATCGCCGACCGTGATCGACTTGGAGCCGGAGCTGCAGGCCCAGATCGAGGAGTTCTTCGCCAAGAACGCTGGCGCACAGCCAGTCCATGCATATGTGGGGCATTTCGAAGCCGACCTCGCACACGACACCACGGATCGTCTCGGCGGCATCACGTGTCCCACGCTCGTGGTCTACGGCGATGAGGACCTGATCACCCTGCCCCGTTACAACCGCACCGTCGCTGATGCCATCCCCGGGGCTGAGGTCGTGGTCATCCCGGGCGCCGGCCATTTCGCGTGGGTGGAGCGAGGCGCCGAGGTGAACGCGGCGATCGACAAGTTCCTCGCCCGAGTGGGATAGGAGAAGAGAGCTGCCATGAAGTATCAGGGCCCGGCAGACGGTTGGATCCTCGAAGGGCGCGTCGTCGACGGTACGGGTGCAGCTCCGATCGAGGACGGTGCGGTAGCGATCCTCGATGATCGCATCGCGTGGGTCGGTCGGTCCTCCGAGCTCCCCGCCGATCTCGCAGCGCGGTCGTTGCATCGCATCGCCGAGCCCGGACGGACCATCCTCCCGGGTCTGGTCGATGCACACACGCACATCTCGTTCTGCGAGGCGACGTCGGAAGAGGAGAACGCCCTCTACACGCCCGTTGAGTACCGGTCGATCCTCTCGGCGTGGAGCGCGAAGAAGATGCTCCGGGCCGGCGTGACCAGTGCGTCGGACGCCGCTTCCACCTACAACATCGCGGTTGCAGTGCGCGACGCGGTCGAGGCCGGCATCGTTGAAGGTCCTCGGTTCTCCGCAGCCGGCCCGCAGCTCACCACCCACCAGGGGCTCGAGGACGCCTTCCCGAGCTGGGTGGAGTTCCCGAAGGGGCAGGCAGGCGTGCTCGTGCGAAACCACGATGAGATCCTCGAGGCGATCCGCTTGCAGGTGAAGAACGGTGTCGACGTCATCAAGGTCTCCGGCTCGATGGACTCAGCAGTCTCCGATGACCCGATGGGTGGCATGGCGTTCCGGCAAGAGGAGTTCGACCTGATTGCCGACGAGACGCACCGCCTCGGAAAGAAGTGCACGGTCCACGCGCGCACCGCGGCGTCGGTCTTGGCCTGCGCGCTCGCGGGCTTCGACTGGCTCATGCACGCGTCGTACATGGACGACGCCGGTCTCGAGGTGGTCCTCGAACGCTCCATCCCCATTGTTCCGGTGCTCACCCTGCTGGTGAACATCCTCGAGGCCGGAAGCGGGGATGTCGGCGCGTCTGGGCTCGACGTCTTCAAGCGCGAGGTGGACGCCGCCGCCGAGAACCTCTCCCGTGCCTACCGGCAGGGGGTGACGCTGATCTGCGGCTCGGAGACCGGTTGGTCACTCGTGCCCTTTGGTGAGTGGCACGCGAAGGAGATGCAGATCTTCGTCGACTACCTGGGCCTCACGCCCGTGCAGGCGATCCACGCCGCCACCGGTGCGGCGGCGGTGACGCTCCCCCGATGGGCCAACGAGATCGGAACGCTCGAACCCGGCAAGCGCGCAGATGCGATCGTGCTCGCCGGCGACCCCACGCGCGACATCCGGCTCCTGCAGCGAAAGTCCCACTTCGACCTCGTGCTCAAGGACGGGGTCGCGGTCGACTTGGAATCGCCGATCCCCGAACGCCGGAGGTACTCCTTCGAGCAGAACAAGCTCTATCTGCCTGGGCGCTACACGTTCGACGAAGAGAGCGGCCACGGAGTGGTCGTCCCTTGACCACGGCCGGAGTCCGCCGACCGACGCTTCGGAGGTGGTCTTGACTGGAGTTGACGCACCCGCGTAGATTGCCGCACTGTATCCAATACACAACAATGATCTCATTGTCGAGCAATTGGGGGAAAGCGCCACCATGAAGCCGAGACGGGTACTTATTCTCACGGTCGTTGCCGCTCTGACGCTGTCAGTTCTGGGTGGGGTGAGCAGCGCCAGCGTGGCATCCGGGAAGAAGCCGGTCGCCGGCCTCGTTTTGAGCGGGGAGCCGAACGACGGGGGCTACTACCAGGACACCTTTGAGGCGTTCAAGAAGGCGGCCAAGAAGTTCAAGTTCAAGACCAAGCTCGTGACCAATGTCGGGTACGACACCGAAACTATCGTCGACGCGTTCGACAACCTCATCAGCGCCGGGGCCGCGTTCGTCATCGGGGACGGGGTCATGACGGCAGCAGGACAGGTGGCGGCGGAGGATCACCCTGACGTCCCGATCTTCGTCGAGACGGCACCGGTGCCCGAAGGGATCGCCAACCTCCACGGGTATGTTGCCCAGCAAGGCATTGGCGCTTACATCCTCGGCGCGCTGGCTCCAGAGATCTCGTCGAGCGGCAAGGTCGGGGTTCTGGGCGGCTTCGAGGACCCGCCGAGCATGCAGGCGATTGCCGGATTCACCGCAGGTGCGGAGAGCGCGGGCGCCGAGGTCTCGTCCGTCACCGTCGGCAGCTACTCGGACCCGGTGTTGGCCAAGGCCGCGGCCGCAGCGATGATCGCCAACGGTGTGGACGTGATCTACGCGTACCTCGACGCCGGACTGGTGGGTGTGTCCCAGGCCATCGAAGAGTCCGGGGATGACGTCGCGCTCTTCAGTGCGACCGGTTCCAAGCGGGCTGACAAGACCCGCTGTGCCGCGAACTCGTCGTTGGTGGCTCAGACCTTCCAGAACATCGACAAGCAGCTCGTGCAGACGTTCTCCGACTTCAAGGAGGACAACGTCACCGGCGGCAACACGTTCTGGGGGTTCGAGGACCCGAAGATCCAACGCATCAGCTTCTGTTCCGGCCAGGAGGACGCGGCGCTGAGCAAGATCGTCGATGACACCGTTGCGTCGATCAACAGCGGGGAGATCGAGCTCGGATCCGACATCACTGGTGCCTGAGGTCTCGGCGCTACCAATCGTTCGAGTCGCCGGCGCGGCCTGAGAGAGTTGATCGGGCCCGCCGGTGATTCGAAGTGTCGAGCCCGACGTCCGGCTGGCAGCGAGTCCTTGGTGCTCGCTCGAAGTCCGATGAACTGGCATGCGGCGCTCAGCGACGGGGAACGAGCACACCTTTGAATCGCTGATGCGTCGCACCAGCAGACAAAAAACAAGGAGAAAGCGATGAGTGCGAAGGCGGTCGACGATCTCAAGGGTCCCGGTGGCGGTACAGCGTCCGTCGCCGCTCACCAGGTAGCTGCCGTTCGAGATGATCAGTTGGATGCGGGGCCGCCACCTCCCACCAGGTTCGCGGTCTTCGACCACATCGCGCACAAGAACAACATCACGGTGAACGAACGGCTCAACGAATTCGTCTGGGAGGTGCGCCTCGCCGACAAGCTCGGCTTGGACTACTACTTCACGGCGGAGCACCACTTCAGCCGGGATTTCGGGCTCTCCCCGTCACAGCCGATCACCTTGGCGACGATCGCCCAGAACAGTGAACGGATCCGGTTTGGCCCCATGACCTACCAGATCCCCATCAGCCAGCCGCTTCGGGTTGCTGAAGAGGTCCTCATCCTCGACCATATGTCGAACGGCCGGATCGAGGTCGGATTGGGTCGAGGCATCGTCTCGCACGAGCCGATGTCCTACGGAGTCCGTCACGAGATGGCAGGCCCCATGTTCCGAGAGGGCCTTGAGCTGCTCATCAAGGCCTGGACCATGGACGAGAAGTTCTCGTTCATCGGCGAGTTCAACCAGTACTTCGATCTCGAGATCCCGTGGCGACCGATCCAGAAGCCCCACCCACCGATCTGGGTTCCCACCGCCACCGCGGACAACGCGGAGGAATGGGGACGCCGCGGGTACCGGATCGCAGGCTTCTCGTGGCTGGGGCGCGATCTGCATCGCGACGTGTTCGCCGCATATCAAGCGGGTTGGAAGGAGTGCGGGCTGCCGAGGTCGCAACAGCAGATCGGCTACCTCTCGTCCTTCGTTGTGGCTGATACCGACAAGCAGGCGAGAGAGATCGCTCACGAGCATTTCCCCAAGCAAGTCGAGCTGTTCGAGTACGAGGAAGGCCGTTCGCGCTGGTTTGTCGACACGGCGGGCAAGCGCGTCTACGACGGGCTGCTCGAGCTGTTCAAGAAGATCAAGACGCCCGAATTCTCAGAGCCCGAGTACATGATCATCCACGGCAGTCCGAAGACCGTCACCGAGAAGATGCAGGTGCTTCAGGAAGAGCTGGGGATCACCACCTTCCTCTCGGAATTCAGCTTCGGGCTCCAGCCGTGGGCGACCGTCGAACGCTCCTATCAGCTGTTCGCCAATGAGGTCATGCCGAACTTCGATCGGAACGTGGCTGCGCTGGCGGCTGTGCCGAACTAGGCGCCAGGTCGAGGGCCAGTGCGTCGCAGTTCGGCTGCAACAGGGGAAGGGACCACGGACTGGGTCTCATGACCGGGGCCGCGGGCTGGTCAGGTCTGGCGTTGGGTTTGCGTCCCACCGCCACTTGTGTCGGGAAGGGTGGGGAACCAAGAGATGAGCACATCGAGTCAGGGGCTAGCGGGCCGTAGATCATTGGGCTGGACGGACCTGCAGGTGTCCGCGCTCGCGATGGGGACGATGCAGTTCGGCTGGTTGGTCTCCGACGTCGAGTCCATGAAGATCCTGGATGCCTACATCGAAGCGGGCGGGAACTTCATCCAGACGGCGAACATGTACGGCGCGGATCAGAACCTGATGTCCTACGAGAAGGGCAAGGCGCACGTCGGGGTAACAGAGGACCTCATCGGGCGGTGGATGGCATCGCGCGGGAATCGCGACCAACTTGTCGTCGGCACGAAGGTTCGAGCCCGAATGTGGGAAGGCCCCGACGGTGAGGGGCTCGGAAGGCGTCACATCGAGCGGGCAGTCGAGGACAGCCTTCGCCGGCTGCGGACCGAGGCCATCGATCTGTACACGGCCCACTGGCCGGACCCCGACACCCCCATCGAGGAGACCGCCGGCGTGTTTGAGGATCTCGTGACCGCGGGCAAGGTCCGATACGTCGGCCTCTCGAACTTTGCTGCGTTCGGCGCTCTGGACGCGACCCTGGATGCCCTGAGCGGAAGGACGCTGAGAATCGCCGCTGAACAACCCAGGTACAGCCTGGTGAACCGTGCCGAGTACGAAGCGCACCTTCAAGAGGTCTGCCTACGCGAGGAGATGGGCAGCACTCCCTACAGCTCGCTCGCCGGCGGCTTCCTCACAGGGAAGTATCGGAAGGACCAGCCGATTCCTGACAGCGCCCGGGCTGGCTATGTGAGCAAGCTCATGAACGATCGAGGTTGGGCACTGATCGGCCTGCTCGACGAGGTCGCGGGTGCACATGACACCACCATGTCGGCAGTGGCTCTCGCGTGGGTTCTGGCCCAACCCGGGATCACGAGCCCGATCGTGGGCGCGAACTCGATCGACCAGATGGCGAGCTGGATTCCTGCGGCTGAGATCGAATTGACCACCGACGAGATCGAGCGATTGTCCGAGCTGAGTTGGGACGCGTCGGACATGGAGTTCTTCGATTGGTGAGCCGCGAGGCTGAGGTTCCTGAACCACTCTTCCGACTGAGCGGCATCTCGAAGCGATTCCCCGGCATCTGGGCGTGTCGCGACGCCTCCTTCGAGGCGTTCGCTGGTGAGATTGTCGGAATCCTCGGTGAGAACGGGGCCGGTAAGTCGACGTTGATGAACATCGCGACCGGACTCCTCCGGCCCGACGGCGGCCAGATTGAGTTCGAAGGGCACCCAGTCACCATTCGCAGCCCGATGGACGCGAGGCGTCTGGGGATCGGCATGGTGCACCAGCACTTCATGCTCGTTCCGACGATGACCGTGGCCGAGAACGCGGCGATCGGCGCGCGACCGCGTCGGCCGCCGCTCAGCGACGTGCGCCGGGTGGCCGCCCACCTGCGCGAGGTCTCGGAGCGCTACGGCTTCCCCATCGACCCCAACGCGAGGATCGAGGATCTCTCGGTGGGAGCCCGACAGCGGGTGGAAATCCTCAGGGTTCTCGCTCAGGGGGCGAAGCTGGTCATCCTCGACGAGCCCACGTCCGTACTCACCCCACAGGAGTGGGATGACCTGTCCGGGATCCTCCTGGCACTCGCTGCGGAGGGCAAGGGGATCATCCTCATCACGCACAAGTTCGACGAGCTGTTCGCCGTCGCCGATCGCTGCGTGGTCATGCGTGATGGGCAGACAATTGGCAACGTCGCCATGAAGGACGCCACGAAGCCGGCACTCGCCAGGATGATGGTGGGGCGGGACTTGGTACTCAGGGTGGAACCTGTTCACGTGGATCCAGGCGAGCCCGTGCTGTCCGTGAGCGACATATGCCTGACGGACGACACAGGCCGGCAACTGCTCGACAAGATCAACTTCGAGATCCGAGAGGGCGAGATCCTCGGCGTCGCCGGTGTGGACGGCAACGGTCAGGACGAGCTCGTCGCCGTGCTGAGCGGCTTGATCTCCGCAACCGACGGCGAGATCCACTTCAAGGGCTCGCCCGTCCCGCAGTTCTCCCCGCGCGACTTCGTGGAGATGGGAGCTGCGGTGATTCCGGCTGACCGACATGGTCAAGGGGTTGTGTTGGACCTCTCGGTTGAGGACAACCTGATGATGAGTGACTTCTGGACGGACGCGTTCTCGAAGCGAGGCTGGCTCCGTCGGGCGCCCATCCACGATCGAACTCGGCGACTCATCTCGGAGTTCAACATCCGAACGCCGAATGCGGCTGTGCTCCTGCGTCAGCTCTCGGGTGGAAACCAGCAGCGAGTGGTGCTCGCCAGGGAGCTCGACCGACACCCGAAGCTGCTCATCGCGGCACAGCCGACACGAGGCCTCGACGTCGGTGCCGTGGAGTTCGTGTACGAGCGGATCACTCAGCACAAGCAGTGTGGCGGCGCCACCCTGTTGATCTCAACGGAGCTCGATGAGATCCTCTCGCTCGCCGATCGGGTGGCGGTCATGGTGGGGGGTCGTGTGCTGCAGATCCTCGACATCCACGACGCCGACGCGGAGAGACTCGGCCTCTTGATGGCGGGAGGGCGATCAGCGTGAACGTGGATCGTTCAGTGCTCAGGCAGCGGGCATGGACGGGCTTGTACTCGGTGGCGGCCGTGGTCGTTGGCCTCGTGATCTCGTTTGCCGCGATCGGCCTGTCGGGGTCTCCGATCGGTGAGAGCATCCGCCAGCTCTTCGAAGGAGCGCTCGGGAGCAGCGGGCAACTCGCAGCGACAGTGGCTCGGATGGTGCCACTCGTGCTGGTCGGGCTCGGGTGGATTGTCGCCGCCAGGAGCGCCATCTTCAACATCGGTCTTGATGGTCAGATCATTGTCGGAGGTATCTGTGCCACCGCGACCGCCCTCTACGTGGACGCACCTACGGGCGTCGCGCTCGTGTTGGCGATGGCCGCCGGCATCGTCGGCGGTGTGCTCTGGGCAGGGATCGCGGCGATGCTCCTGGCCCGCCGGCATGTCAACGAGATCATCTCCACCCTCATGCTCAGCCTCATCGCGGTGCAGATCCTGGGCTGGCTGCTTAGTGGTCCGCTGAAAGATCCCAGCCAGACTCGCTCACAGACCGAAACACTCCCCAGCGAATCCTTCCTGCCGTACCTCGGGAACAGCGACGTCTTGAAGTGGGACCTGCCGCTAGCCCTCTTGGCCGTTGTCATGCTGTCTGTGGTCCTCAGCCGTTCGGGCTTTGGTTTTCGGATGCGGCTCGTGAGCGGCAACGAATCTGCGGCCCATCGTGCCGGAGTGCGAACCACCCGAGTCCGAGTTCAAGCATTCCTCATCTCCGGGTCCCTTGCCGGGCTGGTGGGCGCGTCATTGGTCCTCGGGAGCCGGACCCATACCACCGCTGAAGGATTCTACGAAGGCTTTGGATTCGACGGCATCGTCGTGGGGCTCCTTGCCCGCGGTTCACCGTGGGGCACCCTTCCCGCCGCGTTCCTGATCGCTGCGCTGCACCAAGGCGGCGGGCTCATGCAGGCAGTTCTCGGAGTCCCATCCCAGTTAGTGCTGTTCACACAAGGGGCGGTCGTTGTGCTCGTTGCCATCTCGGATCCGCTGACCAGTCGGATCCGCTCCAGGCGGGCGGACGCTCGAGATGCCAGCGGCGTTCCTCTTGCGATGGGCCCTGCCGGTACCGCCAATGTCGACTGATCGCTGAATGGCCCCATTCGACGAGAGCTTCTTCTTCACGGCCTTGGTGCTGATGACGCCGATCCTGCTCGTCGCGCTTGGTGAGCTGATCGCCGAGCGAACGGGAGTCATCAACGTCGGCCTCGAGGGGATGATGCTCGTTGGAGCGTTCTTCAGCTACTGGATGGTGACCGAGGTCGACTCGCACGTGTTGGGTCTGCTCGCAGGCGTAGGGGCCGGGGTGGCCGCAGCCGCCGTGATGGCCCTGCTCTCGATCAACGCCCGAGCCGATCAGATCATCGTTGGGATCGGGATCTGGATCTTGGGCTTGGGCTTGACCAGCTTCTTGTTCACCGAGGTGTTCGCGTCCCGGTCTCAAATCGTGGTCTCCGTACCTGACCCGATCAACATTCCGGTGCTTCGCGAGATCCCCGGTGTGGGTCATGTCCTGTTCGAGCAGACCGCGCTGGTCTACGTTGCCATCCTGCTCGTGCCGGCGGTCTGGTTCGTCCTCTATCGCACGACGTGGGGATTGGCAGTCCGCGCTGCTGGGGACCTGCCCGCTGCCGCGGCAACCGGAGGGTTGAGCGTCCGCTGGATCCGGTGGCTCGGAACGCTCTGCGCCGGCGCGTTGTCCGGTGCCGGCGGTGCCTTCCTGGCGCTTGGGCAAGTCGGGATCTTCCAACCGGAGATGACGGCTGGGCGCGGCTTCTTGGCGCTCGCGGCCGTGATCTTTGGTCGGTGGAGCCCGATCGGGGTCATGGGGGCGTCGTTCTTGTTCGGAGCCTCGCAAGCTCTCCAACTCAGGCTCCAGGGGCTGCCACAAGTGCCGCGATCAGTGTGGATCGTCGCGGGAGCCCTGTTCGTTGTGTTTGCGCTCAACGTCCTTCGCCAGACCTCCTCTGGACGGAAGCGTTCGTCGTGGGCACTGGCGATCGTTGCAGCGGTAGTGGTCGTCGGCGCCCTGTTCACGACCGAACCAAGCGTGTCGCTTCCTTCTCAGCTATGGATCGCTACCCCTTATCTGATCACGATCGTCGCACTGGCGGGACTCAGCAGGCGGGGCGGGACCCCTGCATACCTGGGGATTCCGTGGTCTGCTGGAGAGGACGCGGTGTGAACGCCATGACGTGTCCGGTGCTTGCGGACGAGCAAGACCTGTCAACCCAGAGGAACCGAGCATGCGCGTCCCATTGACGGTCAACGACTTCCTCGAGCGTGCTGCGCTCGTCTATGGCGAACGTATAGGCATCGTCGACGAGCCGGAGCAGCCGGCGGAATCTCTCGGAGCACTCAAATACCGAGAGGTCTATGAGCTCGCGAGAGCGCAGGCAGCGGCTCTCGACGATCTCGGCATCGGCCCCGGTGAGCGAATTGCGGTCGTCTCACAGAACTCGGCGCGCCTCTTGCTCGCATTCTTCGGAGTGAGCGGGTGGGGTCGTGTTCTCGTGCCTATCAACTTCCGGCTGAATGCCGAGGAGGTGGCCTACATCGTGGAGCACTCGGGAGCCCGAATGCTCCTCGTCGATCCAGAGCTCGACGATGATCTCCGCTCGGTGCCCGCCGAGCACCGCTTCGTGCTCGGAACCCAAAGCGACGAGGTGATCTACCACCACGGCGCAGAACCCAGCCGATGGGAGGCCAACGAGGACGCCACCGCGACGGTGAACTACACGAGCGGTACGACGGCGCGTCCGAAGGGCGTGCAGCTCACTCACCGGAACCTCTGGATCAACGCAGCGACGTTCGGCTGGCAACTCGGTGTGTGTGACCACGACGTCTATCTGCATACATTGCCGATGTTCCACTGCAACGGGTGGGGGATGCCGTACGCGTTCACCGGCATGGGAGCCCGCCACGTGGTCCTCCGCAAGGTGGATGGCGCCGAGATCCTGCGAAGAATTGATGAGCACGGGGTCACAGCGCTCAACGGCGCGCCCACCGTCGTGAACTCAGTGATCGATGCCGCGCGCGAATGGCAGGGCGACGTTCCTGGCCGAAGTCGGGTGAGGATCACGGTTGCCGGCGCGCCGCCGCCGACGCGGACGATCGAGGAAGTAGAGACGGTGCTCGGTTGGGAGTTCGTGCAGGTGTACGGGCTGACCGAGACCGCGCCGCTGCTGGTGATGAATCGTCGACGCGCGGAGTACGACGAGCTCACGCCGGCGGCACGCGCGAAGAAGCTCATCCGAGCTGGCGCGCCTGCACTAGCTGTGCGCATCGCGGTCGACGATGAGGGGGAGATCTTGGCTGCGTCCAATGTCGTGATGGATGGCTACTGGGAGCAACCGGAAGAATCGGCGACGGCCATTCGGGACGGCTGGTTCCACACTGGAGATGGTGGGTGGCTCGACGAAGAGTCGTACCTGACGATCTCCGACCGCAAGAAGGATGTCATCATCACGGGTGGCGAGAACGTGTCATCGATCGAGGTTGAAGACTGCCTCTGTTCGCATCCCGCGGTTGCCGAGGCCGCAGTCATCGGAGTGCCCGACGAGAAGTGGGGCGAGACGGTCAAGGCTCTGGTGGTTCTGACCCCGGGGGCGCAGGTGTCGGAAGCCGATCTCATCGAGCACTGTCGCGAGCATCTCGCGCACTACAAGTGTCCGACCACCGTGGAGGTTCGTGTCGAGTTGGCCCGGACGACCACAGGCAAGCTGCAGAAGTTCAAGCTCCGTGAGCCCTACTGGGCCGGCCGCGATCGCCAGATAGGTTGAAGTTCGATATGCGATGCAACGACCACCCGGGTGTTCGTCCGAGACCTAGTTGGGAGTGGGAGTGAAGCTGATCAGTTTCGACGGCGGGTTTGGGCGCCTCGATGGCGAGGCCGTCATCCCTCTGGGGCCTTCGCTCGACGCATATCTCGCGGGAGCAGCCCCGGTCGAAGCGCCGTCCGTGCAGCTGAGCGATGTTGGAAGGATCCGGGCGCCGGTGAGTGGTCACGGCAAGATCTTGTGCATCGGGCTCAACTATCGGGATCATGCCGTCGAATCCGGAATGGCTATCCCAACCTCTCCCATCGTGTTCGCGAAGTGGTCGAACGCGGTCGTTGGTCCGGACGACGACGTTGTCGTCCCTCCCGGTGTGGCCGATGTCGACTACGAAGCGGAGCTCGCTGTGGTCATTGGGCGCCGCGCCCAACGGGTGCGTCAAGAGGACGCGCTGGCCTTCGTCGCCGGCTATCTCTGTGCGAACGACGTCTCAGCGCGAGCGCAACAGCTTGCGGTTTCGCAATGGACGATGGGCAAGGCCATCGACACGTTCTTGCCGCTCGGCCCATGGCTCGTCACCGCTGATGAGGTCGCAGACCCACAGGATCTCGGCATTCGATGTCATGTCAATGGCGTAAAGCGTCAAGACTCGAACACCAGCGAGATGATCTTCGGGGTCGCCGAGCTGATCAGTACGGTGAGTCAGACCATCACTCTGGAGCCCGGCGACCTGCTCGTCACGGGAACGCCGGCAGGGGTCGGGATGGCCCTGAATCCTCCGTGCTATCTCGAGCCGGGCGACCACGTCACGGTGGAGATCGAGGGCCTCGGATCGCTGTCCAACCACATCCGCGCTGGATAGTTCAGGAACCTGGACCTCTGCGTAGCTCAGCCCGCCGGATCTTTCCCACCTCGGTGCGCGGAAGGGCCTCGACATAGTCGATGATTCGTGGATAGGCATGTCGGCCCACCTTGGTGCGAACGGCATCCTGCAGCTGCGGTGTCAAGAGCTGCTCGGCGGGCGCGTCAGGTCGTGTGACGATGACGGCTCGGATGATTGATCCTCGCTCAGGATCCGGATCTGCGACCACGGCGGCTTCCGCGACAGCAGGATGCTCGAGCAAGGCTGTCTCGATCTCGATAGGACCGATCTTGTACCCCGATGTCACGATCATGTCGTCGTCGCGCCCGACGAACCACCAACGCCCTTCTTCATCTCGTCGCGCTCGATCCTCAGTTACGAAGAGGTCACCGACCCACCGAGCATCCCAGGTCGCTGGAACGTTGTCGTAGCCGATGGAGAGCTGGAATCGCGGGCGCTTCACCGCGATCAGCCCTTCGTCCAATGCTCCGACGGGAGTTCCGTCCCGCTCCACGAGCAGCGCCTCGAAACCGGGCACAACGTCGCCCATCGCACCGGGAACGAGGTCGCCTGATGCGTCGGCGAGGTTGGCGAGCACCATCCCGATCTCGGTGAGGCCATAACCGTCCCGGATGGGTGAACTCGTGAGCCGTTGCCACGCGGTCACTGTGTCCGCATCGAGGGGTTCACCGGCGGTTGCTGCGGCACGCAATGCCGCGGGTGCTCCTTCATGCTCGATCGATTGCAGCAGACTTCGAATTGCCGTTGGCGCGGCAGTGAGGTACGTCGGGCGCTCGGATCTCATCACCCCGAGCCAAGCGGCCGGATCGAACTGGCCGGAGTACATCACGAGTGGGATGCCGAGCGTCAGGGGAACGAGCCCGGTGGTGTACAAGCCGTAGGCCCAGCCGGGGTCGCTTGTGGCGAACAGCAAGTCGTCGCGCGTCAATCCGAGCGCGTGGACTGCGTACGGAATCAAGGATACGAAGCCGGAATGGGGGATGACGCATGCCTTCGGGGGTCCGGTCGTGCCACTTGTGAAGAGCAATGTCGCGGGGTCGTGAGGGCGAGTAGCGACAGGGTCGCTTGCAGCATCACCGCGGTCGAGCTCAGGCCAGAAGCTGGAGTCACCTGGACGCAGGCCAGCTCCGTGCGCGCCGGCGACGGTGACGATCTGGAGGTCACGCGTGAGGGTCGGCTGTACTTCGCTCAACGTGTCTCGCCACTGTTGATCGACCACCACCATTCGAGCGCCCGATGCCTCGAGGCGGTATGACAGTGCATCGGCCCCGAATCCGCAGAACAGCGGCACATAGGTGAGACCAGATCTCCAGACCGCAAGTGCACAGATCCACGTCTCGATCTGCCGCGAGAGGATCGCCGCGACCCGATCGCCGGGACGCAAACCCGACCGATGGAAGACGTCCGAGAATCGTGCTGCGGCACACTCCAGATCGTGGTACGTCCAACGCTCGGCGCTGCCTGTCGAATCGACGACAGAGACACAGACCCGGGAATGATCGGAAGCGTGCCGCGCGCACATCTCGACTGCCGTGTTGATGCTGGTGGCGGGATCTCCCGTCAACCCGGCAACAGTGTGACCCCACACCACGTCCGGCGGTGGGAGCGGCGGGGTTCCTGAGGATTCGGGCGCCATCCGTGCATAGTATCCAATATGGAAGTCACCACGAAAGGGTCCGGCTGGTGATCCCGGGAATCGAGGCACGTCGCGTGGAGGAGTGGCTGGCGAGCCATCTCGATGGTCTGCACGCACCGCTGCGCTTCTCGCTCATCACGGGAGGTCATTCGAATCTCACTGCTCGAGTCATCGACGACCGGGGGCATGTCGTCGTGCTCCGACGCCCGCCGATTGGTGAGGAGTCGGGGAATGCCCACGACATGCGTCGTGAATGGCGCGTGTTGGCGGCACTCAGCGATACCCCGGTCCCGGTTCCTCGTCCGCTTGCTTTTTGTGCCGATCGAGCAGTGACCGGGAGCGACTTCTACGTCATGGAGCACGCGGCCGGTCATGTCTTGCACGATTCGGATGCCGTGACTTCCGCCTCTTCCCCAACGCAACGAGCTCGATGTGGGGGGTCACTCGTGGATGCGCTGCTCGCACTGCATGCCGTCAACCCTGATGATGTCGGTCTGGGCGATCTCGGGCCTCGAGACGGCTATGTCGCTCGTCAGATCAGGCGTTGGCGCCGGAGCTACGAGGAGGCAGGCATTGGCGATATCCGCTTGATGGATGAGATTGCATCCGGTTTGCTCGAGCGCGTGCCGCGTCAGCAAGCCGTTGGGATCGTGCACGGCGATTATCGGCTGGGGAACTGCTGTCTCGATGACGATGGATCGGTAACCGCGATCCTCGACTGGGAACTCTGCACCCTCGGTGATCCCCTCGCTGATCTGGGGTACCTGATCGCAACATGGGCAGAAGTCGGAGATGAGCATCTCGCGGTCTGCAGTTCCCCCACGTTCCTTCCCGGCTTTGTCGACCGAGCCGGAATCGAGCGCCACTATCGACAACGAGCACCGTTCGATCTGGAGACGCTCGGGTTTTATATCGCCTTTAACCTCTGGAAGGTCGCGTGCATCACCCAGAATGTGTTTGCGAGGTACCTTCGTCAGGGAGATGCTGCTCCAGCCGGTCTCGAACGCGAATCAGCACGCGCTTCAATCGACGAGCACGCGCGCCGAAGCGCTCTTGAACTTGATGCATTCACGCGCGCTTGGTGACTGCTCCTCGCACTTCGGCCACGCGCCCTCTAGACCTCAGGCCGGAGAGTGACTTGCGGAAAGACGTCCTGGACCAGGAGCTCGGCCTGGTCGGCGATGTCGAGGATCGGGTCAATCAGGATCAGGTCCAAGCCGATCGAGAGGAGATCCGAGAGATGTGCCGCGCAGTGATCCGCGTCGCCGATCACCGCGCATTCGGGAATGAGATCGGGATCCGAGTAGACGACAGCTGACCACTCACTGAGGCGTTGGCGTGTCCGTCGGACGTCATGAGTCACATGCACGAACATTCGCTTCGACAAGGCGAATGAGTCAGCCTGCCGGTTGGCTTGTTCGAGTGCCGTACGAACCACTTCGAGAGAAGCGCGGAACTTGGCAAGGGGCGATGAGCCCGCGCCCATCCATCCGTCTCCCATGGCGACAGCGCGCCGCAGCGCTCGTGGCGCGCCCCCTCCGAACCAGATCGGGATACCAGGTTGTTGCTCAGGCGTGAAGCCGCCGGCAGCACCGTCGAGCTCGAAGATCTGGCCCCGATAGGGTTCGAGAGAGCCACTCCAGACGTGCTTCATCAACTCGATGGATTCCTCGAAGCGGGCAACTCGCTCGTCGGGACTGAGCCCGAAGGCTCGATACGAACGAGGATCACCCCCACCCAACCCGACCCCGAGGATCACCCGCCCGTTGGCGAGGCGATCGAGGGACGCCGAAGCCTTGGCGACCTCGAGTGGGCTGCGCCAAGGCAAGACCAGGACAGATGTGCCGAGCCTCACGGTGCGGCTGAGCGCACCTACGTGCGTCAGCAGGGTCCACGCCTCGATCACACCCGGAGTGAGCTGCCCATCAGCCACCCACAGGCTGTGCACACGGGCGCGCTCCGCGACTTCGACCAGTCGCGAGATCTCCCCTGGATCTGGGTTCTCGTGCATCTGCACTTGAGGAACTGAGATCCCGAAGCGCGCCGCGCTCGCGTCGTTCACCTCGATTGCCTCCCGAGCTGGAATGCCACGCCGACGCTGAGGGCCGCGGCGAGCACGAGCACGAGCCAGACGAATGCGAAGGCGTGCTCACCGGGTGCCGAATCGTCAGCCAGCGCGCTGAGGACGATTCCGCTGATGCCGGTTCCGATCGCGGCGCCGAGGGGCTCGGCGAGCTGGAGTCCGGACGCGGCCCGTCCTTCTCGACCGAGCGTTGCGCTGGCCATGGTGAAGACCGCCGACGCGTTGAAGGCGAGGCCCATCCCTGCGCCAGCCACGAGCCACCCGGCAAAGAGGAACGGCATGGGCAACCCCCAGCCCAGGACCGACCACGTCAGCGCAAGACCCACAGTCGTCGCAGTGCATCCGATCCCCATCGCCACGCGTGTCGACACGCGTTCGTGCCACCGGGAGTGGAGAAACGCCGCGGCAGTCCAAGAGACTGAGGGCACGGCCAGCACTGCACCACTGAACGCAAGACTCTCGCCGCGGAGCTCTTTCAGAGCAAGAGGGGTGAGAGCAAATGCCGAGAGAAACGCAAGTGCCAGCATTCCCCGAGCAAGCACTGCTGATGGCACTCCTGGCCGGGCGAGCAACGTGCCTGGGGGTAGGAGGCGGTGGAGCCCCACTGTCAAGAGGACACCACCGACGATGAGCAAGAGACCCCGAAGCACGATCGACATGTCAACGCTGGTGTCAGCTCCGCCCAGCAGAACGGCGATGCCGACCGCGGAGGACAGCGCCGGTCGAAGGAGGCCCTCACGAGGTTCACTCGAGGCGGGTGTTGGTATCTGGCGTAATGATCGTGCTCCGAGGCCCATGACGACAAATGGGAATGGAAGCACGCTGAGGAACACCACACGCCACCCGGCATGCTCGGCAATCAGTGCAGCCAATGCGGGCGCCACGAAGGAGGGCACAACCCATGCCGATGCGAGCAACGCGAACATGCGGGCATGCTGTGCGTAGCGGTAGCCGAGTGCTATCCCCACGTACGCTGCAGAGAACATGGCTCCGCCGCCCGCCCCTTGCACTGCTCGGGTCGCGACAAGGGTCTCGATGTTCGGCGCAAGACCGGCGAGGAGCAAGCCGATCGTGAACGTCGCCAGCCCAACGGTCAGCACACGGAAAGGACCAACGCGATCACACGCACTACCAGCAATGACCAAGCTGACGACGCTGCCGAGCAGATATGCGCTGAACGCCGCGCCGTAGAGCGAAAGGCCGCCGAGGTCGCGCGTCACGGCGGGCATGACGGTGGTGATCGCGAGATTCTCGAACGAGTAGAGACCGATGGTGAGCACGAGCGTGACCGTGAGCAGGGCAGTCCCGCGGTGGGTACCAGCCACCGCCTTGACAACGGGGCCCACACGTTTCATAGTGGATAATCTATCCAGGACGCGGGCTCGACGGTTGGGCGCGATGACCACACAGACTGATGTGCTGACCGCGGAACTGACGGTGAAGGGTGTTTCCCATCGGTTCCCGTCCAGTGCTCATGGTGGTGAGCTGACAGTCCTGCGCGACGTGGATTTCCACGTCGCATCGGGCGAGTTCGTCGTCATCGTGGGGCCGAGTGGATGCGGCAAGAGCACGATCTTGAGCATCGTGTCGGGCCTGCTCGAACCGTCGAGCGGCCAGGTGCTGATCGATGGCGAGGAAGTCCCAGATCGGCGCGCGTTCTTCGGCTACATGTTCCAGAACGATCTTCTCCTGCCATGGGAGAACATTCAGGGCAATGTTGCGCTGGGATTGGAGATCCTGGGTACGCCGAAGAAGGAGGCGAGATCGCAGGCTTCAGAGATCCTCGAGGAGTTTGGACTCGGCAAGTTCGCCGACAAGTACCCATCGCAGCTTTCAGGCGGGATGCGGCAGCGAGCAGCGTTCATGCGCACGCTCCTGTGTCATCGTCCAATCCTGTTGCTCGATGAGCCGTTCGGTGCCCTCGATGCATTGAATCGATCGGTCATGCAGGAGTGGCTGCTCTCGGTCTGGGAACGCACGAAACGCACGATTCTGCTGATCACTCACGACATCGAGGAGGCGGTCTTCCTGGCGGACCGCGTGATCTTGATGACCTCACGTCCCGGCCGGATCAATCGACAGCTCAAGGTGCCCTTGGAACGCCCGCGTACCCACAGCATCTTGACCTCGCAGGAGTTCACCGACATCAAGCGCGAGATCTTCGAGGAGCTGTTCACGGAAGCAGCGCGAGTGGACGATGGCCCGGTTCCATCATGAGCAAGACCATCATGAGGAAGAGCGGACGGGAGATCTCCTCATGAAGATGGCTGTTGAGGATCCAGCGATGTCCCCCTCAGGAGAGAGCAGCGCATCCCTGAAGAAGCGTTCGATCTTCCGGAAGGCCGCTGCGAACTCGGGTGGTCCGAGGCGGATGGTGCGCGACTACTTCCCGGCAGTCGTGCTCGTCGTCGGCATCATGATCTTCTGGGAGAACTTCAACGCGCTGTTCAATCAGCCGGACTACATCCTTCCACCCCTGAGCAAGGTCATCTCGACGGCGGTGGACCAAGCCGGCGACAAGTTCCTTCCAGCTTCCTGGGTGACCTTTCAGGAGGTGCTCATCGGGTTCGTCATCGCGGCACTGCTGGGCATCGTGCTCGGTGCGATCCTGACCGAGTCTCGAACCATCCGGCGAGCGCTGTTTCCCATTGTGATCAGCAGTCAGACCGTTCCGATCCTCGCGATCGCGCCCGTGCTCGTGATCTGGTTCGGCTTCGGGATGTTCCCCAAGATCGTCATCGTCGTGCTCATCACCTTCTTCCCGGTCACCATCATGACGGTCACCGGACTCGAATCGATTCACCGCGACATGGTGAACCTGTTGAGATCCCTCTCCGCGACGCGCTGGCAGATGTTCTTCCGGGTGCGGTTTCCCGCTGCGCTGCCGTTCATCTTCGCGGGACTCAAGACGTCGGCCGTCATCAGCGTGATCGGCGCCTTCGTGGGTGAATACGCCGGCGCGACCGAAGGGTTGGCCCCGGTGATGATCATTGCCAACTCGTCATTTCAGACCGAGGTGGTCTTCGCGGCCATCCTGTACCTCTCGGCCATGGGCGTCTTCATGTACGGCGCGCTCTTGCTGATCGAACGCCGGGTGATCCCGTGGCACTACCTGACCCAGGACAGCGGCTAACTCGGGGCTCCCGAGCGGTCTCCCGCGTGTACCCCCTTGACGGGGGTACGGGCCACAGTTGACGGGGGTGCGGGCGACAGTTACATTCTATCCAATATTCTGAAGTGTGAGGGGAGGACTCGTGCGCGCTCGTTGGGTTCGGATCATGGTGGTGGCCAGTCTGTTGGCGTTGGCGGTGGTGCCGGCGTCGGCGGCGTCGGCGGCGGTGCGCCGGGGTGGGGCGCCGTGTAGTGGGAAGGCCGAGACGTCCGAGATCAAGTTGATGACGGACTGGTTCTTGTGGGCAGCCACGGGGCCGTTCGCGGCGGCGATCGAGGCCGGGTACTTCGAGGACGAGGGTCTCGAGGTGGAGCTGTTGCCGGCGCCGGATGCGGCGGCGCCGATCAAGTTCGCGGCTCGGGGCAGTGTCGACCTGGCGCTGAGCTACATCCCAGAGACGTTGGCTGCGGTCGAGCAGCAAATCCCGGTGGTGAGCGTGGGGACGACCCTGCGGGTGTTGGAGAACGCGCTTGCGTACTGGCCCGACACCGGTATCGAGACGCCCGCGGATCTCAAGGGCAAGACGATTGGCGTGACGAGTGACCTGCAGACCCAGGTGTACTTCGACACGCTCTTGACGGAAGCCGGCTTGACCCGAGACGACGTGACGATCGTCGACCCGGGCTACTCGGCGACCACCTCGTTGGCTGAGCGATCGGTGGACGCCTCGGCTCCCCAGCTCGTGTTCACCGACGAGGTCCGGTTCCCGGCCCTGGTGGGCGACACGCCTGAGCACTTCCTGTACACCGACTATGGCGTGCCGGAAGACCTCTACTGGTTGCTGATCATCGCCAACGATGATTTCGCCAAGGAGAACCCCAACACGGTCTGTCGGTTCCTGCGGGCCACGGCCAAGGGAACGGACAAGTACATCGCCGATCCTGACGCGGCGAACAAGTTGATCGCCAAGGACAACGACTCGTTCCCGCTCGAGGTCCACGCCGCGATGGGCGCGAACCTCGAGGAGTTCTGGAAGGGCGAGAATGGCGAGCTGCTCAAGCAGAGCGCCACGGTCTGGAAGCACGCCCAGCAGTGGGCTCTCGATGTCGGGCTCATCGAGGTCAAGAACAAGCCCAGCGTGTACTTCACCAACAAGTACTTGCCGGAGGATCTCCGGTAAGCCCCCACGGATGACCCTGCCGGGCTTCACATCGATGATGTGGAGCCCGGCTGGCTCCGTGCAGTGACATCAGCATCTTGTTCCCTGAAGTTCATTCGTTCTTCCGAAAGGTGCCCCGGTGGGAATGCGAAGTGAAGTTCGAGTCGACGATCTCAACGATCCCATCAGTCATTACACCGACGCCGTCCGATTCGGTGACCTCTTGTTCGTGTCGGGTTGCGGCCCGGTCGACAGCAATCTGAACCTGATTGGCGAGGATGATGTTGCAGCGCAGACTCGGCAGGTCTTGACCAACATGGAGAAGGTGCTCAGCGCTGCTGGCGCCACGTTCGCTGACGTCCTGAAGGTTGTCGTGTACCTCACCGACGTTGACGATCGGGAGAAGATCAACCCGGTGCGGACCGAATTCTTCGGGCAAAGCCGACCGGCCAGCACGCTGATCGGCGTTCAAGCGCTGGCCATCCCGGGGATGAAGGTCGAGATCGATGCGGTTGTCGGGATCCCCAACGATTGAACGGAGCTGAAACCTGATGCTGGAGGAGGAGGAGTACCTCATCCTCGGACGCGTCATCGACGGCACCGGCGCCCCATGCATCGAGAACGGCGCGGTTGGCGTCGTGGGGCAGCACATCGACTGGGTTGGCCCGTTGGATCAACTGCCAGAGAGATGGCGGCTCCCTCAGGTCACACGATTGGATCACAGCACCAGTGCTGTGATGCCCGGCCTCGTCGACGGCCATACGCACCTCTCGTTTGGAGAGGCCCAGTCCGAGGAAGAGCTCGCCTTCTACGGTTCGGTCGAGTATCGAGCGATCCGGGCCGGCTACCTCGCTGGCAAGGCGCTTCGCGCTGGCGTGACTTCCGCGCACGAAGCCTCCTCGAGCTACAACATCTCGGTCGCGATTCGAGATGCCATCCAGGCGGGCATGGTCGAGGGTCCGCGGTTGTCAGCCGCCGGTCGCCAGATCACGACGCATCAAGGTCTCGAAGACCCATTCCCCAGTTGGGTTGCCTTTCCGAGTGGGGTTCCCGGAGTCCTCGTGCGGAACCAGGATGAGATCCTCGAAGCCGTCCGTCTACAGGTCAAAGACGGGGTGGATGTCGTCAAGGTTTCAGGATCCGCTGATGCTGCTTTCACGAACGCGCCGTTGTCTGGCGCTGCATTTCGTCAAGAAGAGCTCGACCTCCTCGCTGATGAGGTGCACCGGTTGGAACGACATTGCTCCATCCATGCGCGCACCGCGGAGTCGGTGAGACTCGCAGCTCGGGCCGGCTTCGACTGGATCTTCCACGCTTCGTTCATGGACGACGAGGGTCTCGACCTCGTGGGAGAACGAGGCATCCCCATCGTCCCCACGTTGACCCTATTGGTCAACATCGTGGATGCTTCGCACAACCGCTTCGGCGTCGGAGGAGCCGACGCCTTCAAGCACGAGATCGACGCAGCCTCCGAGATCTTGAGCCGAGCGCATCGCGAGGGAATCACGATCGTTGCCGGTTCCGAGTCGGGTCTCTCCATCGTGCCGTTTGGCGAGTGGCATGCCCGAGAGATGGAGATCTTCGTCACACATCTCGGGATGTCGCCACTCGAGGCGATCAAGTCGGCGACCAGTTCGGCAGCATTGACGCTCCCCGCGTATGCGATGGAGATCGGTGCTCTGGAAGCCGGGCGGCGGGCCGACATCCTTGTCGTTCAGGGCGATCCCCTGAAGGACATCAGCATCTTGCAGCGCCGGAACTTGTATGAACTCGTGATCAAGGACGGTCGATCGGTGGAACTGACTCCTCCTCCTGAGCGGCGCGTCATGGACTTCGAGCGCACGCGGATCTTTCACTCTGGGCGGTTCGTGTACGACGACTCAACCGGGCAGGGCAGCACCGTTGACTGAAGATCGGCGCCGGCCTCGTCAGCGCGGTCAGCAGATGCGAGTTCCCGTCTCGATACAGTCGTTGGCATGAGCGCGAAGCAGAAATCACTGGCCAAGGGTGACTTCGATGCGATTGGCGAGGAACGCCGGACCACGGATCTGGTGGTGAACGCGATTCGCGAGCGAGTGGTGAGCGGCGTTCTTCCCGCAGGGGAACGAGTTGCGCAGGATGACCTGGCTGCAGAGCTCAACGTGAGTCGAACACCAGTGCGCGAGGCCATTCTTCGTCTGCAAGAAGAGGGCTTCTTGGAGATCATCCCCTACAGGGGAACGGTTGTCCGTGAGATCTCTCCCCGAATCGTCGAAGAGGTCTATTCGCTCCGCATCCCGCTCGAAGGCCTCGCGGCCCGCGCGGGCGCCCCACATCTCTCCGATGATCAGATCGAGCAACTCGGCGGCTTCGAACGCGAGATCGAGACGCTCGATCAGTTGATCAACAATCCGTCATTCGTTTCGTTGAATCGCGAGTTCCATTACACCCTGTATCACGCGAGCGGGTGGACTGAGCTCATCCGTCTCATTGACCCGTTGTTCGCTCATGGTCAGCGGTTCACGATGCACTACCGCGCGGAGGAGTCCCCAACGAACATTCAGGCAGCTCTCAAGAACGAGCACGGAAAGGTCCTTGATGCGTGCCGGCGGCGGGACGGTGTCGCTGCGGAACAGGCCATGCGCATGCACTTGGTCAGCGCCTGCGGATTGTTGCTTGGAAAGCACACCAAGTTCGACTCGCTCGAGTTGATGCCAGCGCTCCTTACGAATGATGAGTTGCATCTGCTGCGTCAGCAATTCGAGTAGAGGTTGCCATGACCGTCGAAGATAGGAGGATGGCTGCGGCGAGAGCCGGTGAATACGCCCATGTCGACCTCGCGCCGCTTCGTTCGTATTGGCATCCGGTTGCGAGTTCGAGCGCGGTGGGGGATGCACCGGTCGGGGTGACGTTGCTGGAAGAGGATCTGGTGCTGTTCCGGTCGGGGGATC